>Ga0181526_10001094_pt1 | contig 26789 bp, 25 predicted proteins | sample PEATcosm2014_Bin_35_FD_119750 | JGI IMG/M metagenome (GOLD analysis project Ga0181526, IMG submission 119750) | Peatland microbial communities from MTU Mesocosm Facility, Houghton, MI, USA - PEATcosm2014_Bin06_30_metaG | ecosystem: Environmental > Terrestrial > Soil > Wetlands > Peat | place...
AAGCAATTTACTAGCCAAAGATATTTGAAATTTTTGGAGAGGGGCCACCGCCGGCCAATCCCACAAGAAAATCAGAGAAGGCTTACATGGGCGGTTCAGAAAATTTCAAATATCTTTGGCTAGATATAGACGTGGGGGATCTTGCGGCACTCAATTCCCACCTGGATGCCTTCTTGCATCATGCAACTGAACGACAGCCGTCCGTGCGGCCTCCAAGTTTGGAAGGAGAAAAAGTTGAACTCTCTGAGATTTCACATGCTCTTAAAGACCCGCAGACCGTGTTTGCATGGCGCGGAGTAGTGTTTCCATTTCGGGCAAAATCGGAACCCAAGGCATGATGCCGCGCTTTTCACGTTTAACGTGAATCACCTTTTCCGCCCAATCCACGGTTTCCCAATCCAGAGGCAACGCTTCGCCAATCCTCAGCCCGCTATAAGCCACAAAGCAAACGAAGTCTGCTACCTCGTGTTCATTCCGCTCTCGGAACCAGTACTCAAGCTGTTTCAACCCTGCCGGAGTGGGGGCAACTTCCCGGCAATGCCGAACGTCTTCAGCCACGCTGTAACAACCCCGCCCCGCCAGCGGATTCGACTTCAACACAAGGCGCCGGCCAGGTTGAAAACATTCCCCAAAATCGTCAATTCCAAGTCAACGCTCCGCGTGCCCGTTTTCATGCGAGCCACGGACTTCCGGTTCTCGCCTGCGTTCAAACTTGTTAAGAATCCGCCGCTCAGTCGCCAGTCACGAAACTTAGCCGAAAAGAACAAAGTGACCATTCGCCAGATCAAAGCCGCAACGACAGCGGTAATGAAACCACAGATGCACACAAAACGGACCCGGCGCAATTTGAGCACTTGGGCACCCCCCATTTCCCATGAATTTGCGCCACGGCAGACGTGCAATTCTTCCACGCCGTCAGCGCATCCGCCGCCGCACGTTTCCCACCAGCCGAGAGGTATCATTAAGCCCGCCCGATTCAAACGGAATTTCGCCAAGCATTTCGGCATTCAAACCGCGCGCGAATCAGCGCGCCAGAATCCAGTAGGAATTTGAACCGGCAAACACCTAAAAGCCGGATATTCAAAGCATGGCGTGAAATGTCGGAATTGCCCCTTCCATTTCCGGGCGTTTCAATGGCCTCGCATCATCCGGCTTAAGACCCTCGTTCGCCTGTCTTTTCAGCACAAGCCTTCAATTCGTCGTCTGTGAAACTGACCGTCCACAAAGCTGGCTCGGCATCTTGAGCAAAGATTTGGATTTTAAAAATGTGGTCCTTTTGCTGACCATGCTGTGTCGTAAAAAAATGCGACGTGACACCTGGATGAATCGGCTTCTTTGCATGGGCCTTGTAGGGAACGAGGCAACTCATTTCCCAGCCGTTAATTCTACAGGTTGCTCCTTTGGGATCGGAATGAATAATAACAAATGTGTCAAATGCGGTTGCAGACCCGGTGTTTGTCAAAAAACCATCAATAATGCGTCCGGGGATGGGGCGAGAGCGTGACTTCAACTTCGGGACTAGTAAGCAACGCGATTGAGGGAAAAACAAGTTGCGAAGAAGCGAAACGCTGGCCGGAGCGAAATTATCCCCCGCTCGAATAATATACTGGTGGCCGGCATATTCGGCCCGGTGTGGCTTGAATGGGCTTTCGGGAATCAAGCAAACCACGAATCCTTCATTCGGACTGCCGCTAATTGAATAAGCCTCAATTTCAACCCCATGCACCGGCGGTTCTGTTGCCTGACGATGAAGTTCCATCAAACGGCTTTTGAATGCTAATGGATTCTTCACAAACGATACTCCGCAAGCTGCGTCAATACTGGATGTCGTATCTTTCCGAGCATCAACACCCCAAATCAAAACGCCGCCTTGGGTGTTCGCAAAGCCAGCAAGGGCCTCACTCCATGTGGCCTTCATGTCAGAGTCCTTAGTGGCTTTAAATTGCGCTGCGCCTTTGAAATCAAGCCATTCAGTTTCAAAAACTGGTGACGTTGCGCTTACCATCCGCTTAATGGCTGCGGCTGGATCAGGATCGCCCGTGATCTGTCGAAAGAATTCCTTTGCGGTGGATGGTCGTTCAAAAGGCTGCAAATTCATATCTTGGGGCAGTTTTACAGGGCTGGCGGGTTGGCACAAACAAAAAGAGTCTCAAGCAACCGAACGCTGTACACGCTCCCGTCGAATCGTCGAAATGTGAGAAGCAGGAAGAGTCCCCGGAGTGCGGCTGCAAAGATAAACCCCGAAGACCCGGCCCGGTTGTTCAAATCGGCCCGCACGGAGCGTAAAACACTCTTGCCCCGGCTTCGATTCAATCCAAGGGGCGAACGCCAGCCTTCACCAAGGGCCATCGGGCTGCTTAAACCTTGCCCCGGCAGGTGGCTCCAAAAACACCCCGGTACTACGTTTGATACTACTGCGGGGACTGGGGGGGCGGGCAAAAGTCGTAAGTGCTTAATGGAATGGTGCCCCGGGAGGGGATCGAACCCACGACCCACAGATTAAGAGTCTGCTATTTTACGTTGTATATCAACGACTTATGACTTCTTGATAGATTTATGCTTGCTTTCTAAGCACCGTTTTGATTAAATCGCGTCAGTAAACGAAACAAAGAGAAAGAACGCGAATATGAAACATCGAACCGGATACCTGTTCAACCGCAACGGAAGCTTTTACGTGCAATGGCGCATCAATGGCAAGCTGTTCTCGAAAGCCCTGAGAGACGATCAAGGCAAAGCCATTACAACCCGCCGGGCAGCAGTCGAGGCGCAAGCCAAGTTCATGGCTTCATTTGCCGTGGCCGATGAAGCGACAGCCTTGGAATCCATCGCCGCCAAGCTGGAAGGCCGCAAGGCGGAAATGGCCCGGCTGGAAGACCAACAGAACCCGCCGCCCACCATTGGCAGCGCATGGCTCGAATACCTGGCCGCGCCGAACCGCCCGGACAGCGGCGAATCCACCTTGCGGCAATATGAATTTCAGTTCGCCGCCTTCGCCCGATGGATGCAGGAAAAGCACCCACAAGCCGCCACATTGCGCGACGTGACGCGCTCCATTGCGGAAGAATACGCCGCCAGCCTGAATCATGGCCGGTTGAGCGGCAGCACCTACAACAAGCATTTGAACCTGTTGACGCTGGTTTTCCGCGTGTTGAAAGCTAAGGGCCGCGTTACGGTCAACCCTTGGGACGACATCCAGCGCAAGCGGATTATGGCGCAAAGCCGACGTGAGTTGACCATTGAGGAACTCCGCAACGTCTGCCAATCCGCCAAGGGTGAATTGCGCGTCCTGCTGGCCTTGGGACTTTATAGCGGTTTGCGCCTTGGCGATTGCGCCACGCTCCGATGGGCAGAAGTGGACATGGTGCGCAACGTTATGCGCCGCATTCCAAATAAGACCGCCCGCCGCAATCCGAAGCCGGTCATTGTCCCGATTCACCCGGTTTTAAAGGAGATGCTGGAAGCGACCGCGCCAGATCAACGCGGCGAATACGTCTTGCCCGATATGGCCGAGCGTTACCAGCACCACAATTACACGATCACAAAAATGATACAGCGTCACTTTATCTCGTGTCAGATCAAGACGCATAAACCCGGCACGGGGGAGAAAGACAGGCGGGCCGCAGTCGAGGTCGGTTTTCACAGCTTGCGCCACACTTTTGTTTCTCTCTGCCGCGAAAGCAACGCGCCGCTGGCCGTGGTTGAATCCATCGTCGGCCACAGCAGCCCAGCCATGACGCGGCACTATACGCACGTCGGCGAGTTGGCCGCTGGCCGGGCCGTGGCGTTGCTCCCTTCGGTCATGGGGGAAGCCGCCCAAATCGCGCCAGCGATCAACCCGGAAGCAATCCTGAGCCAAGCGCGGGCGATGGTCGAGAGCATGACCGCCAAAAACTTGTGCCGGAAGAAAGCCGCGCTCCTTGCCCTGCTCGAAAACAAAAGCGAAAGTGGACAATCTGCGGTGAGTCCATCACATTAAAGCCGTAATTCGCCCCGGCCCGATCAGCCGGGGAAGCCCTGCCGGGTTGCGCCTTAACCGCTCCCCGGTGGGCAAGCTGTTAAGGAGCTTATGTCAGAAACGTACACCGCCGTTATTTTTGGCCGCGAGCGGGAAATTCTTGGTTGGACTGAAAAGGAAACACTCGCCCTTGCGGATGGCAGCCAGCTTGCCGTCGTCCCAATGGGCAACGTCACGCTTCCGGGAAAAATCTGGCGCATCGCGCGGCTAAGATTTGAGGATGGGAACTGGTGGCTTGATGGCCAGATTTTGCCAACGGCGTATTTTGAGGATGGCATCGCGTATATTGACAAGAGGGATTGCCCGCCTGCGCTTTGTTACTTTGAGGATGGCAACTGGTGCCTGGACGAGCATAATCGGCCCATTGGGCCTTGCCTTACACCCGATAATGACCCCGCCAAATTTGAATTTGCTAGGCTGACGCACCTTGAAACCATAGCGCACCTTGCCTGCGTCCTAAAACGTGTGGAATCCCCGACGAGGATATGGCATCACCTTATCGTTGCGGTGGCGTGGCTGAAAGATCATTTCGGAGAAATTGGAATTCCTAAAAATCTCTCACTATCCCTCACCGCAACCAAACAGGGTCCCCCCAAGGCGATTGATCGAATCACCGAAGAATTTGGAGAGCCTCCTCCTGAAAATCCCCGTCCGCAAGCAAAGAGGTATCTGGCGTATCTGCCGTATTTATTGACCCGCTGCGATTTCATCGTCAGCACACAAAATCTTCCGGCGCAAATGGACACTGGCCCGGTGTGGTTTACTGTTACCAGTGCAGCGAAGTACGCCGGAGTGACCAAGCGAACGATTCGGAATTGGATAAGGGACGAATGGCTTAAAGGGGTTGAAAAGCAGGGCCGAAAAATCCGCATCGCTCGCACGGAGTTAGACAAGTGCCGAAATCGGCAATGACGCGACGCCAACGGAAGCCGTCAAACATTTTCTGTCAGAAAATTTTCCGCCAAAGTTCCGCCAGATTTCCGCCTGCTTTCCGCGAACGTTCCTTTTGGCCACTCCGTGCCGTTTTTCTGAAAAAACCAGGTGTATGTAATTGCCAGCAAAAGGCGCAAAACGCGCCGAAACGAAAGGAAAAGAGCCATGTTGTTGCCAACAACGATTGACGTAATCCGGGCGGCGCTCAAAGCCGACCCGAATCCGTCCGCTGCCGACCGCGCACGCCTATTAGCGATGATGCGCACCGGGAGCGAACCGCAAACAAAATCCGCGCCGCCGGACACAGGGCCGCGCATTCTTAGGCGCAAACAAGCCGCCGACCGTCTAGGCGGCAGAAGTCTGCGCTGGATTGATCGTCTCGCGCAACAGGGAGTCCTGAAGAAAGTGAAGATGCCGGGCAGGAAGCGCGGGTGCGGGTTTTTGGAGTCGGATATAAACGCCCTGCTCGAACAGAAGGTTGCTTAAAGAATTCGGCGCGCCGCAGTCACGCAAACGCGCCGAAATCAATTAACCTTATGGCGAATAGTAACATTCCACTCGCCCATCATCAAGCCCTAGCCGCTTCCATTCTGGGCGCGATTGACTGGCAGGACGACACGACCGGCTTTTGCCGTTGTCCGGGCGAGGCGCGACACACTCACCCAACGCACAAAGAAGATTGCCGGGTAAACTTAGACGGCGCACCAACGATTTATTGCTTTCACACGTCCTGTTTTGCAGATGTTGAAGCGGCAAACAGGGCTTTGCGCTCTGCCTTTGGCAAGGCCAGCAAGGGGAGCAAGGCCGCATTCAAACGCAGCGCACCGACGCCTGAAGAAAGGGAACGCCAACGGCAACGGACATTGCGCGAGCAATTGAAGGCGCGGGCGGTTGCGAGTCTCGCGGAAATTCTCAAAGCATTCGAGATTGGCCCGGCTGACTTTTGGGAATTGTCACCCGTTCGACTTCTGGATGATCCCGCCAACGATTGGCGCATGTTGCTCCACCTTTTCAAGCCGGAGGATGTTCTTTGGATTGGCGGGAAGTATGGCAGTTGCGACGACGATGCGCCGGAATCGAAAAAGGAAAATTGCCGCCGTCACTTCCGCCCGGTTGCCGACTGGCAGAAAGAGCGCCACGCGCCGGAGCAATTCACCTGCCCCAGCGTATTTAGACCCGGCACACACTCGCGTTGCAACGATGCCGTGGTGCAACGGCGCTACCTGGTAATTGAATCAGACCTTTTGTCGAAAGACGAAATGTCCGCTGTCATCAACTGGTGCAGCCAGTTCATCCGGTTGCGGGCTATCGTGGACACAGGCGGAAAATCTCTTCATGGCTGGTATGACGCGCCGCCTCCTGAAGTTGAAGCAGAGTTGAAGATTATCCTGCCGAACCTGGGCCGAGGTGCTGAAGATATGCCGACACTCGACCCGGCGCTTTTCAAAGTGGCGCAACCGTGCCGCCTGCCGGGCGCATGGCGCGAGCCGGGAAAGGTTCGACAGGCTTTGCTTTATTTGGATCTGGAGGATGCGCCGTGAAAATGCCCTCCGCATGTCTGCCGAAAATCGCCAGTCTGTCGGACGTGGAAGGGACGCGATTGCGCGAATTGTCCGACCTTTGCAACGGCATCGTCAACGCCATTGCCGCCGGTGCATCACGGGAAACTATCGCTGAGGATTTCAAACCTCAGTTTGACTCGATCATGGGCGGCCATGTGGAGGGAGAGAACCCCTGGTTTCCGTTGGTGGAGGACGGCGCGGATATTGCCGCCAAGGAATTGCCAGCGCTGATCCAGATCGTCGAAGGCATCGTTTGTGAACAGTCCAAACTCGTGATTTGCAGCGGGGCAAAAGCGTTCAAAACTTGGCTGACTATAATGATGGCGCTCTGCATCGCCCACGGCGTTCCGTTTCTTGGCCGGGCAACTACCCGCCGCCGTGTCCTTTATGTCAATTTGGAGTTGAAGCCTTCGACTTTCGACCGCCGGGTTCAGGCGATTGCGAAGGCGCTCAATATTACAGTGGACAAGTCGTGGTTTTACCATCTGCCACTGCGCGGGCGCATGGCCGGTTTGACCCTCCCGGAAATCGTGTCCCGCCTGATTGCCCTATCCCGTCACTTCGAGACCGGCGTGGTTGTGCTCGACCCAGTTTTTAAATTGAACATCGAAGGCGACGAAAATTCATCCCGCGATCAAACCCTGTTTTTCATCCAATTGGACCGGATCACAACCGAGGCCAGCGCCACTGTCATTTTAAACGACCATTCCTCGAAGGGAAACCAAAGCGAAAAAGACCCACTGGACGTGATTCGTGGCAGCAGCGCCAAGGGCGGCGATTTAGACGCGGCAATGGTGCTTCGGAAACATGAGGTTGAGGGGTGTTTTCGAGTGGACATGGTGCATCGGGAGTTGCCGCCGGTCGATCCGTTGGTCCTGGAATGGAAATTCCCAATGATGACCTTGCGGCCCGACCTGAACCCCGACGCGATGAAAAAGGCCAAAGGTGGTCAGGCGCGGAAGCACGATCCGTTGAAACTACTTGCCGTCATCAAGGACACCACCGCCGAGAACGGGACAAGCATTTCAGGCTGGGCACACCGCACCGGCATTTCACGGCAAACATTGCAAGACTACCTGCCTGACTTGCGGGTAAAAGGCTTTCTTTCCACCGCCGGTGAGGGCAGCACCGCTCGTCAGTTCATCACCAATTTGGGCAGGGAAGCACTACTGAAATGGGAGGGCAAAGCATGACCTGCCGACAAGTGCCGAAAATAGTTCCCGGCAGTTCCCGGCAGTCTGCCTTGAATCCGCCCTGCCTGCCTGCCGGATATACTTTAGTATCCGGCAGCAGCAGCAGGCGGATGGATTACCTGCCGGGAATCATAGACGGCAGCCAGATGGCTCACTCCAAAGGAATCCTGGCCCAATGACAACGAAACAACCAATCATCCGACCCGGCCAAAAAAAGGGTTACACCAAAGCGACGAAGGCGCAAATTGCACAGCGGATTGAATGCGCCAAGTTGCTTCTCCATTGCGGCTATGACAAATCAGAAATTCACCAAGTTTTTCGGGAATTTTATCAAACCGAATGGAGACAGACCGACCGATACCTTTACATGGCTCGCGCGTACACTCGCAATGGCCCATTTCAGCAGCCCAATAGCCCTCCAAGCGAGGGTGATGTTTAACAATACCTATTGATCTTCAACAACTTACGATTTTTAGATTCAGTGCGGGAACCCTACGCGTAGCATGTCGGCGATGGCCTTGATTGCTGTCGGAGGTGGCGTTTGACGGTGGGGCAAAAGGCCGCTTTTAGCCGTTTTCGTTGTCATGTAACTGTCGTGACTCTGGAAGAAAATGGCCCGCCTGTCGGCAGTCATGGCCGCACGTCGAATGTCAGGCGATGATCGCCGCAAAAATCACCCCGGAGTTCGCCACAGATCACTTCGGCCTCGCGCTGGGGTCAAAGCTGCTCGGCTCCACTGGCCGATGCCTGCGCTTGTGCTCGGCTTGGGCTTCAACGTCAACCTGCTTGGGGTCGCCCTTCCCTTTGATCTTGCGTTTCAGCTCCTCCTGCTCCTTCCACGCGCGCGCGAGCATGGAAAGAGCTTGAGGTTTAACATCAGGATTCTCCCCCGCTTTATTCAAACGTCGTTGCCACTCAACGGCTTGCGAATACGGCGACAAGCGACCAGGGGCGTTTCCTTGGTTCAGGTGCCGCGTGCCCTTGGTTGTGGGCGGGGCCGTAACTTGGCTTGCGCTGCTCATGGTGGGAAAATACTCCAGTTTGGATGGCTGTCAAGACTTGATAGAGCACAGCCGGGGCGGACACGCATTGCCACTGCCACCCGGTTTTCTGGCTGGCGAACTACCCCCTCGTTCCAACAATATAGCCCGATGGTTCTGGACCGAGAATACCTGCTGCAATCCGCCGCGAACCTTGCTGCTTCAGGGGTTTTCATCGGGACATCATCGTGGAAATACGAGGGCTGGCTTGGGCAGATTTACACTCCTGAGCGGTATGAGTATCACGACAAGGTTGCTAAGGCACGCTTCGAGCGGGACTGCCTGTGCGAATATGCGCAGGTTTTCAAGACGGTTTGCGTGGATGCGGCGTACTACACATTTCCCAGCCAAGAATATCTTGAAGGTCTGGCTTCACGAGTCCCGCTGGATTTTCAGTTCGGATTCAAGGTGACAGGCGAAATCACGTTAAAAACCTACCCGATGCTGGATCGGTTTGGCCCGCGTGCCGGGCGGCGGAACGTAAACTTTCTAAATGCGGAATTGTTCAGCCGGGCGTTTCTTGGCCCGTGCGAGACGATTCGCCCAAACGTCGGCATCCTCATTTTTGAATTCTCCCGCTTTTACACGACCGATTATGAACACGGTTCGCAATTCGTTGCGGACCTGGACGGTTTTTTGGGCGGACTGCCCAAAGGCTGGCCCTACGGTATCGAAATGCGTAACCAGAACTGGCTGAAGCCCGAATATTTCGATTGCCTTGCCCGCCATAACGTCGCGCATGTTTTCAATTCGTGGACTGCGATGCCGCCGGTGGGCGAACAAATGGCGCTGCCCGGCAGTCGAACAAACCCGGACCTGGTCGCAGCAAGATTCCTCCTTAAACCGGGCCGGAAATACGAGGATGCGGTGAAGTCGTTTCAACCGTACGACAAAACCAAAGAAATGAACGAAGAAGCCCGAAAAGCGGGTGCGTCGCTGATTCAGGAAGGGAAAGGGACTCCAAAACGGAAAACATATATATTCGTCAACAACCGGATGGAAGGCAACGCGCTTTATACCATCAAGGCCATGCTGGAATCCGCGCAAGGCCGCCCTTGACTTTGGCATCGGCGGCAACATCCTTCTCGTCGTCAGACCCTTTACATGAACACCGTCGAACACATCGTTGAGTCCTATTTTCGCCTGTGCCGCAAGTGCTTCACTTACAGTGATGTCAAAGTTGAGAATGGAAACAATCGTCAGATGGACATCCTGGCGGTATCTTTGCTGACAGGCGATCAGTTCCATATTGAGTGCAGTGTCACACATCGTGAATGCTGGTGTCCGACTGCGGAAAAGTTGGTTTCAGAATTTGAGAAGAAGTTTTCAGGCGTCCCACGCCCTGATTCTGCCAAACTCAAGAATTACGGAGGGATGATTGCAACAATGTATCAGCGCCTCGGAATTGATCTGGGGAAGATAAAGCGCATTTGGATTTGTTGGACAGTTAAAGACCCCGACAATTTGAACCTTCATCTGCGGAATTACCACAGCAGGACTGGTTATTTGGTGGAAGTTATTTCCTTTCGTGATCGCATCCTTCCCGAACTGATGGCTACAGTCTCCACTGCCAACTACGATGACGAAGTGCTCCGCACCTTCAGCTTGATAAAAGAGTGGCAGAACCAAAAAGAAGAAGCCTGACGACATCACAGAAGCCAACGCGGGTTCATTCGCCATAAGCTTTCCTCGGTTATTGTTGCAAATCTCCCCAATTTCCACCCAAAACGGTTCCAAGTCCGGGTGGTCAAGAGACGCCCGCTGCCCTGCCTCAATCTGAGGTCGGCGGCGGTTTTTCCGTTGCGCAAAATTCGCTGCGGACTACGATTCGATCAACCTGAATGAGCAGAAACGCAACATCGCAGCGAACAAGTTCCCCCGTTTGTGCCAAATGAGCATTTCTGCCAACGACCTCGCGGACGGTGTGGTGCTGACTGGTTCCCAGTTCAGCGAGTCGATGCAGGTCATTGGCAATCCCATGGCGGGCGACGGCTTCGTGATCGTAAACCTCGTTGGCACGCGCTCGAAAACTTTTCGAGGCGGTGTCACGCTGACCAAGGTTGACCTCCAATCCATTGAAATTGAGCGCCCGGAAGCGCAATTTGGGGCGAAGCCAAAACTCGTCAAGCTCGCCCTTGAAGCCCTCCGAATTTCACTGGCCCAGGAATACGATCCCTTTTTCGGGCTATCCATCTCGCGGGTTGACCCGTTGCCGCACCAACTGGACGCCGTTTACAACCACTTGCTGAAATCCGCCCGTTGCCGTTTCCTCCTGGCCGACGACGCGGGCGCGGGCAAGACCATCATGGCCGGGCTTTTGCTCAAGGAACTCAAGTTGCGTGGGTTGGTCGAGCGTGTGCTCATCATCTGCCCGGCGAACCTTGCCTTTCAGTGGCAGCGCGAAATGGCCGACCGCTTCCAGGAATCGTTCCACATCTTGCGCGGTGCCGATCTGCGCGTCCAATACGGCGTGAACATGTGGAATGAGAAGCCGCAACTCATCACTTCGATGGATTTGGCGAAGCGCGAGGAAATCCTGCCGAGCGTTCGCCAGGCGGACGACTGGGATTTGGTTATCGTGGACGAGGCACACCGCATGTCAGCGCGGGATTCGGAGCACAAGAGCGAGCGGTATCGGCTGGGCGAACTTCTCCGGGAGAAAACATCGCACTATCTGCTGCTCACTGCGACCCCGCACAAGGGCGACCCGGTAAACTTCTCGTTGTTCCTTCAACTGCTCGACCAGGAAGCGTATGCCGACGTGAAATCCATTCACGATGCGATGGAACGCCGTGAAGCCGCCTGTTATCTGCGCCGCACCAAGGAGGTGATGCTGAATTTCCCCAAGCCGCAGCCGGACGGCACTTGGAAAGCGGCAAAACTTTTTACAAAACGCATCCCGCAAACCGTCGCATTCAGTCTCGAAGGCGATGAAATGGAACTTTACAAGGCCGTTACCCACTACGTTCAACGCCAGTCCGCCCGCGCCGCTGAGGCTGGGGACGAACGCCGCGCCCGCGCCGTGGGTTTCATCATGGCGATGTACCAGCGCCGGATGGCCAGTTCCACCCATTCGCTGAGACAATCGCTCCTTCGCCGCCAGAAGGCGCTCAAGCAACTTTTGGAAACGGCGAACCAGCTTGGCGAAATCCAGATGCCGGACGTTCCCACCGAAGATGAGTGGGAGGAAATGGACGATGCCGAGCGCGAGATAAGGGAGCGCGAACTGGAACGCGCCACGCTGGCCAGGCGCAAACCGGACCTTGAGCAGGAACTTAAAGAAATCGCCGAACTCATAGCGCAAGCGCAACGGGTCGAAGACGGCGGCCACGAAATCAAACTCCGCACGCTCAAGGAGCAAATGACCGAAAGCGGCGTTTTTTCCGATCCCAATCTCCGTCTGCTCCTGTTCACCGAATACAAAGACACGCTCGATTATCTTGTGGCGAAATTGAAGTCATGGGGACTGACGGTTGGCCAGATTCACGGCAGCATGAAGCCCGGACGCCGCGACGAGGAGGGCACGCGGCTTTGGGCCGAGCGCAACTTCTGGGATTTGAAAACGCAAGTCCTTGTGGCGACAGAGGCAGCGGGCGAAGGCATCAACCTCCAATGCTGCCACGTCATGTTCAATTACGATATTCCGTGGAATCCGAACCGGCTAGAACAGCGCATGGGGCGCATCCACCGTTACGGCCAAACCAAGGATTGCCTCATTTTCAATTTCTTCGCGCAGAATACCGTCGAAGGCCGTGTTCTTCAAAAGCTGCTGGAAAAACTCCAACTCATCCGCGACGCGCTGGACGATGACGCCGTGTTCAACGTTGTGGGCGAAGTCCTGCCGTCGAATCAAATTGAGCGATTCCTTCGCGATTTCTACTCCGGGAAAATGAGCGCTGACGACATCGAGGCCCGGCTCGAAGTCGAAGTGCGCGAAGAGGATTTCCGCAAGATTTGCCAGTCGGCGCTGGAAGGCTTGGCCAAGAAAAGCCTCAACTTGCCCATGCTGGTCGAACGCCGCGCAATGGCACAGGAGCGGCGCATTGTGCCGGAGACTGTCGCCCGCTTCTTCGAGATTGGCGCAAATGAAGTTGGCCTGCCGCTCACCCCGGTCAAGAACGTCCAACGCGCCTTCACGGTGGGCAAGGTTCCCACCAGGCTTTATGACCAGTGCCGCGCCAAAGATTGGCGGCTGGCGGTTTTGGCCCGCAGCTATGACCGGATATGTTTCGACCGCAGCACGCTGGAAACGGACGCCCGCTTGGAATGGGTCACACCCGGCCACGCGCTGTTCGAGGCCGTCCGCCGCCAAGTTTGGGAACAGATGCAATCCCAGCTTCGTCAGGGCGCAGTCTTCTACGAACTGGAACGCGATCAACCCGCGCTTTTGGAATTGTTTGTCGCTGGTGTGGCCGATGGTATCGGCAATGTTCTTCACCGCCGCCTGTTTCTGGTGGAAACCAACTCGGACGGCACCCGCCGCCTGCGCGACCCGGCTTATTTGCTCGACCTGATTGTCCCGGAGAAACCGCCGAAACTCCTGCCGAACGTGGCCAGCGATGACACGCGCACGCAGACTTTCCTGTTTGAAAAGGCGCTCCAACCGTTTCGCACGGAAATTGCCGGGGAACGCGAGCACGAACTCGACCTCATCGAGCGCAGTGTCCGCACCTGTTTCGAGGAACTCATCGCCAAACGCGACGCTGTGCTGGCCAAACATCTGCTCGCCCAGGACAAAGGCGATCCCACGGCCACGGGTCTGGCTGAACTTGAAGGGCAGAAGGTTCAAGACCTCCACCGCCGCCGCGACTTGCGGCTAGGCGAACTTGCCCGTCAACGTTCGCTTTCTTTGCAGGGTGTTGAACGCATCGGTGTGGCGCTCGTGTTGCCGCACCCGGAACGCAACATCCCGGCCCATACGAATCTCAAGACCGACCGCGAAACCGAGCGCAAAGCCATTGCCGCAGTCATTGCCCACGAGGAGGCACGCGGATGCAAGATTGAGGACGTGCAGGATCAGAACATCGGCTTCGACCTTCGCAGCCTGCATCCGGTGTCCGGGGAGCTACGGCTGATTGAAGTCAAAGGGATTGGCGCGGCGACTGGTACCATTTTCCTTTCACCAAATGAGAAACGCATTGCCGAAGACCGGCGCGACCTTTATTGGTTGTACGTCGTCACGCATTGTGACACGGCTCCGAAACTCGAAGACCCAATCAAAGACCCGGCACGTTTCCCCTGGCACGAGGTAAAGAAAATCGAGCATTACCGCCTCGACGTGAATGCTATGACGCAACCGATAGAATTGAAGGAAGAAACACTTTCCTACAAAAAATAAATTGACCTATGCCATTCACACTTGAAGAACTTCTTCCCGACGACCAAAGATTGCGTACTGTACAAATGCACGACGCCGTGCAGCAGGCCATTAACTTAATGCACCAGCACGGCTACAGCCAATTACCAGTTGTGGATAAGAATGGGCAAACGTCGCTAGAGCAGGTGGTCACATTTGACTCCATTCTTCAGGCCGTGCGCTCGTTCAATACCAAGCCGGAATTGCTACATGTCAGGGATGTGGCGCGAGGTGTGAGGGTATATCCCGAAGACGCGGACCTCCTCGCCACGCTGGATGACATTCAGCGAGAAAATTTTGCTCTCATAGTAGATGATAAAAATGTCCTGACCGGAATCGTTACAACTGCGGATACCACCTTCTTCTTCCGGGAATATGCACAGGACTTAATGCAGATCGAGGGCATTGAGTCGCGCATGAAGGAGGCAATCACCGCGCTCTATGCTGGTAATGATTCAGGCTTGGAATCTGCGATTGAATCTGTCACCGACCGGGCGGCTGACATCCGGAAAAAAATCCCAGCAGCAATCCGAGGTTATCTTGAAAAGGCCGGCCTGACAGTGCCATCCACAGGGGATACTGAAGCTGTTGCTGAAGCGGAGAAGCGGCTTGCTCTACCCAAGCCCGGCAAGGCGTTTGACCGCTTAACATTCGATGAATTTGCCGAAGTTCTGCTACGTCATCCCAACGCGCCGAAGCTAGCTCAGTCTAATGATGTAAGCGAATTGCGAGGCTTGTTGCAACAGGTTCGGGATGCACGCAATAAGCTCGCTCATTTTCGGGGCGAGTTGTCTGCGGAAGAGCGTCGCACGATTCAGTTCGCTTCCGAATGGCTGGAACGCAACCTTCCCGTTCCGAGTATTGAGCCGCCCGCGGCGCCCGCAGCCATTGTCGCGTCTTCAACAGATGCACCCGTGCCGCAGGAGGACGAGGACGAATCTCCGAAGGGGAGCTATGCGCCGCTCGCGGCGCACCTAAAATCTCAAGCTGCATCCGTTACCGCGCTGCCACTAACATTTCAGGAAATCGAGCGTATCCAAGGGAAAGGACTTCCCCGCTCAGCCTATGAATACCGCGCATGGTGGATAAACGATCCGGCAAAGCCTCAGTCGGCAGCATGGTTAAATGAAGGGTGGCGAGCGGTTGCCGTTAACATGAGTGAACGTCGGCTCACATTTGTTCGTACAAACGAACGCGTAAATGCCTATATCAAGTTTTTCGGGAGCCTGAATGCTCAGCTAGACGCTGTGCCAGGATTCCCGTCGAGCCATATTTCACCTAAAGGAGCAAATTGGCAGGTTCTCGCATTCCTCCCTTGGACTGCGCGGACGCAGTCGGCTAGCTTGTTCGCCACTTTCACTCGTAATAAGGAAATGCGCATTGAACTTTATCTCGATTGCGGGAACAGGCAGCAGAATGAGCAGCGTTTCAACGAACTATTTGCACGAAAAAGTGAAATTGAAGCCATAGTCGGTGAACCTTTGAAGTGGGAGCGGCGGGAAACTAATCTTGCGTGCCGGATCGCTATCTACACGAAGGCCCAAATACAGACGGATGCGCAAAATCCGAAACTGCTTGATTGGGCAACGCAGAAGGCAATCGCCCTTTATAAAGCATTTGGTCCTGAATTTTCGACCATGCAACAAAGACGTTAGGCTCGAATGGTTGAGCTAATCCCATGATCCCCGCTTCCTGCAAACGACTCATCGAAGTGGATTTCCCCATTGCGGCGGTGAGTGCCCATTCGGCGCGGGAAAAGTCCGGCCCACAGGGGCACATTTCCACAATCCATTTGTGGTGGGCGCGGCGACCGCTGGCGGCGTGCCGGGCGGTGCTGCTCGGCTTGCTCTTGCCTGACCCGTGTGACAAGGGTTGTCCGCCGGATTTCAAAACCAGGGCGCGTGAACTTCTTGCCATGCGTTACGGCAGCGTAAGCAAATCCGACATGGAACTGCGTGAATTGCTCCTGAAATTCATCGGTGAGTTTGCGGATTGGGATCAGGCGGCCAACGCAATGTATCTGGAAATTGGCCGGGGACTCGTCAAGGCCGCGCATCCCGAAGAAACGCCCGTGGTGGTTGACCCGTTTGCTGGCGGTGGCTCGATTCCGCTAGAAGCCCTGCGGCTCGGCTGCGAAGCCTTCGCCAGTGACCTCAATCCCGTCGCCTGCCTCATTCTCAAAACGCTGCTCGAAGACATCCCCCGCTACGGCAACGCGGAGTTCAAATTAAAAGATGACGAAGGCAAAGAAATTGTTGTTCACGGCCTGGCGGATGCGTTGCGTCACGTCGGCAAGCAGGTGAAGGAAGCGGCGGAAAAGGAACTCGCGGAGTTTTATCCGACCGACCCAGATGGCAGCCGTCCCATCGCCTACCTCTGGGCGCGGACGGTGCGTTGCGAAGGCATCGGCTGCGGTGCGGAGATTCCTTTGGTGCGGTCGTTTTGGCTTAGTCAAAAAGGTAAGCGGCAACAGGCTTTACGCTATCAAGTCGAGCGGCCCGAAGGGGGGCCACCGCATTTGATTTGGAAAATCTTCATGCCGGAAAGCGAGAACGAAGTTCCTTCAAGGACGGTAAACCGAGCTAACGCAACGTGTCCTTGCTGCCACATTGTGCTTCCAGCCGAGAGAGTGAGAGCGCAACTCGTAGCTAAGCGAGGGGGGGCTGAGGCGGAGTTCAACAAAATTGGGCAGCGCGTGGGCGGTGCTTTGATGTTGGCAGTCGTGACATGCAAGGCGGACAGAACGGGGCGTTATTACCGTCTCCCCACACAGGCGGACTACAAAGCGGTCCTCGCCGCCCAGCAAGCTACGCGGGCATTGACTGCCGACTCCGTTCCTGACGAGCCAACCCCAAGGGGAGGAGGACAAGGTGCTAGTCGGGCATTCAGCATCCAAAAATATGGGATGATGTGTTGGGGCGACCTGTTTAGCGCCAGACAGAAAATGGCATTGGTGGTCTTGCAACGCGATGTGCGCGATCTGATTCAAGGAGAAGGGAAGCTTTGTCTGCTTGAACCTTTGGCTCTCGCGCTGAGCAGAGTTGCTATGTGCGGGATGACTCTTACCAATTGGAACGCCCATGCGGAGAAGATGCAGCACACCTTTGGCAGACAAGCGCTACCAATCGTTTGGGACTTTGCTGAAGTCGTCTCCATTGCTCATGCTCCCGGTGCATGGCAAAACGCCTTGGATTTGGTCTGCGAAGTAGCAGATAAATTCCCCTCCACACCAGTTGTTGGTCAAGTTCAAGTCTGTAGTGCCACGCGTCTGCCACTACCCGATTCCGCTGTGGCCGTGTGGTTTACTGACCCGCCATACTACGATGCTATTCCATACGCAGACCTCTCGGACTTCTTCTTCGTATGGCTGAAAAGATCGCTACCACGACATGCGTTGCTTCGCGACCCTTTCGATAGCGGAAACGCACTCACGCCAAAACGGCAGGAGATTGTCCAAGACGACACAAAGCTGGTCGATGGCGTGCCCAAAGATAGAGCATTTTTTGAGGAGAGGATGGCAGAAGCGTTCGCCGAAGGCCGACGGGTTTTGGCGAGCAACGGAATTGGTTGTGTTGTATTCGCGCACAAGACAACCGAAGGTTGGGAGGCGCTTCTTTCAGGCATTGTTCGCGGGGGGTTGACCATCAGCGCTTCATGGCCGATAGCCACAGAAATGGCTTCGCGGCTTCGCGCCCGCGAGTCAGCAGCATTGGCGGGAAGTGTTCATCTTGTGTGCCGTCCGCGTCCCGCTGACGCGGGTTTCGGCGATTGGAGCGAAGTGAAGGCGGCTATGGAAAAGCGGATTCGGGAATGGCTGCCTACGTTGCTCAAGCATGGGGTTCGCGGCGCGGACGCCATCTTCTCCTGTCTCGGCCCGGCTTTGGAATCTTACAGCAAATTTGAAAAGGTGCTCACCGCCGCCGACCAACCAGTGCCGCTGGGCGGCGACCCGGATGCCATTGAACCGGAGCAGCGCGGTTTCCTGGCCTACGTCTTCGAGACGCTTTCCAAAGAAGCCCTGCGCCAGGTGCTCGGCGATGCGGAGACGGAAGGTTTCGAGGAAGATTCGCGCATGACCGCGTTATTCCTTTGGACGCTGCAAACCACGAAAACCAACGGCAACGGCGGCAAGAAACCCGAAACTGCCGAAGAGGGCGAGGATGAGGCCGGCGGCGACGAAGATGAGGGCAAACCAAAGAAGACCAAAGCCGGATTCTCCATGCCGTTCGACACGTTCATTCGCATCACGCGCCCGATGGGGATTCACTACGTGGCGCTCGAACACCGACTCATCGAAATCGAGAAAGGCATCGTGCGCCTGCTGCCCGTCCGCGAGCGCAGTGAACAATTGCTCGGCGAAGCGGCCACGCGCCCCGGTCTGGAAATCAGTCTGGAAGACGTGAAACAAATGGAATTAGGACTGTTGACGCAGCGGCAACAGGAAGCCGCGCTCCTGTCCAAGCCCAAACGCGGCCAGAAATCAAAGCCCGCGCCCGGCAAACCGACTACCGAAGTCGAATTCACAACCCTCGACCGTCTGCACCGGGCCATGCTTTTATTCGGTCTTGGCCGAAGCACCCTCTTGCGGCAGGTCTTGGAAACAGAGTTGCGCCAGAGCCAACGATTTGAAAGACTCGCCCTTGCCTTGAACGCTCTATATCCAGATGGCAGCGACGAACGCCGGATGCTCGAAGGCGTCCAGGCCGCGATGAGGGGAGTAAAATAATCAGCCACAATACTTCATGAGCATCTCAACGCATCCGATTCTTGGTCGAGCAGCCAGCCATGAGCCTCAGAAGGTTCAGGAATCTAATGACAGAGCATTGACCCTATTCAGGTAGTTAATGATTATGAAGACGCCACTCCCTGATCTCCCGATTCTGCGGTTCACCACGACCCTCCTTTTTGCTGCCGCCGTATCAGGCTGCAAAACAGGGATGGAAGAATCAGATCGCGGCATTTATGGAGACACCGTGGTAGTTTACCATTTACACGTGGCAGCAGGCAATTCACATTTGTATTCACCCTCGACGGAGCGCGATTTCATTACTACCGTGGTCGGTGCTGACACGGCACTATCTACAGACCTCAACCCTCCTCCTTCCGAATCGGCGGTACGTAACAAAATTACAGTTGAGATACATGCTCCCGGAGCATGTGGTCTTACCATGTCCCCCGGGCCAACCACTTTTGAATTAGTGGTGTCGAATGTCACACTTGATGCAATTGTCAGGGAATATCTTCACGCGATAACTACGACATTTCAGGAAAAGCCTTTGCTCGTTAAGGTGGTGGATGAAGGCAATTTGCCGCCGGGTGATATCAAGTTGCGCCGTCACTTTGAAAAGAGCCACGTTTTGAAAAGGCAGGTCTATTACGAGCGAACAGATTACGAAATAACTGCGTGGGCACTACTTTTTAATGGGACTTCCAACACCAACAGGTTTGATATTCGTGTGCGTGTCCTAGCATCCGTTGATGTATCTCTGTCGGGTAACACCCAATCTTTTCATACTCCGTCTGATGCGCAACTGGAAGAATATAGGAAGGCGATAGAAGATGCGCTTGATCGTGCCAGGGAGGAGTTCATTCGCCGGAATGTTCGGACAATCCACTTAGTAAGATGAAAGCCAAACATGTTAGAAATATATTGGGTCCGTTTTTTCTGATTATCACAGCAATGGTCGGTGTATATGTCCTCCTTTTTAAAGGAGGCCCGCTGTTACCTATTGAGAGCGCAGATGCGGTCTCATCGCTCGAAATAATCGTTCCCGTCTTCGTTGGTCAGCTTGCGATCATTGTCCAAAACTACGGCAAGATGTCTGACAATAAGAACATTCCAGTTGCGTCATGGGTAATCGTGATGCCTCCTGCAATTGTTATTCTGATGCTGGTATCGGTTATAGGTTATATTGTGTGGAGCAACAACCATAGCCAACCTCTCGACAATGTCGGTGAAACATTTCGAGCGGTAGTGACACTAGCAGTCTCTCTTTTGAATGCGACAACTATAATTGTTATTAGCAAGTTCTTGTCGAATGACAGGAGGCAGGCTGAGGAATGATCTGAAAGGCTGATTTATGGAACCCTGGTATAAAATAGTTTTGCCCCGCCAGGAATTGCGCGAGGGCCGCTCGCTCGATCCTGCCGAGTTTGCCGTTCACTTGGAGCAGGTCGCGGCGGGCACCGCTCCTGCCGATTATGTGCAGCCCGAAAAGTTTTTTGCCAGAAACTATTTCTCCAAGGCGCTCGTTGACCACTGCGGCATGGTGCTCCGCCGCTTGAATGGCGAAACCGCGAACACCGCGCCGGTGCTGTCGCTCATCACGCAATTCGGTGGAGGCAAAACGCACACCCTTACGGCGCTCTATCATTTGTGCAACACCGGGGCTGGGGCGAAAGATTTCTCTGGAGTTGCTGACATGATGAAGGCGACGGATTTGAAAGAGATTCCCCAGGCCAAGGTCGCCATATTCGTCGGCAACTCATGGGACATTACTCCCAACCGGGAAACACCGTGGCTTGACTTGGCTGATCAGTTGGCTGGCGAAAGGGGCCGCGCTTTGTTCAGCAAGACCGCACCGGGCACGAAGGCCATTGGTGAACTGATTCGGTTGGTGGGCAAGCCCGTGTTGATTTTGTTCGACGAAACGTTGAACTATCTAGGCAGGCACCCGGAACAGGCGAACTCGTTTCATTCATTCATGCAGAACCTCACGGTCGCGCTCACCTCGTCAGACCGTGCCGTCGGCCTGTTCAGCTTGCCTGCTTCCCCGACTGAAATGACGGATGATTTGCGGGAGTGGCAGGACAGGCTGACCAAAGTCGTCGGGCGAGTGGGCAAAGACCTTGTGGTGAACGATGCGTCCGAAGTCAGCGAAATCGTGCGGCGGCGGTTGTTCGAGGAATGCGGGCGTGACAGTATGCGGCGCGCCGTCTCGCGGCAGTTCGCCAGTTGGGTCTTCAATCATCGTGACCGGCTTCCGCCGGAATGGGGCCAGTTATCGGAAGACCAGATTCGCGCCCAATTCGAGGCGTGCTACCCATTCCACCCGGCGACACTGACGGTCTTCCAAAGAAAGTGGCAGGCGCTTCAACAGTTCCAGCAGACACGCACGACGCTGGCAATGCTGGGCATGTGGATTTCGTGCGCCTACCGCGAGGGATACGGCAAAGCCCGACGGGAGCCGTTGCTGACGCTCGGTTCCGCGCCACTGGCCGACCGGGAGTTCCTTTCCGCTGTCCTTCGACAGATGGGTGAGCCACGATTGCAGGCGGCAATTCAGGCGGACATTTCCGCGCCCACCGGCCAAGCAAAGTCCCATGCCGAGACGTTGGATGACGAGGATGCGGACGGCGCAGGCCGGACGATGATCCACCAGCGCGTGGCCAGGGCTTTGTTCTTTGAATCTTGCGGCGGGCAGACGGACAAATCCGCGCACCTGCCGGAGCTTTATTTCGCTGTGGGCGACCCGGACACGGAGACAGCACTGGTGCATACAGCGGTGCAGGACTTGGAGCGGCGTTGCTTTTTCTTGCGCGGGGTGGGTGTGGACGGCTGGCGCTTCGGCCATGTGCCGACGCTCAAGAAGGTTCACGCCGACCGCAAACAGGCGCTCGACCCGGATGACGTGGCCCGCAATATGAGCGAATTGGTGAAAACAGTTTTCAAAAAGGAGGCCGAAATTCACCTGTCGTTGTTCCCGAAAGACTCCACTGATGTCGTTGACCAGGCCATGCTGACGATGGCCGTGCTCCGCCCCGACGAAACGCTTGAACCGGGCGAAGAGTCCGGTTCGCGTCAACGCATCACCGAATGGACGCGCAAATGCGGACAATCCTCGCGCCAGAATCCCGGCGGCGTCCTTTGGATGACGTGCGAAGGCAGCGGCTCACTCAGGACGGCGGTTGAAGAATTGCTCGCCTGGCAGGCTGTTTTTGATGATGCAAACCGTGGAACTCTTGGCGATCTTGAAGCTGAAGACGTGCGGCGCATTCAGCGTGAACTCAGCACCGCCAAGGGACAAATCGAAGACCGGGTGTGGAGCACTTACAATCATCTATTCTTGTGGGATGCCAGCGGCGGAATGCTTAAAGAGATTGCGCTGGGCCAACTTCATCCGAGCGAAGCGCGAACAATCACATCGGCAATTCTGGCGCGCTTGAGGCACGACAGCCTGTTGAGCCGAGAAATTGGCGCGTCCTACATCGAGCGCAACTGGCCCCCCGCGCTAAAGGAGTCCGGCAACTGGCCGCTGGCAAGCCTGAAAGCCGCGTTTTTCCAAGGGCACTTCACCCGGTTGGAGAAAGCGGACGATGCTCTGCGGACAACTGTTTCTCGCGCAGTCAACCAGGGTTTGTTGGGACTCGCTTCCGGCAAAGACCCAAATTCCTTCGACCGCGTGTGGTTCAAAGAGCCGGTCGAACTGGTCGAGATCACGTTCGATTACGACACATATCTTTTGACCCCTGCCAAGGCGAAGGCGCTGAAACAGGGCACGCCGCCGCCGTCCACGGTGCAGCCAGTCCCGCCGCCGACGCAGCCCCCCTTACCGCCCGGCACGCTTCCTGCAACGCCGCCAGCCCCACCCGCCGCCCCGAAGTCAACTGGCGTCGTCTGGGAAGGCCCGCTAAAACGCGAGCAGTGGAATCTTTTCAGCCTGAAGGTGCTCACGCGCCTCGCCCAAGCGGAAGACTTGGAAATCGAGGTCAAGGTCAAAGCCAAACTCAAAGAAGCGCAGACCTTGGAACAATTGAACGCCGCGCTGAAAGAACTGGGAATCGAGGATCAATTCCGAAAAGACTGAACGAACCGTGGCATCTTGGCAGGCCAGGGAAACTCAATCTGTTCGTGGCAAGTTAAACGTTCCCCCCGCGAACGCTTCCGCCAAACCGAGGACGGCGACTTCCTGTGGGCGGGCAAAGGAGTATGAAACGCTCGCCGTTTTTCTGCAAATTGCCGCTGACAACGCAGCATGGCTGCTGTATTACTCCTGAGCCGACTCCTGTGAAGGCGAACGGCACCATGAAAACGGCACGACGAAACCAGCACGAATGATCTTGTGAAGCTTGCCCTTCTGCCAATTCGCAGCGATTTCGACGGCTTTGCGCAATTAACGCAGCTTCATGCCCAAGTTCGCGATGTGCGTTTTGAAACACTTGAACTCGACATGAGTGGGGCGACCTGGTTCGACGCAAATATGTGCGCTCCGTTCGGCGCTATTCTGTATAAAACGAGCCGCAGTCTGAACACAGTAAAGCTCGAAAATCTCACACCAGACGTTAAATCCATCCTCTCCAAAAACGGCTTTTTGATGAACTATGGTGTTGCAAAAAGCGCGGACGTTTACAAAACAACTATCGAGTATAAGAGGTTCGAGGCTAAAGATGAACGATATTTTGCCGCCTATATCGAGCAACATCTTGTCGGGAAAGGGATGCCCAAAATGTCCATCGGGCTGCAAAAAAAGTTTCGGGAAAGCATATTTGAGATTCTGAGCAATGCCGTTATCCACGCTGAGACCAAACTGGGGATTTTTGCCTGCGGCCAGCATTTCCCGAAAGGTGGGCGCTTGGACTTTTCCATTGCAGACCTCGGAATCGGAATGAAGGAGAACATCAAAAAAAAGCGCGGCCTGGATTTAACACCGGAAGCAGCCATCAAATGGGCGACGGAGGGCAACAACACCACGAAAACGGGAAATATTCCTGGTGGACTCGGTTTGAAATTGCTGCGAGACTTCGTGACCTTGAACAAGGGTCGGATACAGATTGTCTCAGATGCTGGATACTGGGAACTTGCGCGAGGGGCGGTTACGACGAAAAGATTTGAGCAGCCGTTCCCAGGAACGGTCGTGAATTTGGAGATAAAAACGGCAGACCGCCAATCGTATTGTTTGCAATCGGAAAAGAATTTGGACAATATTTTTTAAAATCGAGAATTGGACACAATGAGCAACGGCATCGTCATCATCAAAGTTTTTGAAGTGGTTGGCAGCAAACTGTGTGTCGCTTCGAGTGACGGGCAGAAAGTTCACGATCAAATTGCCGCCGCGCTGAATGCGGGAAAAGATGTGCGCCTTTCATTTTCAAATGTTGAAAGCCTGACATCTGCTTTCCTGAACGCAGCGATTGGGCAACTTTACGCGGAATTTTCGGAGCAGAAAATACGCGGGAGCCTGTCAGTGGCGGATATGACCACTGATGATGTTGAACTGCTGAAGCGCGTCGTTGAGGCGGCGAAGCAGTATTTCAAGAACCCGAATCAGGTGAAAAAAATCGTTGGGGAAAACTTGGGAGGGTGAACGATGAAGGCCCAACGGATCGAGAAGCACTCCTTTACCGCAAACGACAGGCTTTTGCTGGACACGAACATTTGGCTGTTCCTTTATTGCCCATATTGCGATCCGAACACATTTGCAGCGTATTCGGCTGCGTTCAAAAGCATTCTTTCTGCCAAGAGCAAAATCTACGTCAGTAGCACCATTCTTGGAGAGTTCATGTATCGCTACTGTCGGCTTGCGCACGATTTGTTAGTGGCGAGGGACGCAGCGCCGAAACGGTTCAAAAACTTCAGAAAAACCGCCCTTTTCAAGAAGGTGGCAAAAGCTGTCACCGACGATGCCCGGCGAGTGCTTCAAAATGCAACGCCTATAGATGAGGGATTCGCCTCGCTCGATATTGGGGGCATTTTCACAGACTTTGAATCAGGCAGACACGATTTTAACGACCTTCTGATCGCAGAAGTCTGCGGACGCGAAAAGCTGACCCTCGTTACCGATGACGAAGATTTCTCCGTTCGTGACCTACCGATTTTGACCGCCAACGCTGTGCTGGCCAACTGAGCGAGGGCACCGAACACCAAGCTCCCTAAACACCGGGGCAGTCCACCGCCGCCGATTTGCGTTTGTAAGCACTCAGTGTAAAAACATTTCCAAAAATCCAGTGTTCGCAAAAGCGGGGTATAACGAATTGACGGGGGGCTGATTTCCCTCCCTACCCGCCACACCGCCGGGACGGGTCTGGCCGGACAAAAAGAGATTCCTTACGAAACCTTGCGCGGCCTGCCCTTCGGCCATCCGCCCTTCTTCGCGTTCTTGGCGATGGCCGCGAGCTTGGCCGGGCTTTTTGATGCGCCGCCAATCTTGCCAATCTGCGAGTACCATTTTCGCACGGCGGGCGGTGGTGCCAGCTTTGTCTTCATTGTTTCGCCTTTAGTTTGCCCGCGCCATCTGGACGACAGCGCGGGCTTCCTGCCTCATTCGGTTCAATCTTCGCCTTCAAGCATCATGGTCACAACCGGCTCGCCGTCATCCCCCGGCCCGCAGGACGCCCACAGCTTGACTTCTTCCCGCCGCCTGCCGTTCCACACACTGACGCGGAACTGTACGCGGTCGGCGCTGCCTGCACTCTTTATGGCACAAGCCAGCATCCAAAGCACATCCCAAAGCCTGCCTTGAATGTCCTGGCCTTCCGGCAACGGTTCGCCAATTGCGGCAACCGTCGCGGCGAACGCGCCCGCCGTCATGGCAACCGGGAACTTAAAACCGGCTTGCCGGACAAGGCCAACCGTTTCCGGCTGCATCAAGTCCACCAAAATGCCGTCTTCAATGGCCTGCCGACGCGAATAAACGGCGATGGGTTCGCCGAAAATGTCCCCAAGGTTTTGAGCAGTCGTGTTCATTGTGTCGGCCTTTCCACCTTGAGAATTATTTCCCCTTCCGCCATCGGAACAACCGCAACGCGGCTTCCGGGTGGGAATCCGAGCCGGGCCAACCATTGCCCTTCCAGCCTGATTTTCGGATGAGTTTTGCCCTTGAAGAAATCCCCGGCCATTTCGATCTTTAATTTTCGTGAGTTCATCTGATACCCTTTTTTGGGCCGTGCCGCCCGTTAGCGCGGGTTGCCATTGGTTAGTTACCCTTTCCAACTGGCTTGGCACGGCCTTTTTGTTTTGCTTTGGAAAGGGCAATTTCGTTTTCACGCTGGCATAATACCAAAGCAGCTTAGGAATACAAGAAAAATCTTCAAAAATCTTTTCACCGGGGCGATGGAGCAACCGTTGCCCGCAAGTTCAGAGTCAAACCACCAGACGCGCTACAGCGCCCGGCTTTCGCGCGTGCTTGGCTTCTGGCGAGTTTGTAATCAGGTTTTGATGCCCCAAAGGAGCCGGACATAAAAGCCGCGCAACGCGCCCCCTGATAGGCTTGTGATAGATTTATGGTAGCTTTCTGAGCATCGTTTTGGAAAAGCCGGGAAAAGACCGCAAGCGCACAAAAGCACAAAGACTCAAAAGAGGCGAAGCCATTAAAACACCCATAAACATTGAATAAAAGTGAGTTTCACCTTGCAAAATAATGGGTAAAAAATGGTGCCCCGGCACGGGATCGAACCGTGGACAAACAGATTAAGAGTCTGCTGCTCTACCAACTGAGCTACCGAGGCAAATGCGCTTAAAGCACAGTGCTTATTATGTCGCACGCGCCGCGGCCAAAGGCAAGATCAATTCCAAGCCGCCGGCACTTTGGCTTCAGGAAGGAGGTTCTCTGAGTTGTAAATCGTTTTTTGGGGTGAGTTGTTGGCATAGGATTTAGGGTTTGGCGGTTTCCAGTTTCAGCAGCCAAGAGCCATGTTCTTGTTGGTTGCGGGCGTGCCGTTCGGAGTCGTAGGTTTTGCCTTCCTGCCACATGG
>Ga0181526_10001099_pt1 | contig 26745 bp, 16 predicted proteins | sample PEATcosm2014_Bin_35_FD_119750 | JGI IMG/M metagenome (GOLD analysis project Ga0181526, IMG submission 119750) | Peatland microbial communities from MTU Mesocosm Facility, Houghton, MI, USA - PEATcosm2014_Bin06_30_metaG | ecosystem: Environmental > Terrestrial > Soil > Wetlands > Peat | place...
AAGGCAAATCTATCAAGAAGGAATGCCGGACTCCAACATCGTCGCTTGCGTTGTTTGCCATGGCCCGAACGCCGAAGGGGTCGGGCCAATTCCGCGTCTAGGGGGGCTCGCTTATTCCTATTTGACGCGGAGGCTGGAGCAGTGGGGCCAAGGCTATCATGCGGCGGCGGGTCCACCGATGCCCGACATCGCGGGAAAATTGTCGCCGGACAAGATCGAGGCGCTGGCGTCGTACCTCAGCTATATCAAGTGAACGGGTCTCGACCGAGGCTTAGCTGCCGTTCAACTCGCTCAGGATCTTGCTGATCTCGGCGCGGAAGCCCGGCGCGATATCGGGGCGGTCGAGCGCATAGGAGACATTGGCGGCCAGGAAGCCGATTTTCGAGCCGCAATCGAAGCTGCGGCCCTCGAACTGCAGGCCGTAGAACGGCTGGCTGCGCGACAGTGCGATCATGGCGTCGGTCAGCTGGATTTCGCCGCCGGCGCCGCGCTCCTGCGTGCCCAGGAGTTCGAGGATTTCCGGCTGTAGAATGTAACGGCCGGTGAGGATGAGGTTCGACGGCGCGCGATCGACCGGCGGTTTTTCGACCATACTGGTGATCGAGAACATCTTGCCCTTGCGCTCGCCGATGCCGACGACGCCGTATTGATCGACGCGATCGCGCGGCACTTCCTCGACCGCGACGATATTCGCCGCGGTCGGCAAGCCGCGCGCGGCTTGGATCATCTGGGCGAGGCAGCCGGGCTTATGCTGCACCAGCACGTCGGGTAAGAGCAGCGCGAAGGGCTCATGCCCGATCAATTCGCGCGCGCACCACACCGCGTGGCCGAGGCCGAGCGGTTCCTGCTGCCGCGTAAAACTCGCCGAGCCCGGTACCGGCAGGTCCTGATTGAGATGCTCGAGCGCCGCATGCTTCTGCCGGTCGCGCAGCGTCATTTCCAATTCGAACTGGCGGTCGAAATGGTCCTCGATGACGCCTTTGTTGCGGCCGGTGACGAAGATGAAATGCTCGATGCCGGCGGCCCGCGCTTCGTCGACGACATGCTGGATCAGCGGCCGGTCGACCACTGGCAGCATTTCCTTCGGCATCGCCTTGGTGGCGGGCAGGAACCGGGTGCCGAGGCCGGCGACGGGGAAAACGGCTTTGCGGATGGAGTTCATGCGGTGCCGGAGGCGGGGGGAAGATTCAGGCGATACGCTTTATTGCCAAAATGATTGGCCACTGTCTCGCTCAATCCGATCTGCCCAGTAGATCTCGGAATGGGCCTTGCCGGACCGGAGCGTAACAACCGGCTGTTAGTGATTCGATCTACATTAGCAGGTGCCCTCCGGGGCGGCCATAAAAGACGAGATTCCCGGCCTATGCGCATTACCTCCATGCGGATTGCATTCGTCCTTCGTCTCGCCGTGGCGGCCCCCCTCGCCGCGGTTCTCGCCGCCAGCTGTCCCGGCTCGACGCTAGCGCAACAGCCTGACAATTGGCTGACACGTCTGTTTCAACCCTCCGCGGCAAGCTCGGTTCCCGGAGCGGCCGGACCTCAATCAGGCGAGGAAACGCCGTGGAGCGGACAGTCCGGCGCCTCGGGCAATCCGCTGATGACGGCGGACGCGATCCGTTCGGCGGCGGCCGATTTCGGCAATTGCATCGCAGGCCTGTGGCCGGACGCGGCGCGGCGTGGTGTATCGCGCCAGAATTTCGAGCGTTTTACCGCCGGCCTGACGCCCGACCTGCACATCATGGATTTACTCGACGCGCAGCCCGAATTCACCAAATCGCCCTGGGACTATCTCGACATTCTGGTCAACGACGATCGCATCGCGCGCGGCCGCGAATTGCTCGCCCAATATGCGCCGACCTTCGCCGCCGTCGAACGGACCTATGGCGTCGACCGCGCCATTATCGCTGCGATCTGGGGCGTCGAATCGAATTACGGCACGCTCGGCGGCACCCGTTCCGTCGTCCGCTCGACCGCGACGCTCGCTTGCGTCGGCCGCCGCCGCGATTATTTCCGCGAGGAGTTCTTGTCGGCGCTCGAAATCCTGCAGCGCGGTGACGTGCCGCCGGAACATCTCATAGGCTCCTGGGCGGGGGCGTTCGGTCCGACGCAATTCATGCCGACTTCGTTCAAGCGCTACGCGGTCGATTTCGACGGCGACGGGCGGCGCGACGTCGTCGATTCCGTACCGGACCTCATCGCCTCGACGGCCAACAATCTGAAGATGGACGGCTGGGTCAGCGGTCAGACCTGGGGCTATGAAGCTGTGCTGCCGCCGAACTTCGATTATCTGCTGGCTGACCGCTCGCGGCAGATGACGCTGCGCCAATGGGTGGGGCTCGGCGTCCGGCGCGCCGGCGGCAGCGGGTTCCCGCACCCCGAGGATCGCGCGTTTCTGCTCATTCCGGCGGGCGCGCGCGGGCCGGCATTTCTGATGCTGCAGAATTTCCGCGTTATCATGAAATATAACCCCGCCGAAGCCTATGCGCTCGCCATCGGCCATCTCGCCGACCGGTTGCGCGGCGGCGGGCCGCTGGTACAGGCCTGGCCGCGCGACGAACGGGTGCTTACGCTCGACGAGCGTTACGAAATGCAGCAGCTTCTGGCGCGGCGCGGTTTCGATATCGGCGAGCCCGATGGACTCCTCGGCCCGCGCAGCCGGATCGCCATCCGCAATTTTCAGGCGTCGGTCGGCCAGATTCCGGATGGCTTTGCGTCGAGCGGCGTGCTCGACCGCTTGCGCCGGCCGTGACGGCGCATGCCGGCAAAACCATCTTCAAACCGACACTTTTGGCGGGTTCTGGTGGACGGGATTTTTCCATCTCGATGCTCTAATATTGCTGTCCGATGTACTGGCGCACGAACAAAGTTCGCTTTGTAAAGCGTTTCCTGTCGCCCGCGGTGGCGGCGGGGGCCGTGGCATGTCTGTTTGTGTCGTTCCAACCCGCTGCCGCGCAGTTCAACGAGCGCGGACCGCAACGCGATTTCTTCCCATTCTTTGGCGGCTTCGCGCCGCCGCCGCCGGTGGTGGTTGATTCAACGCGCGCGCCGCCACCGCGTAAGCTCGAAGTGCCGCCGACCTCCACGGTCCTGGTCATCGGCGATTCGATGGCGGATTGGCTCGGCTACGGCCTCGACGAAACCTATGCGGCCGATCAGCCCGATATCGCCGTCGAGCGAAAGATCCGCGCCTATTCGGGTCTCATCCGCTACGACGCAAAAAACGAGACGCTCGACTGGCCGCAAGTGACCAAAGAGGCCTTGGCGACCGAGACGCCGAGTGCCATTGTCGTCATGCTCGGGCTCAACGATCGTATGTCGCTGCGCGATGGCGCGCCGGTGCATTCAGGACCGCAGCAAAAGGCCGAGCCAGCTTCGGCAGTGTCGCGGACGCAACAGGATTCGTCCCAGCAGCAGACTACGCCGTCGTCGGACAGCGAAGCCGCGACGCCGGCGCCTGGCGAGGTCGAGCCGCGGCTGACACCCGGCGTGGCCTATGAGTTTCACACCGACCCGTGGGCGGAGCTTTACGGCAAGCGCATCGATGCGATGATCGCGGCGCTGAAGAGCAAGGGCGTGCCGGTGCTGTGGGTCGGGCTACCGGCATTGCGCGGTCCCAAATCGACCGGCGATATGAGCTATCTAGATGAGCTCTACCGCGCCCATGCCGAGAAGGCGGGGATCACTTATGTCGATATCTGGGACGGCTTTGTCGACGAGCAGGGACGCTTTGCCGTGCAGGGCCCCGATTTTCAGGGCCAGACCCGCAAGCTGCGCACGCCCGACGGCGTTCATTTCACCAAAGCCGGCGCGGTGAAACTTGCAAGCTATGTCGATCGCGAATTGCGCCGAGTGATGAACCGCGTGGTGCCGGTGGCGCTACCGGGTCCGGAGGAATCCCAGCCGCCGAAAACCGGGCTGCGTCCCGATGTCGGGCCGGTGCTCCCGCTCACGGCCGTGGGTCCGGACGACAGCGGCGATCTTCTCGGCGCCAGCGGTCATCCGGCTCAAGCGACGGCCGATCCGGTGGCGACCAAGGTATTGAGCCGCGGCGACGCGATCCCGGCGCCGGCCGGCCGCGCCGACGATTTCTCATGGCCACGCCCAGGCGCAGATGCCAATGCGGCGCCCGATGTGCCGCCGCAGCCGGTCTCATTGGGCCCCGCTGCGCCCGTGAAAAAAGGCGCATTAGCCGGCGACGACAATAAGAAATCAGCCGACGCCAAGAAAGATGCGAAGTCAAAGCCGCCTGCAACTCTAGGCGCCGCCAAGCCGATCAAGTCGCCCGCCGGCGGGTTCTGATTTTTCCTCGTCTGGGCATGATCTTTCCGAAAACCGGTCTCCACTTTTCGGAATCATGCCCTAGGGCTTAATCGGTTCTGATTGAATCAGAACCGGGCTCTATCGTTTTGTTTGCGCATGATCTTTTCGGAAAGCCGGTTTCCACTTTTCCGGATCATGCTTTAGCGCGGCAACACGCTCGATCCCATCAGGAACTTGTCGACCGCATGCGCGGCCTGGCGGCCTTCGCGGATCGCCCAGACGACAAGCGATTGGCCGCGGCGCATGTCGCCCGCGACGAAGACCTTCTTGATCGAGGTCTGATAGTCGTCGGTTGAGGCGCTGACATTGCCGCGCTGATCGAGCTTGAGATTGAGCGCCTTGAGCATGCCGTCATGGACGGGATGCACGAAACCCATGGCCAGCAATACGAGGTCGGCGGCGATCTCGAATTCGGTGCCGGGGATGGGCTGCATCTTGGCGTCGATGCGCACGCAATGCAGCTTCTGCACCGCGCCGTTCGCGCCCGAGAATTTGGTTGTCATCACCGCGAAGTCGCGCGCGACGCCTTCCTCGTGGCTTGACGAGGTGCGCAGCTTGAGTGGCCAATTCGGCCAGGTCAGCGCCTTGTTCTCGTGTTCCGGCGGCTGCGGCATGATTTCGAAATTGGTCACCGAGAGCGCGCCCTGACGGAACGAGGTGCCGATGCAGTCCGATCCGGTATCGCCGCCGCCGATGACGACGACATGTTTGCCGGTGGCGAGGATCGGCTCGCTGGCGTCGGCCGGCTCGCCGGAGACGCGCCGGTTCTGCTGCGGCAGGAATTCCATGGCGAAATGGATGCCCTTGAGCTCGCGGCCGGGCACCGGCAGATCGCGCGGCTTTTCGGCGCCGCCGGTCAGCACCACAGCGTCGTAGTCGTTGATGAGCTTGTCGGCCGGAAAATTGACGCCGATATGGGCGCCGTAATGGAACACCACGCCCTCGGCCTGCATCTGCTCGACGCGACGGGCGACGTGATGCTTCTCCATCTTGAAGTCGGGAATGCCGTAAGTGAGAAGCCCGCCCGCCTTGGCGTATTTCTCGTAGACGTGAACGTCGTAGCCGGCGCGGCCCAATTGTTGCGCGCAGGCAAGGCCTGCCGGGCCCGAACCGACGATCGCCACTTTCTTGCCGGTCAACATCGCGGGCGGCTCGGGCTTGAGGCCCTGCGCGATGGCGCGGTCGGCGATCGCGCATTCGATCGACTTAATGGTGACGGGGTTCTCGTCGATATTGAGCGTGCACGAAGCTTCGCACGGCGCCGGGCAGACCCGGCCGGTGACTTCCGGGAAATTATTGGTCGAATGCAGATTGCGCGCCGCCTCGTCCCAGTGGCCGGTATAGACGAGGTCGTTCCAGTCGGGGATCTGATTGTTGACCGGACAGCCTGGCGAACCCGGCGCCACGGAGCCTGTGCCCTGGCAATAGGGCACGCCGCAATTCATGCAGCGCGCGGCTTGGGTGACGTAGTCGGCATCTGGCAGCGGCAATACGAATTCCCGCCAGTGGCGAACGCGCGTTTCGACCGGTTCGTAGTCGCGGTCCTCACGCTCGTATTCGAGAAAGCCGGTGATCTTACCCAAAGCTGGTCTCTATCACTTGGAACTCTTTTTCGCGCTACTCCGCGGCGATCGCCGCGGCCTTCATTTCGTTAAGAGCGCGGCGATATTCCACCGGCATCACCTTGCGGAACTTCGGATACCAGCTCTTCCAGTCGTCGAGGATTTTCATTGCGACGACTGAGCCGGTAAAGCGGGCATGGCGCGAAATCAAGTGATGCAGCCGATGCCCGTCGAAGCGGCTCATGTCCGACATGATGTCGACCATGCCATGGGCTTCGAGATCGCGCGAATGATGAAAGACCTTGGCGTTGATGTCTTCCTCGCCCGGCATCGGCTCGAGCTCCACCATCGCCATGTTGCAACGCGACGCGAAGCTGCCGTCGTCATCGAGCACATAGGCGACGCCGCCCGACATGCCGGCGGCGAAATTGCGGCCGGTCGGACCGAGCACCACCACCACGCCGCCCGTCATGTATTCGCAGCAGTGATCGCCGGCGCCTTCGATCACGGCGGTGGCGCCCGAATTGCGCACCGCAAAGCGCTCGCCGGCGACGCCGCGGAAATAGCATTCGCCGGCGATGGCGCCGTACATCACCGTATTGCCGACGATGATCGAGTGTTCCGGGACGATGCCGGACTCCTCAGGCGGGTGCACCACGATGCGGCCGCCCGACAGGCCCTTGCCCACATAGTCGTTGGCGTCGCCGTGGAGCTCGAAGGTGACGCCGCGGGCCAAAAAGGCGCCGAAGCTTTGGCCGGCTGTGCCCTTGAACCGCGCCACGATGGTATCTGCCGGCAGGCCTTCGTGCCCGTAGCGCTTGGCGATTTCGCCCGACAGCATCGCGCCGGTGGTGCGGTCGACGTTCTTGATCGGAAAGCTCAATTGCACCGGCACGCCGCTTTCGATCGCCGCCTTCGACTGCGCGATTAGTTTGCGGTCAAGAATGTCGTGGATCTTGTGATCCTGGCGCTCGCGATTGTAGATGGCGACGCTTGCCGGCACGTCGGGCTTCGTGAACAGCTTGGAGAAGTCGAGGCCTGCCGCCTTGCCTTGCGCGATGAGCTTGTTCCGATCGAACATTTGCATCTGGCCGATCATCTCGTCGAAAGTGCGATAGCCCAATTCGGCCATCAATTCGCGGACTTCCTCGGCAACGAAGAAGAAGTAGTTGATGACGTGCTCGGGCTGCCCGGTGAAGCGCTTGCGCAAGATCGGGTCCTGCGTGGCGACGCCGACCGGGCAAGTGTTGAGATGACACTTGCGCATCATGATGCAGCCGGCGGCAATCAGCGGGGCTGTGGCAAAGCCGAATTCGTCGGCGCCGAGCAGCGCGCCGACGACCACGTCGCGGCCGGTGCGAATGCCGCCGTCGACTTGCACGGCGATGCGCCCGCGCAGCCTGTTGGCGACCAGCGTCTGATGCGTCTCGGCAAGGCCGATTTCCCAGGGCGAGCCGGCATGCTTGACCGAGGTGAGCGGCGCCGCGCCGGTGCCGCCCTCATATCCCGCGATGGTGACGTGGTCGGAGCGGGCCTTCGAGACGCCGGCTGCGACGGTGCCGACGCCGACTTCGGATACGAGCTTGACCGAAACATCGCCGGATGGATTGACGTTTTTCAGATCGAAGATGAGCTGCGCCAGATCCTCGATCGAATAGATGTCGTGATGCGGCGGCGGCGAGATCAGCCCGACGCCCGGCGTCGAATGCCGCACTTTGGCGATCACCTTGTCGACCTTGTGGCCGGGCAGTTGGCCGCCTTCGCCGGGCTTCGCGCCCTGCGCGATCTTGATCTGCATCATGTCGGAATTGACGAGATATTCGGCGGTGACGCCGAAGCGGCCGGACGCCACCTGCTTGATCGCCGAACGCATGGAATCGCCGTTCGGCAGCGGCTTGTAGCGGTCGGATTCCTCGCCGCCTTCGCCGGTGTTCGACTTGCCGCCGATCCGGTTCATGGCGATGGCGAGCGTGGTATGCGCCTCGCGTGAGATCGAGCCGTACGACATCGCGCCGGTCGAGAAACGTTTGACAATGCTTTTCGCCGGCTCGACGTCTTCGAGCGGCACCGGCTTGCGGCCGTCTTCCTCGGCCGATTTGATGCGGAACAGGCCGCGGATGGTCAGGAGATGCGTCGACTGATCGTTGATCAGCCGAGCGTATTGCCAATACATATCCTGCGAATTGCCGCGCACCGCGTGCTGGAGCGCCGAGACGGTCGCGGCATTCCAGACGTGATCTTCGCCGCGCACCCGGAAGGCATAATCGCCGCCGACATCGAGCATGGAGCGATAGACAGGCGAATCGCCAAATGCCTCCTGGTGGCGGCGCACCGTATCCCCGGCGATTTCGGCGAGGCCTACGCCCTCGATGCGGGTTGCGGTGCCCGTGAAGTATTTGGCGACGAAGTCGGACTTCAACCCGATCGCGTCGAAAATCTGGGCGCCGCAATAGGATTGATAAGTCGAGATGCCCATCTTCGACATCACCTTGAGCAGTCCCTTGTCGATCGACTTGACGTAGCGCTTGAGGAGTTCCTTGTCGTCGAGCTTTTGCGGCAAGTCGCTCTTCATTGCAGTAAGCGTCTCGAAAGCGAGATAGGGATTGATCGCTTCGGCGCCATAGCCGGCGAGGCAGGCGAAATGATGCACCTCCCGCGGCTCGCCCGATTCCACAACGATACCGACCGAGGTGCGCAGGCCCTCGCGAATGAGATGATGATGTACCGCTGCACAGGCCAACAGCGACGGGATCGGGATGCGATCGGCTCCGGCGCGGCGGTCGGACAAAATGATGATATTGATGCCGTCGCGCACGGCGGCTTCCGCCTTGGCGCATAGTTCGGCGATGGCGCCGCCCATGCCGTCGGCGCCGGCTTCGGCCGGCCAAGTGGTATCGAATGTCAGCGACTTGAAGTGATCGCCGGTGTCGGAGATCGAGCGGATCTTCTCAAGATTCTCATTGGTCAGGATCGGCTGGTGCACTTCGAGGCGCTTGGTCGTCGAGGAGCCCTGCAGATCGAACAGGTTCGGTCGCGGGCCGATAATCGAAACGAGACTCATCACCAGTTCCTCGCGGATCGGATCGATCGGCGGGTTGGTGACCTGCGCGAAGTTCTGCTTGAAATAAGTGAAAAGGAGCTTCGGCTTGTCGGACATCGCCGAGATCGGCGTGTCGTTGCCCATGGAGCCAACCGCCTCTTCGCCGGTCGCCGCCATCGGCGTCATCAGGATTTTGAGATCTTCCTGGGTGTAGCCGAACAATTGCTGGCGATCGAGCAGTGCGAGATTGGAGATCGGCGCCGCTTCCGACGCCGGCGGCAGGTCTTCGAGCACCATCTGGGTATGCTCGAGCCATTCCTTATACGGATGCTTTGCCGCCAATTGCGACTTGAGTTCTTCGTCGGGAATAAGTCGGCCCTGCTCGAGATCGACCAACAGCATTTTGCCCGGTTGCAGCCGCCACTTGGTGACGATGTCCTCCTCGGGAACCGTCAGCACGCCGGTCTCCGACGCCATAATAATGCGATCGTCTTTGGTGACGATATAGCGCGCCGGACGCAGGCCGTTGCGGTCGAGCGTGGCGCCGATCTGCCGGCCATCTGTAAACGCTATCGCGGCCGGGCCATCCCACGGCTCCATCATCGCGGCGTTATGTTCATAGAAAGCGCGGCGCTGCTCATTCATGAGCCGATTGCCGGCCCAAGCCTCCGGAATCATCATCATCATCGCATGCGCGAGCGAATAGCCGCCCATCACCAGAAATTCGAGCGCATTGTCGAAGCACGCGGTGTCGGACTGGCCCTCGTAGGAGATCGGCCACAGCTTGGAAATGTCGGCGCCGAACTTCGGCGACGACACCGAAGCCTGCCGCGCCGCCATCCAATTGTTGTTGCCGCGCAGCGTGTTGATCTCGCCGTTATGCGCGATCATGCGGTAGGGGTGGGCGAGCGACCAGGCCGGGAAAGTGTTGGTCGACAAGCGCTGGTGCACCAGCGCCAGCGCGCTTTCGAAATCCGGATCGTGCAGGTCCGGGTAATAGGCGCCGAGCTGGTCGGCGAGAAACATGCCTTTGTAGATCAGGGTGCGGCACGAGATCGATACCGGATAATAATGCGAGGTACTGCGATCACGCTTGCCGTAAAGCTTGCCGGATATCGTCTTGCGCAGAATGTAGAGCCGGCGCTCGAACTCGTCTTCCGTGGTGATTTTGGAGCCGCGGCCGAGAAACACCTGCTTGTTGACCGGCTCGGTTGGCTTGACGGTCTCGCCGAGCGTCGAATTGTCGGTCGGCACGTCGCGCCAGCCGAGCAGCGTCATGCCTTCCTCGGCGGCAACCGCCGCGTAAGTGTCCATCACGTCGCGGCGCCATGCCTCGTCGTGCGGCAAAAACAGCGCGCCGACCGCGTACTCGCCGGGCGGCGGCAGCGTGATACCAAGCTCGCCCGCCTTCTTGGCGAGGAATTTGTGCGGCAGTTGCACCAATATGCCGGCGCCGTCGCCGGCGCGCGGATCGGCGCCGACGGCGCCGCGGTGCTCGAGATTGACCAGTATCGTCAGCGCATCGTGGACGATCTTGTGCGACTTGCGGCCTTTGATATCGGCAATAAATCCGACGCCGCAGGAATCTTTTTCCAGCGCCGGATCAAACAAGCCGAAACCAGACGCATTCATCATCGCACTCGCACTCCGCGGCGAAACCCCGGGACACGCCGTGTCGGGATCCGACGCACTCCGCCCCGCGCCACCCTCTCTTCCGTTCCCGCAATGCAGGGAGAGAAGGGAAGACTGCGCCCGAGGGCGAGCCACTCATCTTGGAGGCAACCTTCGTGCCGCTTGGGCCGATCGCCGGTTGCTAGTTCACGTCGCCTCATTCCGCAATCCGACACGCCCTCGCCAAGGCGGCCAGAATGGGACAGCAATGCTGTCCTATGCAGAACATGGCAAATTCCGGATGCCGATACAAGCATCCGACCCGTTCCCGGCACGAGTTTCTGCGCACGTTCCGCGCCCGGAGTGGATCATGGGATGCCGGGGAGCGCAATGGGAGATCGCCGCGCGGTTGCGGCGAATTTGCCAAGGATTGCGTGACGAGCAAAGCATTGCGTAAGGCGCAATCCCGGATAGGTTCGGCACAATGAATTTCGCCAGCGACAACGCGGCGCCGATCGCGCCCGCCATTCTCGATGCCCTCGCCGCAGCCAATGCGGGCTACGCGCGCGGCTATGGCAATGACGATTGGACCGTGCGGCTCGAACGGCGCATGGCCGAAATTTTCGAGCATGAGGTCGCCGTGTTTTTGGTGCCGACCGGGACGGCGGCCAATGCGCTCGCCCTGGCGCATGTATCGTCCCCCTGGGGCGTCGTGTTCTGCCATAACGAATCCCACATCCTCACCGACGAATGCGGCGCCGTCGAAGGTTTCGGCGGCGGATTGAAGCTTGTCGGCCTCCCTGGCGACGGCGGTAAAATCGCGCCGCCGGTGTTGCAAGACGCGCTCAACCACTATGGCGGCCATAGCCCGCATCAGATGATCCCGTCGGCGCTCTCGATCACGCAGGCGAGCGAGGCCGGCACGATTTATCGTCCCGACGAAATCTCGGCGCTCGCCGCGATCGCCCATGCGCGATCGCTTGCCCTGCACATGGACGGCGCGCGTTTCGCCAATGCGCTGGTCCGGCTCAATGCGACGCCCGCGGATCTGACGTGGCGTTCGGGTATCGACCTATTGTCGTTCGGCGCGACCAAGGGCGGGGCGATGGCCGCCGAGGCGGTGGTGATTTTCGATTCCGCCCGCGCCGCGTTTTTCGGCGAACGGCGCAAGCGCGCCGGGCATCTTCTGTCCAAGCACCGTTTCATCGCGGCGCAATTTTTGGCCTATCTGGAAAGCGATTGCTGGCTCACGCTGGCGCGCCGCGCCAATGCCATGGCCGACCGACTGGTGGGAAAACTTGCTGGCGTCGGCTTGCGTCCGGTATGGCCGGTCGAGGCCAATCTGATGTTTCTGGTTCTGCCGCGAAGGCTCGATGCCAAGCTCAAGGCGGCCGGTGCGAACTATTACGTGCGTTCGAGCGAGAGCTTCGATGTCGGCCCCGACAATGTCCTCGTCCGTCTGGTCACCTCGTTCGCGACGGAGGACGCGGATATCGATCGTTTCGTCGGTCTTTGCGCAAGTTCCTAATTGCGCCTAAGCGCCGCCCCAATTGCATCCGAGGCTGGCGTTCGATCATAATGGGTCGCAAGCGGGGAGGGGCGTCGACCGTGGGGATGAGAGTATCGGGAACCGCCGCGTTCGTTCTGACCGTTATTCTCTCGGCCGCCGCGCCTGCATTTGCCCAAAGCCCGGCTGCGCCGGTTCCGGCGGCGCCGCTTCCGTCGCCCGGATTTGTGCCGCCTTACGAGATCATGCGCACCCTGCGCGCGGCCGGCTTCGATCCGCTGGCGCCGCCATTGCGTGAAGGCGCGACCTATGTGCTCCGCGCCACGGACTTTAACGGTATCCTGATGCGTGTCGTAGTCGACGCGCGAACGGGGGCCATCCGCGACGCCAACCGCATCGTGCCGGGTCCCGGCAATTACGCTTCCGGCGGTCAGTTCGGCATGGCGCTACCCGATGATTCAGCGCCCGACATGGTGCCGGAGCCGTACCGGCTGTCGCCGGAATTCGTTGCGCCCGTGACCGCGCCACCGGTCCAGCCATCGGCGCTGCCCGCCCTGCAGCCGTCGCCGAAGCGTCACGCGAGGCACGTCGCGACACCGCGGCCGTCGCGCGCGCGGACAGCCAAGCTTGCCGTGCACAAGCCGGGCGGCGAGACTAAACCGGTGGCCGCCGGCGACCACACGCAGTCACTGAACACGGGCGCAGAAGTCGCATTTCCCTTCGGCCCAACCGCGAAGCCGGGCAGGGCGACACCTCCGGCAATCAACGATTAGTCGCTACGGCGAGAATCAAAAAGCGCCCCGGAAATTCCGGGGCGCCCTGATCAGTGCGGAAACCACAAGCGCGGTTAGGCGGCCTTCTGATTCTCGATCACGGTCGAGCCGTTGCTTTTGCCATTGCCGATCGGGATCGAGCGCGGCTTCTTTGCCTCCGGAATCTCGCGCACGAGATCGACGTGCAGGAGACCGTTTTCGAGACTCGCGCCTTTGACCTGGACGAAATCGGCGAGTTGGAATACGCGCTCGAAGGTGCGCGCAGCGATGCCCTGATACAGGACCTCACCGCGTTTCTCTTCCTCCTTGGCGTTTTTCTCGCCGCGGATGGTGAGCGTGTTCTCTTTAGCAACGATCGACAGTTCGGGTTCGTTGAAGCCGGCGACGGCGACCGAAACCCGATAGGCGTTTTCGCCGGTCCGCTCGATATTATAGGGCGGATAAGTGGGAGCTGAGCCCTCGAGGCCCTGGTCGAGCAGCGAGAATAGCCGGTCGAAACCGACGGTTGAACGATAAAGCGGTGCAAGATCGAAAGTTCGCATGGCATATCCTCCTTAAAGCGACATGCGGATGGCCCACCCGTAGAGGGTCGAACCGATGGATGCGCAGCCGAATGGCCTGCGCAACAATGATATGGGAGCGCTTTTCGACGCCGCAAGGGGTCTTAAGGTATTGAAGTATTTGTGGAAAGCGTTCCGGTCGGGAGCGCCTTCGCAGTCTGGCTTTTCACCCTTGGAAGTCTCGGCAAGCGCATCGTCGACAGCCTCTTCGAAAGGCCCGACCGGCGAGCAGCCCTTAGATGACGACGCGCGCGATGCTGCTATAAGCGACCCATCACGCCCCAACCCGCGTTTTCATGAAGCTCGTCTCGATCCCGGCTAATCCCGTTCCCGACCATTATGTCGCCGGCACACTGAAAACGCCGGACGGCGTGAACTTGCGCTACGCACGCTGGCTGCCTCCCCCCGGCCGCCGCGGCACGGTCTGCATTTTTCAAGGCCGCAGCGAGTGGATCGAAAAATACTTCGAGACGGTGCGCGATTTGCGGACGCGCGGCTTTGCGGTCGCGGCGCTCGACTGGCGTGGCCAAGGCTTGTCTGACCGAGCCTTGAGCGATCGCCGCAAGGGCTACGTGCGCGACTTCGCCGAATACGATACCGATCTCGAAACCTTCATGCGCGAGATCGTGCTGCCGGATTGTCCGCCGCCGGTTTTCGCCATCGGCCATTCGACCGGCGCAACCGTGCTGATCCGCGCCGCGCATCGCGGCCATCGCTGGTTCGACCGCATGGTGCTGACCGCCCCGCTGATCGCGCTCGGCGGCATCGACTATGCGAAGGGAGCCGGGCCGCTCATCTTACGCGCGCTGCGGCTTGCCGGATTCGGCCGGATGTATGTGCCCAAGAGCGATACCAGCGTCGTCGAATCGCGCCCATTCGTCGGCAATATTCTGACGTCCGATCCGGTGCGCTATGCGCGTAACGCTGCCGTCCTTGAGGCGGAGCCGGCGCTTGCCCTTGGCGCCCCGACAGTGACGTGGTGCGATGCCGCCTTCCGCGCCATGGCGACGATGCGTGAGCACTCCTACCCGGCGCGCGTCCGGCAGCCGATGCTGATCGTCGCCGGTGGCAACGACAAGATTGTTTCGAACGCGGCGATCGAGGATTTCGCCAGTCTGCTGCGCGCCGGCTCGCACCTCGTCGTGGTGGGCGCTCAACACGAAATTCTCATGGAGCAGGACCGTTACCGCTCGCAATTCTGGGCGGCGTTCGATGCCTTCGTGCCGGGCACGCCGCTGTATTAGAGCGCAATCCGGAAAAGTGGAAACCGGTTTTCCGAAAAGATCAGGCCCTAGCCTCGTAACATTTCCATTGCTTGCGCGTGCACGCGCTTGTCGCCGGCGGCGACGATGCGGCCGCCGTCATGCGGTTTGCCGTTTTCCCAAGTGGTGATGATGCCGCCGGCGCCTTCGATGATCGGGATCAAGGGCAGCACGTCGTAGGGCTTCAGCTCGGTCTCGATCAACAAATCGATATGGCCGGCGGCGAGAACGCAATAGCCGTAGCAATCGCCGCCGTAGCGCGACAACCGTACTCGATTTTCGACACGGCCGAAACACTGCCGATCCGCGTCGCGCATCAACAGCGGGCTTGTCGTGCACAGCACCGCGTCCTGCAGCGCCGCGCAGGCGCGCACCCGCAGTTCGCGATCGCCGGCCGGCCCGCGATAGCGCGCGCCGCGGCCGTCGCCGGAAAAATGCTCGCGGGTGAACGGCTGGTGCATCATGCCGTAGATCGGCTCGCCGCGCCGCGTCAGCGCGATCAAGGTGCCCCAGGCCGGCATGCCGCAGATGAAGGACTTGGTGCCGTCGATGGGATCGAGCACCCAGACATATTCGGCATCGGGGCGGTCGGAACCGAATTCCTCGCCGATCACCCCGTGCTCGGGAAAGGTCCGCTTGATCAGCGTCCGCATCGCGGCTTCGGCGGCGCGGTCGGCCGCGGTCACCGGATCGAAGCCGCCGGAGCGGCTTTTATTCTCCACCCCGAGCGTGCTGCGGAAGAACGGCCGGATGGTCTCGCCCGAAACGGCGGCGAGTTCGTCGACGAAAGCGGCAAAGTCGATAGCCGTCATGGGGGCCTCGAAGGTTGCGGTTCGAGTATCGGAGCTTAGGACAAACGGCAATCCGGCTGTCGCCGATAGGCCACGCCGCCAAGGTTAATCGCTATGCAAAAACTGAACGGGGGGCTCCCGGCTTTCGGAGGATGACTGGCGCTGATTTGTGCACAGCCGGAGCATCTCGGTAAGTATTTGATATAACTTATTTAATTAAATAATTCTGTGGCGTGCTGGGAACCCAGACGCCCATCCACCGGAAAAGCTTGGGAGAAACTCCCCGCAAATAGGTCAGTGGCCCTTGTCTTTTGTGCGGCGCGGTGTATGTTGTTGCAGTGCGGTAGCGAGAGGCTCTCTTTCGTTACCGTCGCCCTCCTTGGGCGTTTCCTCCCTAGACTTGGGCCGCTCCCGCAAGGTGAGCGGCCCTTTTTCTTATTCGAGGCACACTGGTTTGTGGGTGCAGGTCCGGATTACTCCGCTGCAGCGCGGTAGGGCCGGAGTTCTTCGAACGGAATGGCGGCCAGACGGTCGGCCAGCACTTCAAATTCGCCGACGAGACGGTCGAACGATTTCGCGCGTTCGTAGCGGCGTTCATCCATATACAGCGCGCGGTTGATTTCGAGTTGGATCGCATGCAGCCCAGTGGTCGGGTTGCCATAGTGTTCGGTGATGAAGCCGCCCGCATAGGGCTTGTTGCGGCTGACCGAGTAACCGAACTCGCGCATGCAATGCTCGATGGTTTCGGCGACGATGCCGACGCAGCTGGTGCCGTAGCGGTCGCCGAGCACGAGATCGGCGCGCGGCCGCTCATCCCTGCCGCCGGTGGCGGACGGCATCGAATGGCAATCGACCAGGATGGCCGCACCGAAATCGCGCTGCAGCCGCATGAATAGCCGCCTCAAGGTGCGGTGATAGGGCTTGTACAGGCCCTCGATACGCCGCAGCGCCTCGCCGACCGCAATGCGCTGGTCGTAGATTTCCTGGGCATCGCCGACCACGCGCGCCACCGTGCCGAGCCCGCCGGCGACCCGCATCGAGCGGGTATTGGCGAAGGAGGGCAGGCGACCGTCGAACATGCGTGGGTCGAGTTCGTAGGGCTCGCGATTGACGTCGACATAGCAGCGGGGGAAGTGCGCGCGCACCACCGGATGGCCGCGCCCGACGACGCCTTCGATCAATTCGCCGACAAAACTGTCTTCGGAGCGCCGCAGCGTTTGCAAGTCGAGCCGCGACGTCTGCAGGAAGGCCTCGGGGTAAACCCGCCCGCTATGCGGGGAATTGAATAACAGCGGGCCACGGCATTGCGCGGGCTCGATGACTTCGAACGGGGGGTCGAATTCGCTTTCCGTGTCGGACATGGCGCCTGGCAGGCTTTTCGCGACAACAAGGCTTTTCGCGGCAACGTTACCTAACCTGCGCCCGCCGCGATTGTCCATAAGACGGAGGTCTTTCCTGGGTCACTTCCCACTGGCATCGGCTATGGTCGCGGGCCGCCGCTGTTAGCTGCGGGTTTTCACTTCATATTTACCGGCTACCCCGCTTATTGAATGAAGGGGGCCGGCACGGCAGCCGGGTCGATACATCATGTCCAAAATATTACTCGCGGAAGACGACATCGACATGCGCCGGTTCCTGGTCAAGGCGCTGCAGAACGCCGGTTTCGACGTCATATCCTATGATAACGGGCTATCGGCCTATCAGCGCCTGCGCGAGGAGCCTTTCGAGCTTCTCTTGACCGATATTGTGATGCCGGAAATGGACGGTATCGAACTCGCCCGCCGCGCCGCCGAGCTCGATCCCGACATCAAGATCATGTTCATCACCGGCTTCGCCGCGGTGGCGCTGAATTCCGATTCGGCCGCCCCCAAGCACGCCAAGGTGCTGTCGAAGCCGATCCATCTGCGCGAACTGGTCAGCGAAGTCCAAAAAATGTTGGCTGCCTGACGCTGGCGATCTCGGGCCGTCGCGGGCGTCGATCGGCGGGATCCGGTCGTCCAGGTCGCTCCCTCCACCACAGCCTATTTGCGTATCGGGTCGAGCGCATATAATCCGCGCCGTCAGCGCGATGATGCGGACGACGACCGAGCGGGAGGAACACGATGAAGGCCGAGAAAATCAAATACCCGATGGGCGCACTCACCGCCGAAGGGGCGCTGGTTTACGACGACACGCTGTCCGGCAAGCGTCCGGCCGTGCTGATGGCGCCGAACTGGATGGGCATGACGGACGCGGCGATCGAACGCGCCAAGCTCCTCGCCGGCGACCGTTACGTCGTCTTCGTCGCCGACATGTACGGGGCCGGCACCCGGCCGGCCGATTTTCCGGGTGCGGCGGCGCTTGCCAATCCGCTCCGCGAAAATGCAATCGAGCAGCGCGGGCGCATCCGCGCTGCGTATGATGCGATGATCGCCGAAACTTCGAAACGCAATCTCAGCGACGGCCGCCGCGCGGCGATCGGCTTCTGCTTCGGCGGCGGCAATGTGCTCGAACTTGCCCGCGACGGCGCCGAAATCGCTGCGGCGGTGTCGATTCACGGCGATCTGAAGACCGCGCTCGCGGCCCGGAAGGGCGCGGTGAAGGCGCACCTTCTCGTCGCCCACGGCGCGCCCGATCCGGTGACGCCGAAAGAACACCGCGATCTGTTCGAGGCTGAGATGGATACGGCCGGCGCCAAATGGCAGACGCTGGTGTTCTCCGGCGTGTTGCACGCCTATACGGACCAGGGCTCTGATGTTCCAGGCGTCGCCGGTTGGGACGAGCCGGCGACGCGGCAGACCTACGCACTCACGCACCAATTCATCGCCGATGCGTTTGCGGGGAAATTATAGTCCGCTATCGCTCCGGCGGCATTGTCAGGCCGCGCTCGCCACCCGGGTTTCGATTTCGCCGCGCAGCGTGCCGAAATCGATCGGCTTGGTGAGAAGCGCGGCGGCGCCGTTTTCCAGCGCCTTGCGCTTGGTGTCGGCATCCCCATAGGCGGTGATCATGATGATCGGCACTTCCGGTCGCATCGCCTTGGCCTTGGGCAGGAGTTCGAGCCCGCTCATTCCCGGCATATTGATGTCGGACAGGATCAGGATCAGCGCGCGGTCGCTCGCCGCGGCGATGCGTTCGAGCGCGAGCGCCGCCGATTGCGCGAATTCCATGGCGAAGCGGCCGGCGCGAAGATCGCGCCGGAATTGCTGGCGGAACAGCACTTCGACATCGGGCTCATCGTCGACCACGAGAATGAGCATGTTCACGCGCGTTCTCCCGATTTGCCAAGGTCCGATTTGCCAATTTCGGACTTACCAAGTGACGCCCCCGCGCGGGGCAGAACAATGCGGAATTCCGTAAATTCGCCCGGTTGCGTATCGACCACGATAGAACCAGAGTGTTGTTTCACGATGATGTCATGGCTGATGGAAAGTCCCAGCCCCGTGCCTTCGCCGGCGGGCTTGGTGGTGAAGAACGGATTGAACATTTTCTCCTTTACCTCGGGCGGAATGCCGGTGCCATTGTCGCGGATGCGGATTTCGACGCTGTTGCCGAGGCTTTTGGTCGCGGCCGTGAGTGTGGGTTCGTAGCCGCCGTCAGCTTGCGCCTTACGCTTGGTCGCGGCGTAAAACCCGTTGGCGATCAGGTTGAGCAGCACGCGCGTCACTTCCTGCGGGAACAGGTCGACTTCGCCGGCGGCGGCATCGAAGGAGCGCTCGATCGTGATATTGAAGCCTTGCTTCTCGGCGCGGGCGCCGTGAAAAGCGAGATTGAGGCTCTCCTCGACCAGCGCATTGATGTCCACAGGCCGGTGCTCGCCCGAGCCGGCGCGCGAATGTAAAAGCATGTTCTTGACGATCGAGTCGGCGCGCTTGCCGTGCTGCACCACCTTGTCGAGATTGCCCTGCAGCATATCGGCGATCTCCTCGATCTCGGCGCGCAGCTTGGCGTCGAGCGGCGCGGTGCCCAGCGCCTGACGCAATTCGTCGATCAGCTCGACCGAGACGGACGAGAAATTGTTGACGAAATTGAGCGGGTTCTTGATCTCGTGGGCGATGCCGGCGGTCAATTGGCCGAGCGAGGCGAGCTTCTCGGTCTGAACCAGGCGGTCCTGTGCGGTGCGCAGGTCTTCGAGCGACGCGGCGAGCTCGCGGGTGCGGGCCTCGACGCTTTCGAACAAACGCACATTCTCGATGGCGATCGCGGCCTGATCCGCGAACGTCGACACCAGTTCGATCTCCCGGTCGAGAAACGGCTCGACTCTTTGCCGCGCAAGGGCGATGACGCCGATGGGCTCGCCTTCGCGCATGAGAGGAACGCCAATCATCGAGCGAACCTGTGCGACCTCGGCATCCCCCTTCTTCTCGTAGAGCGGATCTTCCATTGCATCGTCGATCCGAACGGCCTCTCGCCGCATTGCGGCTCGTCCAACCACCGTGCCCGGACCAGGCGTAATCGGCGTCGCCATCTCGATTTCCATATACCGCGGGTCGACGCAATATCCGGTCGCAAAGCGATAGAGGCCTCGGTCCAACCTGAATATGACGGCAGTATCGGCGCGACACAGTCGCGCCGCGGTATCGACCACGCTCTGCAGGATTGGCTGCAAATCGAATTTTGACCGGCTGATGACATTGAGCACCTCCGAGGTTGCCGCCTGCTGCTCCAGCGCCTCGCTCAGCTGGGCCGTGCGCTGCTGCACGTCGTCGAACAGCCGCACGTTCTCGATGGCGATCACCGCCTGGTCGGCGAAGGTTGCGACCAGTTCGATCTGTTTGTCGGTGAAGGGACGGACGGAGGCCCGGGCAAGCCCGAAGACACCAATCGGCATTCCGCCGCGCATCAGGGGCACGCCGAGCATGGTGTGAAATCCTCCGGCCTGTCGTGCCTGGGACAGCGTGTATTCGGGATCTGTCTGCGCATCCTCGATTTGGACCGGGCCATTCTCCAACAAAACGCGCCCGATTAGGCTTCCGCGTCCGGGCGTCAATCGCAGCCTGCTTTGCTCCTCTCTCAGCGCTGCAGGTAGACCGTAGGTCGCCGCCACCTGAAAAAGCCCGTCGGCATTCGGGCGAGCTATGTTCGCCATTTTCGATTCGCACAGCCGGGCCGCCGACTCGACCAGTGTGTCGAGCACCGTCTGCAGATCGAAGGTGGAGCGGCTGATCACCTTCAGAACGTCGGCGGTCGCGGTCTGCTGCTGCAGCGATTCGCGCAATTCGCCGAGCAGGCGCGTGTTCTCGATGGCGATGACGGCCTGGGCGGCGAAGTTTCTCAGCAGTTCGATCTGCTTGTCGGTGAAGGGTCGGACCTCCTGACGGTAAACCGAGAAGGCGCCAATTAACTTATCATCCTTGAGCATTGGCACATCGACCGTCGACCGCGCTCCTCCCAATCGTACCGGCGGGCTGGGTACACCCTCGGCGGCATAGTCGGCGGTATAACTTACCTCTTTTGTGACCATAAGCTGCTCAAGGTGACTGCCGGGGATCGGTTGAAACGGCCCCCGTTGCCTCATGAATTCGGCAAGTTCCGAAGGGGTGCCGACTTCCGCCGCGAGGCGGAATGCCTCGCCGTCGAAGTGCAACAGTAGACCGAACTTGGCCTCACAGATCCGCGTCGCATTCTCCAGCATGGCCTGGAATACCGGCTCCAATTCGCCGGGCGACGAACTGATGACGCTTAGCACCTGCGATGTGGCCATCTGTTGTTCCAGCGCCTCGCGCAATTCGCTGAGCAACCGCGTATTCTCGATGGCGATGACGGCTTGGGCGGCGAAATTCTGTACCAGCCCGACTTGGCGCTCGGTGAACGGCTCTGCACGCCGGCGTGAAAGCCCGAATGCACCAATGGCCTCGCCCTCCCGGAGGAGCGGTACTCCCAGGATCGTCCTTATGAAGCCCTGATCCGCGGCATTGCGGGCGACATGTTCATTGTCGGCTCCAATGTCCGATATCTGTACCGGACGGCGTTCGGCCAGGGCACGACCGACCGCTGTTCCGCGGCCGGGCGCATATGAGACTGACCGGATTAGCACCTCCATCTCGGGCAACATCGCCGAGACCGCAACACTTCGATAATCGTCACCAACCGGAAGTGCGAGATGTCCCGAATCCGCCTCGCACAATCGCCGCGCCTTATCCACCATCGCGTCGAACACAGGCTGGAGGTCGCCACGAGACGCGTTGATTACGCCCAGCACCTCGGCGGTGGCGGTCTGCTGTTCTAGCGACTCGCGCAATTCGCTGAGCAGGCGCGTATTCTCGATGGCGATGACGGCCTGGGCGGCGAAGTTCTGCACCAGCACGATCTGCTTGTCGGTGAAGGGGCGGGCCTCTTGGCGGTAAATGGCGATGGCGCCGATCAATTCGGTTTCTTTGAGCATCGGCACGACAAGGAGGGTTCGCGTGCCGGCCACTTCGACAAACAGGACGGCCGCGGGATCGCGCTCCTTATAGGCGACATCATCGGCAAGATTATGAATGTGGACCACTTGCCTAGTTGCTGCGGCGCGCGTCACCGGGTTTAGCGGACCGGGACGGAATATTGGCTCCCGCCGCCGCAGCTCACCGAAGGCCGGCGGCACATTATGCATCGCACTCACGCGGAAGGCATCGCCCTCATGGAGCACCAGAACGCCAAAACTGGCTTCGCAAAGGCGCGTCGCATTCGCCAGCGCGGTCTCAAATACCGGCTGCAATTCGCCGGGCGAGCTTGAGATGATGCGCAGCACGTCGGCGGTGGCGGTCTGCTGCTGCAGCGATTCGCGCAATTCGCTGAGCAGCCGCGTATTCTCGATGGCGATGACGGCCTGGGCGCCAAAATTGCTCAATAGCTGCATCTGCTTTTCGCTGAAAGGATTGACCTCGTCGCGGTAGACGTTGATCACGCCGACAAGATCGCCTTCTTTTAGCATCGGCACGCTGACAATCGTGCGAGCGCCGGTCATACTACGGAAGTGGCGACGTTCGTCCGTTTGGTAGGCGAGATCGGCCGCGATGTCGGCGATCTGCACGGTCTGTTGCGTTGCCGCCGCTCGGCCCATGGCGGAATCGCCGACCATACTTACCGTCGGTTCAAGCCGGCGATATTCAAGATATTCGGGCGGCACGTTGTGCATCGCGCCCGCGCGGAAGACGCCGTCATCGGCAAGAAAAAGCTGGCCGAACTTGGCTTGGCAGATACGCGTCGCATTCTCCAAGATCGCCTTGAATACGGGCTGCAAATCTCCCGGCGACGAACTGATGACTTTGAGAACTTCCGCGGTCGCGGTCTGCTGTTCCAGCGACTCGCGCAATTCGCTGAGCAGCCGCGTGTTCTCGATGGCGATGACGGCCTGGTCGGCGAAGGTTTGCGCCAGCTCGATCTGCTTGTCTGTAAATGGCCGGACTGCACGGCGCATCAAAACAATCACGCCGATCGGAACGCCTTCGCGCAACAACGGCACGCCGAGCATGGCCCGGGAGCCGACCTTTTCATACCATTCCTTGAGGGTGAATTCCGGGTCGGCCTCGATATCGGGAACGTGAACGACGCGGCACTCAATCGCGGCGCGTCCGGTAATCGTCCCCCGTCCGGCCGGGATCGGAAGCCCCGCTATGGCCTGTTTTTGATCGGACGTCAGCCCATAATCGGCAGCGACGTGGTATGCGGCCTCGTCCAGCCGGTTCATGACCACGACGTCGGCCTCACAGAGCCGGGCCGCTGATTCGACCAGCGTGTCGAGCACCGTCTGCAGATCGAAGGTCGAGCGGCTGATGACCTTGAGCACGTCGGCGGTGGCGGTCTGCTGCTGCAGCGACTCGCGCAATTCGCTGAGCAGCCGCGTATTCTCGATGGCGATGACGGCCTGGGCGGCAAAGTTCTGCACCAGCGCAATCTGCTTATCGGTGAATGGGCGGACTTCCTTGCGATAAATTGCGAATGCTCCAACGAACTCGCTTTCCCTGAGCAGAGGAACCAGCAGAAGAGTCCGGGCGCCGGCGACCTCGACGAGCTTGGAAAATTCCGGATCGCCTTCAAGGTAAGCGCGCTCGGTCCTGACGTCGGCGATGTGAATCGCTTGGTCGCTCTGGATAATACGGACGAGAGGGACATCGGGATGAAGATCGCGCGCCAGAAACGGCCGTTGTCGCGCGTCGGTATAGGCCTGCGATGCCCGGTATAGCGCGGCCGTGCGATAGGCTTCGCCGTCGTACAGGAACAAATTGCCGAATTCGGCCTCGCACAGCCGGGTCGCGTTCTCCAGCATGGCCTCGAAGACCGGCTCCAGTTCGCCCGGAGAAGCGTTGATGACGCGCAATACTTCCGCGGTAGCCGTCTGCTGCTCCAGCGACTCCCGCAATTCGCTGAGCAGCCGCGTATTCTCGATGGCGATGACCGCCTGGGCGGCGAAGTTTTGCAACAGCGCGATCTGCTTGTCGGTGAACGGCCGGACTTCCTGGCGAAAAACGGCGAACGCGCCGACCACGTCCTGGTCCTTCAGCATCGGCACAAGCACGAGCGTGCGAATGTAACCGAATTCGACCCCGATCCTGGAGACCGCTTCGCCGGCGAGAAAGGATTCGTCCTCGCGCAAGTCGGGCACGTGAACCGGTCGCCGCGTATTTGTGGCTCGGGCAATCGGCAGCGTCGAACCGGGTTGAACGACGGCCACGATCCTTGCGAGATATTCCGGCGGCCAGGCGTGCGTCGCGACTATCCGGAAGCCGCCATCTTCGCGGAGCCACAAAGCACCGAATTTCGCCCCGCAGATGCGCGTCGCGTTCTCCAGCATGGATTGGAAAACCGGATCGAGCTCGCCCGCCGACGAACTAATGACCCGCAGCACTTCCGATGTCGCGGTCTGCTGCTCGAGCGACTCGGCCAGTTCGGCGGTTCGCTGCTGCTCGGCCTCGAACAGCCGCACATTTTCGATCGCGATCACCGCCTGGTCGGCAAAAGTTTCGGCGAGGCCGATTTCCTGGTCGGTGAAGGGCTGCACGACGCCGCGCTGGAGGAGAAGAACGCCGATCGGCGTGCCTTCGCGCAGCAAAGGGACGCCGAGCATGGTGCGGACATTGCCCGACCGGGACCTGCTGGCCACTCCGGGGTCCGGGTCGGCTTGGGCGTCGATGATGTGAACCGATTTGCCCGACTGCGCGATCCGGCCGGCAATGGATCCCGGATGCGTACTGACCGGCTCCCGCTCCATGCGGGCCTTATGCTCGGGCGAAAAACCGTAATTCGCGACGTTATGGTAGAGCTCATCGCGCACCAGCCGGATCGCCGAGCGTTCGGCGCGGCACAGCCGCGCAGCCGAGGCGACCAAGGTGTCGAGCACCGTCTGCAGATCGAAGGTCGAGCGGCTGATGACTTTCAGAACGTCCGCCGTCGCCGTCTGCTGCTGCAGCGATTCATGCAGTTCGCTAAACAGCCGGGTATTTTCGATCGCGATCAGCGCCTGGTCGCGAAACGATTCGGCCTGCGTGATCTCAGCGGCCCCGAAGGCGTTGGCTCGTTTTCCCACCAGCGTAAGCAGGCCAATGCACTCGCCCTCGCGCAGCAGCGGCAAGTACAGTGCCGAGTTCACGCCGAACAGCTCATGGATACGGCGCTCGTGCTCGGGGAGTTCGATGCGCGAGAAGTCCGGCAGATGCAGCATTGCTTTGGCGAGAATCGCGCGGGAGGGGAAGTTGATCTCGGGATCGATCGGCGAACTCTTGGGCCCTACATTTGCGACTGGGCCTTCCGGGGAGGCTATGGCCGCGGGCGAAAAAGTGGCGCCGTTGCAAAGCAGCACGAACACGAGGTCGCAGTGGAGCAGCCGCGCGGCGGTCAGCACGATGCGGTCGAATACCGGCTGCACGTCGGTCGGCGATTGACTGATGACGCGCAGGATATCGGAGGTAGCGGTTTGCCTTGCTAACGCCTCCTGCAGTTCGCTGCTGAGCCTAGCGATCTCTGCGTCTTGCAGGACGGCGGGAGAGACGCGGCGGGGCGAGGGCTTAGGCGCCTTGCCGCGCTTCGCCGCGGCCGCCTTGCGGCGGCGTGCTTGCACCGGCTTTACGCTCGCTTGGGAGCGCCGTTTCATCGCCTTCCCCGAGGCTTCAGACGTAGCATCGTACCGGCTTACACCGATGCTCTGGAAGGGGCTTGCAAAATTACCTCTTCCCACGCCGCGGGGGCAGGGAGCGCTCTGAGTCGGCGCTAATGCTTCTTGCGCATCTCGCCCGCCGAATTGACGGTGGCGTGCAGGTTGCGGGCGAATTCGACGGCGCCGTAAACGGCCATGTCGGGCGCGGTCTTCACGTATTCTTTGACGCCGTAAATCGCCGGACGCGGCGCCTTGAGGATCGCCGCGCACAGCGTTTCGACCGCGGCGTCGAGCTTGGCGGCCGGCACCACGTCGCTGACGATGCCGAAGCTCAGCGCCCGCTCCGGCGTGATTTCCGCCGTCGAATAGACCAGATAGCTGATCGCCTTGCGCGGCAACCGGTCGATGAATGACGACATCACCATGGTCGGCAGAATGTTGTGCGCCATTTCGGGCACCTGAAATACGGCTTTGTCGCCGGCAAGCGTGATGTCGCAGGCTGCCGCGATGGCGCAGCCGAAACCGAGCGCGCGGCCCTGCACCACGGCGACGATCGGGATCTTGGCGTTGCGCATCGCGCCGTAGCAGTTGAACACCACGTCGCTGAATTCGCGGCGCTCATAGGCGTCGGGATTGCTCGGCGGCGCAGCGCCCATCATGGCCCGGCCGACGCAGAAATCCTCGCCGGCGCCGCGCAGCACGACGACGCTCGATGTCCTCTCGGCGGTTTCGATGATGCCGGTCAGTTCGGCGACCATCTCGTCGGATACGGCATTGCCGCGCTCCGGCCGGTTCAGCGTAATGCGCAGGATCGGTCCGTCTTGCTTGGTCAGGATGTCAGGCATGTCTTCTCCCGTTGAATTGGCTTGAGTTCATTTCTGCGCCGTCTGCATCGCCCGCCAGATCTTCTCCTGCGTCACCGGCATGTCGATATGGCTGACACCGAATTCGGCGAGCGCGTCGACGACCGCATTGACCACGGCGCCGAGCGCGCCGGTGGTGCCGCCCTCGCCGGCGCCGCGCACGCCGAGCTTGTTGGTCGGCGTCAGCACTTGGCTGATATCGGTGGTGAAGGACGGCAGGAGATCGGCGCGCGGCATCACGTAATCCATGAACGAGCCGGACAGAAACTGGCCCTCGGCGTCGTAGGCGCAAATCTCCCACAACGCCTGGCCGATCCCCTGCGCCGCGCCGCCATGGGTCTGTCCGTCGACCACCATCGGATTGATGGCGCGGCCGACATCGTCGACCGCCGTGTAACCGAC
>Ga0181526_10001100_pt1 | contig 26736 bp, 20 predicted proteins | sample PEATcosm2014_Bin_35_FD_119750 | JGI IMG/M metagenome (GOLD analysis project Ga0181526, IMG submission 119750) | Peatland microbial communities from MTU Mesocosm Facility, Houghton, MI, USA - PEATcosm2014_Bin06_30_metaG | ecosystem: Environmental > Terrestrial > Soil > Wetlands > Peat | place...
CTTGGGGGTGCAGTAGAGTCGACTGACAATCGGCCGCCCGGCAAATGGCTTAGGTTCCAGAACGGAGAGCCGGAGCAAATAAAAGCGCTTCTGAGATTGCCAGCGATGCTGTGCGCCATCGAGCCGGACGAGAAATACGCCGTCGGGAACCTCGGAGTGCGAATCACGTGCAGTATCGGAGAGTCCAGGAACATGACGTTTCATCCCGCCACCTCCTGGCTTGGGGGTGCGTAGCTGTTGAGTTGACAGACCAGGGCGCCGCGATCCTTCCTGGCCGCATTAGCGAGCTGCTGGACGAAGGATTCGACCTGATCACGAGTGGCGTCTTTGAGGGCTTTGGTACCGCAGAAGTCGACGGCGTAGGCTTTGACCAGCTCGGGATCGAGCTTGTGCTGGCGGATGATCTGACAGAGCCGGTCGCGAACCTCGTGCCCGGAACCATTGCCGTTGCCGTTTGCGTTTGCATTCTTGGGCGGAAACTTCTGTGCATCAGGAGCCGGCGCCATCGGACCGGGATTGGAGCCGATCTCCTCGACCGAGCAGATGCCGATGCCATACGCTTTACGCAGAGCGCGATTGACGGCTCGAGTTTCAGCTATCCGCATCTCAGCGCCGCGGACGAGCAGAGAAACGTTGGAGGGGTCGGCGTCGCCATAGCCGACGAAACCTGCGGAATTCTTGGACGGATACACGGTCGCCTTGAGGACAAAACGATTCGCCGCAGAATCACAAAGGGAATCGACGGCCTCGACATGGATACCACGGCACCTCTTGCGACGGGCCAGCCGAACCAGTCCGGTGTGGGTTACAAACCAGCCATTGTCAAGCTGGATCACATCTCCGTTCGCGAAAGAGAAGCTGAATTGTTTGGTCAGGTCTTTCAGGGCTTGGATCCGTGTTCGGTTGATGTTCGGGTAAAGCTTCTTGACTAGGGAAGTGTTGTGGCGTATTAGCTGGAGGTTGGTCTGGTCGGGATTCTTGGAGGGCATAGACACCACCAGAGCTGAGATTTGATATAAATCAACTACACAATGGATAACACAAGTAACAATGTTTGTCAAGGTTAAGTATCAAGGTTAAGTATTGTTCGGAATTTGAGTTGCAGCTATATTGCAGGTGTGAGAAAGACCGACTTTCTGGCGTTTCGAGTAAACCCCACGCTAAAGCGCGATATTCAGCAAATCGCTGATGATGAGCAGCGGAATCTTTCCCAAATCTGCGAGATGCTTTTGTACGAGGGCGTCGAGGCCTATAAAAAGGAAGGATCCAAGTTCATGCAGCGCCTGGTCGCTAAACAGAAGAGCAGGGCCAAAGACTCATGATCGGCCAGGAAGCGAATGGCGTTGGCATTTCGGGTCAACAAGCGATTGGTGGACAGAAGAAATCTGAAAAACAGTCGAATTGGGAGATGTAGATCGAGATTGGTTTGTGTTGATTTCCAGTTAGAACAAAATGTCGACTATGACAATGACTAATAGCAGATCCAATTTCGAGCGGCATGTCGTCGATTGAAAGGAAGTGGGGGCGAAAGAACGGAGCAAAAAACACGACCTGCAGGAAACAACGACCTAACCAACGTTCACAACGTGCACAACATGCACAACGTGCATCGTCCCGCCAGGCCTGTCGACCGCAATGCATTCTGTGGCCGGGCGGCGGCGGCCAAGCATCTTTGGGGGTGTTTTTGCCAAACGAACCCAAAAAGTCATTTGTTATCAATAACGTTATGTTTTTCGGTTGTGTCTAGCGTTGACGGGGATGGCATTTGTTAGGGAATCGATAGTGAGGTTAATAAATTCCCCCCGGCGACAGAGATGAGACGGATCTGTTGCGGAGGCTGCCCTTCTAGGAAGCGGTTCAGCGCCCTAACCAATCGCGCCAAATCACCCGCCAACTGGGGCAAACGGTCATTCTGGGCTCCGACCGAAGCTTCCGAGCGAGGCTAGGCTATTGAATCTAAACAATATACTAACGACTGCCAGCCTCGGCTGTTTGGCAATGCGTGTGCCTTTTAATACATGGTGCTTCTGCCTGGAGCAGTCCCAAGGTGCCTCCGGAACGACGCGAAGGAGTAAGCAAGAATGGATAACGAAGCCGAACAGCCCCGCACTTCGGCCATCTGGAAGCCGGCCCAGACTTACACTATGGCCGTTGTCTGCCTGTTGATTGGACTGGCGATTGGATACTTTCTGCGCGGCTCGGCCGCTCCCACACCTCCAGCCGCGGCGATGGCGGCTGCCGGGCAACCAGGTGCAGACCCGCACGCCGGCATGGGCCAGCAGCCAATGCCAACCCTGGATGACATGAAACGCATGGCCGACAAGCAGGCGCAGCCGCTGCTGACCACGCTGAAGGCTGATCCCAAGAATGCCGCTGTTCTCAACAAGACTGCGCTCACCTACAAAGCGGCCCATCAATTCAAAGAAGCCATCGTCTACTTTCAGAAAGCGCTGGATGTGGATCCCAAGAACGTGGGCATCCGCGACGACATGGCCTCGTGCATGTACTACACCGGTGACGTGGACGGCGCTCTCGATCAGCTGAACAAGTCGCTGACCTATGATCCAAAGCACCCGGGAACGCTGTTGAACATCGGAGTTATCAAGTGGCAGGGCAAGAACGATGTCAAAGGCGCCGTTGAGTCGTGGCAAACACTACTCAAGCTGAATCCCAACTTCCCGCAGAAGGAAGCGATTGAAGGCCTGATCACGAAGGCACAGCAGCAACAAACTACGATGCCACCTTCGAACCAACCGAAGGGATAGTCGAATACCACGTGAGGTCTCACAGGAGTCACCTTACGAGGAGGTAAGATCCATGCACAGCAACCAGCAATCTTGCGGCTCACTTTTCCACACAAATTCACGCGCGGCAACGGCGGCACTGGCAACAGCTATTGTGCTGGTTCTGACGGTTGTCGTGGCGCAGTCGGTACAGGCCCAGACCTACCAGGTCCTCTACAACTTCACCGGCGGACAGGATGGAGCATACCCCCAAGCTGGATTGACGATGGATGGCGCGGGAAATCTCTACGGCACGGCGTATCAAGGTGGAAGCATGAACCGCGGCACCGTGTACAAACTGGCGCATCACGGCACAGGATGGACCCTCAGCCCGCTCTATAACTTCACTGGACAGACGGACGGAGGCGCTCCCATCGCCGGAGTCGTGTTCGGCCCGAATGGCACGCTCTACGGTACCACCGAATTCGCAGGACAACTGTGCGGGGAGGGATGCGGTGTGGTCTTCAACCTGAGACCGCCTGCAGCCTTTTGCAAAACCATAATCTGCCCCTGGACGGAGACTGTGATCTATAGCTTCCGAGGAGACACGGACGGAGCCAACCCCGGATATGGGGACCTCACTTTCGATCACGCAGGCAACATCTACGGCACAACCTACTTCGGTGGCAACAACGCTGAAGGCGTGGTTTACAAGCTGACACCATCCAATGGCAGCTGGACGGAAAGTGCAATCCACACCTTCAGCGGCACAAGCGATGGCGAAAACCCATACAGCAGCGTCATCTTCGATGCCGCGGGGAATCTCTACGGCACAACTTTTGCCGGTGGCGCCAACGGGTATGGCACCGTTTTCCAGCTGACTCCCAGCGGCTCCGGCTGGACGGAAAACACTTTGTACGCGTTTCAGAGTTCAACGAACGGAGGCAAACCATTTGGCGGCGTTGTCTTCGACACTGCGGGCAATCTCTACGGAGCCACCAGTAGCGGCGGCACGGGCAGCGGCGGCACGGCCTACGAACTGATGCCTTCCAGCGGCAGCTGGACCTTCGATCTGCTTTACAGCTTTACCGGTACAGCCTACCTGCCAGGATCCTATGGTAGCCTGACAAAGGACGCGGCAGGCAATTTTTATGGCACGACCGTCAAGGACGGCGCTAACGGCGTAGGCTCAGTCTTCAAACTGACACCTTCCAACGGCGGCTGGACGGAGACCGACCTTTACGATTTTGCCAGCGGCGCTGGGGGAGAAATTCCCTATGGCAGCGTGCTCATTGACGCCAGCGGCAATCTGTACGGCACCGCTTCCGCCGGCGGCGCGAACGGCTATGGCGTCATTTGGGAGATCACGCCGTAGCGTGTTGAAACAGCGGTCTACTCTAGAAGCGGGGATGCGCGGTATCATCACCATAAAGGGGTGACACAATGCGCACCGAAGCTGCGGGCAAGAAATTACCGGCGTTGCTACTGGTCTTCTGCGTCTTAATACTCGTTGGTTCAGCCGAATCGAAGGATCGCAACCGGGTATTTTCGGGACGAGTTGTCAACGCGTCCAACCACGGGGTCCAGGGCGTCATAGTTCATCTGCGACCGCAGAACGCAGCCGCAGACCAGGCAGGGAACGAATCGGCGGGCACGGTGGGAGGCAATCTCTGTCCGCCGCCCGATCTTTGCCAGATCACCGGGCACAACGGTAGCTTCACCTTTCACCAGATCAAGACCGGAATGTACGATCTGTTCGTATCCAAGGATGGACAGGCGATCTACACGCAGCCGGAGCCGTTGCTAATCCCTGAGATGCCGGTCAACACACATCTGGAGATATCGCTCCCAAAGGAATCGCAGAATTAGAGTAGCCACCGGGTGTCAACCGTCCCCTTCTGTTCGACCCGCATCGTCGTAGTGCTTCTTCCTGCGCTTTCAGGGGAAATTCAATTCCCCTAAACTTAGCTATTCCAAAAGAGCTTCTTGGGAAAAACTGCTGCCGTTTTTATAACCGTTTCTTTCTCCACTGAATTCCTCGGAAAGAGGATGATCTGGTAGCACTGCTTGTGCTCACGCGCCGACGTGTGGGTGCTCGCCTGTCACGTGTCCCAGAGTCGTTTCAACTGGGCGCCATCACCATATCGGTAGAAGGTAGTCCCGTTTATGAGGGATTTATCTTCTCGCCGAACAAGGTCGAATGTCACGGCAGGTGAGGGCTCCAATCCCCTGGTATTGATCGAGGTCACGTCCTCGGCGCCCATCCATGATTTCGGCGACAGCCGATACGCAGCCGCCCGCCGGCCATGGCGGCTGTTTTTTCGCTCTGCCAATTCACTTCGGCACGCCTCCCGGCGGCTCGCTGGGATGAGCTTGGCTCTCGTGCTTGTGAAAGAGCTTTTCCTGAATGTCCGGCCAGAACTCCAGGAAGAGGTCGCCCAGGCAGCCGTATCCCAACGCGATGGACGCCCGGCTGACGGTCAGGCCGAAACCGCGATCGCTCGGCGGATAGTATGCATTGGAGATGGAGCCCGCGGTAAACGCTCCCAGCACATTGGAGAAGTGGAAGGTGTAACCGCCGGAATCCTTCCTGGCGACAAACTCCTGCTTAAACGCACTATAGATACGCGGTTTGATGGGACCTTCACCCACCCGGAAGTAGCGGGGATCCTGCTTGAAGATCACGGGATATACGAAGTTGCTGAAGAGGTTGCTGTCTGCGCCGTCGGCCAAAGCCGCGCCATAGCGCTTTCCGTATCCCTCTGCTCCCTGGCCGTACTCGGCGAAGGAGTCCGACGCCTGCCCGACACCCGCCGTAAGCCCCGCGGCAACAAACGTGAACGGGTCGTACATCGTTTTCGCCATTAGCTCAAACTTCTGCCCGGTGCTGAGCGGCGGTGCATTGTGAACGCTGGTCATGCCGAACATCGGAACCACGCCCAGCGCGCGCTGATGTTCCTCCTGCTTCAACACTTGCTCTGAAGTGAGGGGCTGCTGCTGGTTCGCTTGAGACGCCGGCTGATCCGGCTTGGACGGCTGCTGGTTCGCTTGCGGCTGCTGAGATGGTGTCGAGGAGGGCGCGGAGCTACTTCCCGATGGCGCCGTCTGCTGAGCAAGAGCGGCGAGGGAAAAAAGACTGAAAACGACGGCAACGGCAATTCTGGTCGGCAATGTCATTTTAAGAGAGGCGGCGGTATTCCCTTTCGGATTGCGAGACAGGACCACTTAAGAATACCAATTACCCGATTAGATGCCCATCCGGCGTCAGGGGAGCACCGTTTCGTCCCGGTAATTTGCATCATAAGCAGTCGTTCGGCCTCGTGGGCCTGGGAGTCCCATTATTTTCAGCTCCGTGCCTCGAATCAGTATACGGCCGCCGCTGCCTGAGGACGCCGCACCAGCGCGAGTGCCGTTACATCATTGAGGTGGGGCGTCTTCTGCACAAACTGCTGCACGCCGTCGAGAATGAGAGTGGCGATCTGGCTGGCATCGTTCTGGGGTGCGCGCTCAAATTGCTGTTTCACGCGATCCAGTCCAAACTCTTCCTTCTTGAACGCCGCCTCAATTACGCCGCGCGAAACCAGCAGAAGGGAAGCCCCACGTTGCAGCGCGGCCGTAGGAGCTTCGTAAGTGGATGCGGAGAACAGACCCAGTGGCAGGCCAGTGGCCGGCAACTCAGTTATTCCGGCCGGATCACGCAACAGCCCCGGGGTATGTCCGGCATTGGCGTAGCAGATGGTTCCGAGCTCTTCGTTGTAGCATCCGAGAAATGCCGCGCAGGAGCGCACTCCCGAGGCGGCGCGGCGAATGCTCAGGTTCAACTCCAGGCAAAATTCCATCATGACGTCGGCTTCGTTGACGTCCTCGGGAGCGAACCGGTCCTTGCCAAGGTCTTGAAATGTCTGGCGCGCTGCTTCAACGATCGTGTGGTTCTCCTCGTGTCTTCCGGCGACATCGAGCAGGCCGAACACCACGCGACACCGGTTGGCGCGCAGGAAGTGGTAGAAATCGCCCCCAGCATTTTGCCCGTTGATCAAGCCGGCGATGTCGGCGCCCGACAAGGGCGGGAATTCAGCGGCCCTGGACGCGCCGGGCAATACCGCAGTGCGCTCGCGTTGGAAAGAGAATTTCATCGTGAAGGTGGAATCATAGCGGAAATCCTGCGGAATGCAAGGCAATCGTGGTCCTCTTAACGACACCTGCAGGTGGAATTGGAACCGGGCCCCTTTCGGGAAGAGCACCGCCTTTTTGGTCTGCACGATACGATGGAGCTGGAGGACCAGCAGGTGCGCATCGTCAGCATTGGGGAGATCTTGTGGGACGTGATCGGCCCGACCGAGTACCTCGGCGGAGCTCCGTTGAACTTTGCCGCCCATGCGCGCAAGCTGGGACACGAAGTGGCTCTGGTCAGCGGCGTAGGGGATGATGAGCGCGGCCGTCGCGCCCTCCATGATCTGCAGCAATGCGGCGTTGCGGCGGAGTTCGTACAGCTCCGTCGCGGCCAGCGCACCGGCACGGCCGAAGTCGAACTTGGTCCCGACGGCAAGCCGATGTTCCGCATCGTGCGTCCGGCAGCGTACGACTTCGTAAACCTCACCCGCCCGCAGCTCCGACGTCTTGCGGAAAGGCAGCCGCAATGGATTTACTTTGGCACCCTCTACCACACCTCGAAACGGGCGCTGGATTCCACCTTGAAATTGCTGCAAGAAATACCGGCAGCCAGGGGCTTTTACGATGTGAATCTGCGCGACGGCAATTGGAACCTGACGACCGTGGAGCAGCTTGCATCCCTTGCCAATGTGATCAAGCTGAGTGACAGCGAAGCCGAATTCCTCGATGCCTCCCTCAATGCGGATGGCGGCGAAGGCTCGGTCGAGCATTTCTGCCGACGCTGGAGCGATCAATACCATTGCAAGACGATTTGCGTGACCTTCGGCGAACGCGGTTGCGGTATCTACAAGGACGGCTCTTACACCGCGATACCCGGCTGCAAGGTCGAAGTCGCCGACACCGTCGGCGCAGGCGACGCCTTCGCCGCCGCATTTCTCCATGGCCTCGAACTGGGCTGGGATGTTGGACGCTGCGGCACGTTTGCCAACGCTGTGGCTGCGCTGGTGGCCAGCCGTCCCGGCGCAATCCCCGACTGGAGCGTGGAAGAAGTGCGGTCGATGCTCGGGTAACATGCCCAGCTGTAGGGAATCCTGGGTCTACTGCCGTGGCGCGTAATATCCCTTGCGCGCGCGCACGCGGTACTTCTTGTTCTCGGCGACGATCTCGATCTTGCGGTACTTGCCATCCGGAACGAAATCAGCCGGCTTATACGAGATGGCATACTGGCTGCGCAGTTCGTCGGAAATTTCGGTGAAGGCGTTGGCAACGTCCTCGATCTTGAACGGGAAGAACGCCTTGCCGCCGGTTTGCTCGGCAAAATACTCCAGGATTTTATCGCCGCGTAATTTGATTCCGCTGGTATTGGTCGAGATGGCGTAAATGATGACTTCGGCGCGCTGCGCCATTTCGACCGCCTCTTCGCGCGACACCCTGCTCTGATTGTCTTCTCCGTCGCTCAACAGAATGATGGCCCGCCGGGTGGCCAGTTCGCCCCTGTCCGCCTGCATCAGCTTGTCGCGGCAGGCGTAATAAATGGCGTCGTACATGGCTGTGCCGCCGCCGGCGCGCAACATGCGCACGCCGTGGGAAAGCGCTTGCGTGTCGTCGGTGAAATCCTGGGTAACTTCCGGCGTGGTGTCGAACCCGATGACAAACGCTTTGTCATAGGGCGGCCGGATAATCTGGTTCAGGAACTCGATCGCGGCCTCCTGCTCGAACTTGAAGCGATCGCGCACAGAGTTGCTGGCGTCGATCAGCAGGCCGACGCGCAGCGGCAGGTTGGTCTGGCGGCTGAACGATTGAATGTTCGCGGGCTTGTTGTTGTCGATGACTCTGAAATCGCTCTGCGTCAGGTCCTTCACAAAGTGATCGCGTTTGTCTGTGACGGTGAAGACGACGTTCACTTCGTCGACGCGTTTGCGGATGAGCGGGATGGAGTCGTCAACCCCGCTGCCGGATCCTACTGCACTCGTGCCAGGCTTCGTAGCGGCGTCGGACTGAGAAGATTGCGATGAACCGCTTGGCTGAGAGTTGCTTTGCGAAGACGCGGTCGAACTGTCGCCGCTTTGAGCAGAGGGCTGCTGGGCTGCCGGCGCTGTCGTCTGTGGCGGAGCAGGCGTTGGTTCGGTTGCCGGAGGTGGAGCGGCTGCCGGCGGAGGATACTTGATCGCCGAGGGCGCGGTTGGAAGTTGCTGTTGTGACGTGTCCTGGGCGACGAGCCTCCACGGCAACGCCGCCGCCAAAACCAGAATCAACCAGAATCTCATTCGGAGCTTTATTATAGCCGTTGGCGCATCCTGCGAAGGGGTGAGCCAGGACCGCTTCTCGGACTCCCCGTATAAGTATTCGGGGCCGTATCCGGGCACACCTTTCGACGGGCTCTCGTAACAACTCAATTCGGAGAAGGGAGCGATAAAGTGAGTACCCCAACAAGGACTATTCGAGTAGTTCGAGGAACGCTGAAGTCCATCTGCATCGCATTATTGCTGTTGAGTTGCTGCGCGCTCGCAGCGCAGAACAAAGACCATCGCATTCGGAATATCGTTCTGGTTCACGGCGCTTGGGCAGATGGTTCTGGCTGGAGAAGTGTTTACGACATTCTGGCCAAGAACGGCTACAACGTCAGCATCGTTCAAGAGCCGGAGACGTCCTTCCAGGATGACGTCGCCGCGACGAAGCGCATTCTTGCCCTGCAAGATGGGCCGTGCATTCTTGTCGCTCACAGTTATGGCGGCTCTGTAATTACCGAAGCGGGGACGGACCCATCGGTTGTCGGTTTGGTGTACATTGCAGCCCACATGCCAGACACGGGAGAGAGTGAGGCTGCCGACGGAAAGCGCTTCCCCAGTGACCTCAGCAAGTCTAACGCGATAAAGAAGACAGCCGACGGTTTCACTTACCTTGACCCCGCGCAGTTTCATGAATACTTCGCGGCCGACCTGCCCGCTCCGCAGGCTGCTTTCATGGCGCGGTCGCAAGTGCTGAATAAAGCCGAAAATTTCAGTGCAGTCATTGCCGCGCCAGCATGGAGAAGCAAACCAAGCTGGATGTTGGTAGCCGGAAGCGACAGAACCATCAATCCTGAGCTCGAACGGTGGTATGCCACGCGGGCCAAAAGCCATACGGTCGAAGTCGCAGGCGCCAGTCACGCCGTATATGTCTCGCACCCGAAGGAGGTTGCGGCTTTGATCGAAGAAGCTGCAACGCAAACTCGGTAGAAGAACTTGCGAATGGCAGGTGTCACGCCGCTGCACACACCTCCGGGCAATTAGGCCGTCTAATATGTTTATTCGAACAATGAGGGATACGCTTGCATCATGATTTCTAGATCATTTCGCAGTGCTGTAGTGCGTGGATTGCCGCTCCTGCTGTGGAGTTCCTGCCTGCTGGCCAGCACTGGGCGGCCACACGAGATCAGCAACATTCACTTCGAGAACGCTACCCAAACAACCGTTGACGTGGTGTGGGACACTGCCCATCCCAGCACCTCGCAAGTTCTTATCTCCAACAGCAACGATTTCGAGGCGGACCGCTGGGCTCTCCCAGTTGCCGATCCCGCGCTGGTGACCACTCATCGTGTGACCGTCGATCACCTGATCCCGTTCAACCCGAAGACCGGCGACGGCACTTATTACATCTATGTGGCTTCGGTCGACGCAAAAGGAGAGATGTCCACCGCTCCCGGCCCGCAAACGCAAGACGGGAAGAATCCGTCGATTACCATGCGCACGGCTCCGGCCGCCCCGATGGGTCCACCGAGCATGAAGTTTTACACCTCAGGTCCCGACGAAACCTTCCCGGGCTATGACATGTACTTTCAGGTACAGCCCATCATAACGGCTGGGCCGACGGGCACGAATCTCTACATCCATAACGAACGGGGATACAACAACAGCAGCGATGGTGTCGTGAAATACCTGGGCGCGGACAAGGGCAACCCCGAGACCATAAGTGTGCATTTCTCCTGCGAGTGGGGCAGTTCCACAGGCCAGGATAGCGAAGAGCAGCAATTGGATCGCGACCAGAACATGGGCTACTGTTCCGGCGCCAATGCCAACGTGCGCGATCTGACGATTCGCCTGCGGACCTTGCCCAACACCGTTCCAGGAAAATACGAAGTGGCATTCACCCTGGAAAGCAATGGGCAGCAGCAGACCGGGACCTACGAATTCACGGTGCAGCCCGCTCCTACGGCGCCTCCGCGTCCGCAATTAACGCCCAAGCCGATTCCCGGGCTTTCGACCTGGGAAAAGCAAATGTACGATCTGGGCAAGAAATGGTGTATCTATCGCGACGAACAAAACGCTGCCGGTAACTTCGTGGACAATTGGGGCTGGACCGGCGATGCCTGGTTCTACGACGGCGGCCGCGTCTACCAGAACATCGACACATACACAGCTGCAGCCGGACATCCCTTGCATGCGGCTTGGCAGCACTGTGCGCTCACGCTGCTTGATCCCTATGCCAACTACCTGGTAGCCAACAACGGCAACATGGCAGGCTATTCCATCTTTCCCTACGGGATGGCGATGAACTACTACCGCACCAAAGCAGAAGTGATGCGAAATGGCATCAAGGCCGTGGCAACGGTGGGACCACAACGACAGTCGTGCGGCTACGTTGACCCGGGTGGAATTCGCGAGAACTCCTACCGAAGTAATGCCTGGATGGCGAACGAGATGCTCGGCGCGCCGCGCTGGCCGCTGTTGCAACGCAACATTGACAAGGTCATGGGAAACCTGAATATGGCGAACCGGGGACTGGCCGGCTCGGTCCACCCCTTTATGCTTGGCATTGGCATGGAGACGCTGATCCACTGGTACGACCTCAACCTGGCCGAGGGCCGTCCCGACTATCGCGTGCTGCCGGTCATCAAGGAGACGCTCGACGCGATGTGGCGCGACCTTTGGGTACCCAAGCAAAATATCCTGGTCTATGAGCGCTACACCTTGCCGCCGAATCACAGCATGAGCTACAGCGCACTCAACAATCTGGTTTCGGTGGCCTATGCCTGGTACTGGATGCAGACCGGCGATACGGTCGAGCGCGACCACGGAGACTTGCTCTTCCAGCACGCCTTCGACGATCCCGAGGGAGGCTATAGTTGGAGCGGCAAGCAGTTCAGCCAGGAGTTCGAATTCAGCTTCGACTTTGTGCGCTACCGTCAGGGGCTGACGACTTCCAGCGTGGTTCAGGAAAACAATCCTTATACCGGCCCCTACGCCGACACGAACCCCCCGATCAGCGAGAAGGTGAATTGCGATCCGAACTACTTTCCGAATTGCAAAGCGGGTTCGATCGGAAGTACAACCGCAACCATCTTCTGGGGAACCTATAAGCCGGCCACAACGCAGCTCATCTACGGCAAGACCGATAGCTACGGGCAGGTCTCGCCGATCGATAAAGCAATGGTCTACTCGCACGTCGTAAAGCTGACAGGTTTGGAACCGGGTACGACGTATCACTTCCGCACCAGGTCGGTGGACCGCGTGGGTAATGTCGGCTCCATGAAGGACCTGACGTTTACAACAACACCGGCAGAGGCGCCGGCCGCGAAGACACCCTAAAGTCGCCAAAGGGTGGAGCACCGCTTCAGCGGTGCAGTTTAGAAGCTTGGCGACGCATTCGGCTTAGCCGCTGAGGTAAAGAAACCCTTACCTCAGGCGCTAAAGCGAGGCCGATTACTGCGGTCATTCGAGCACGCCTGAAGGCGTGCTCCACCCGCGGCAACCCATTGCAGTTAATGGCGCTACCTGCGCACCTTTTCCAAAAACTCCACCAACTCCTTTGGCAACGGCGCTTCGAACTTCAGCAGCTCGCCAGTTCGCGGCTGCTGAAACTCAATCGCTGCTGCGTGAAGGAAGTTCCGGTCCAGCGCTGGCGGCGATGCCGCATGCCCCATCCCTTCGCTCGCTTTTGTCCCCAATCGCTTAAACTCCTTCGCGGCACCGTACAGCGCGTCTCCGACTATCGGATGCCTCAGCGACGACATATGCACCCGGATCTGGTGCGTGCGTCCGGTCTCGATCCGCACATCCACCAGTGTAAACTTTCCGTAGGCTGACGCGATTCGCTCCCGCACTTCGTAGTGCGTTATCGCCGAGCGGCCTCCGCTGCCGCGCGTGGTCATCCGCGTTCTCCGCACAGCGTCGCGACTAATAGGATCGTTGATCGTCCCGCGGTCCTTTGCCGGCCAGCCATGTACCAGCGCCACGTAGCGCTTCTTGATCTCGCGCTTGGAAAACTGCAGCGCCAGCTTGCGATGCGCCACATCGTTCTTGGCGACGAGGATCAACCCGCTGGTCTCTTTGTCCAGACGATGCACGATGCCTGGCCGCAGCTCGCCGCCGACCTCGGACAACGCGCCATAGCGATGCAGCAGCGCATTGACCAGCGTGCCGCGATTGCGCTCATCGTCGGTTGCACCGGCTCCGGCGTGGACCATCATTCCGGCAGGCTTGTTCACCACCGCCAGGTCGTCATCTTCGTAAACAATGCCGAGAGGGATGTCCTCGGCGACGGCTCGCAGCGGCGCCCGTAGCGCTTCGCCCAGGATCGTAATCTGCTCGCCGCCGCGCAACTTGAGCGACGGCTTTGCAATCGCTCCGTTGACCAGCGCCTTTTCTTCGCGCAGCATCTGCTGTACCCGCGCCCGGCTGACGTCAGGAATCTGCTCAGCGAGAAATTGGTCGAGCCGCTGCCCGGCGGAGGTGAGTGGGACGCTAATCGTAATGGGAAATCGAGGCAAGTGTCTGGTGTTTGGCACTTAGCACTTAGCACTTAGCACTTGGCACCTAGCACTTAGCATTCAGCCAAGGCCTTAGGTTTTGACTAAATGCTAGTTGCTAACTGCTAATCCGAAACTATCTTGTCGCTTTGATCGCCATCGGAGGCGCCAGCGCCACCCGCCGCATCCACAGCAGTCCGCCGGCAATCACCAGGCAAATCGCGATTGCCTGGGTGCTGCTCATCCAGCCCAGGAACTCGCCCCGGCCAGGATCGCCGCGGAAGAACTCGATGAAGTAGCGCCCGACACCATAGATGATCATGTACGTCCCGATGATCTCGCCTTCAAACTTCTTGCGCCGGATCAGCCACACGAGGAACAGGCAGTTGCACAGTTCCAGCACCATCTCGTAGAGCTGCGTCGGGTGCAGCGGAATGTTCAGCGGCGTGCCGACGATCTCGTTTGCCAAGGGATTGTGGAAGGTGACGGCCCACGCAACATGAGTCTCGCGTCCATAGCAACAGCCAGCGGCGAAACAGCCGACTCGACCAAATGCATGTCCCAGCGCCAGTCCTGGCGCGAACACATCGCAGGTTCGAAGCACCGGCATGTGATTGCGGCGCATGTACCAGACGCACATACCGAGCGCCAGCAGAAATCCGCCCGAAAAGACGCCGCCGGCCTGGAGGGTAGCCAGGGAAAAAATGTGCTGCCGAGCATCCGAATCGGTGATCAAGTATAGAATCTTCGCGCCCAATATGCCGGAGAGAATGGCGATCAGGCCGAGGTTCCAGAGCTTGTCGGGATCCAGACCCTGTTCGCGACCGAGCTTAACGATGAGCAGCAGGCCGAAGATCAGGCCCAGCGCCGCCATCAGACCGTAGGTCGGGAGGTTAAAACTGCCAAGGTGAAATAAACGGGGAAACACGCTTCTATTTTAGATGCTGGAAGGCCGCTTTTCGCTCTTCGCCGTTCGCTTTTCGCCAGAAACAGCCGTCGCCTCAAGTCTTAAATACACGAAGTGGTGCGAGGTTCGCTAAGTCGATCAATAGAATTTACAGAGCTTAGCAAAAAAGCGAAACGCGAAGGGCGAATAGCGAACAGCGGCAGTCAAAAAAACCGACCCGCGGGGCCGTGTTGAGTGGGCCGTCAATGAACCCGTCCTATACGGTGGGAACTCGCCGCAGCTCTTTAGGCATCTCCGCGTGGCGGAGCATCGCACACCGAACCGTATACGAGTCGAGTCCCCTGTTCATTGAGCATTGGTTCAAAAAACGGTTGCCACCAACACCAACTTTGCAGGCCGGTTTTCTGTTGAGATGCTATGGAAAAGCCAAGCCGATGACAAGAGGCAGCAGGTAAATAGTTGGCCAATAACGTGCCGCCAACAGCACAGAAGTGGCAGGTGAGCATTGCTGCCGAAGACGATTGCACAAGTAGCAAAGGCTGCTTTGAAAGGGCACGCCTTCAGGCATGCCGTTAAGCCAGCCAGATAAATCCGGCTTTAGCCGCTGAGGGAACACGCCCTCAGGCCTAAAGGCCAGTCCCTTGAGCGCGCTGGGCGGCACGGCTGAAGCCGTGCCCTCTCAAATGCCCACTTGTAGGGCCTTAATCAACCGTCAACTTCACCGCACGGCGCTGACGCCGTTTTCCACTGGTTGCACCAGTTGCTCCGGGTTGGCGAAGTTGGCCTGCGCGATGCGGATCTGCTCCTTGAAATTGTCGACCATATCCTCGCGCAAACGAACCTCGGTAGGCTTCTTGGCGATGCTCATCTTGTCGATCTTGTCTTGCAAGCGCAGCAGTCCGTAGAAAAGGTTTTCCGGCCGCGGCGGACAACCGACAATGTACACGTCCACAGGCACAATGCGATCGACGCCTTGCAGTACGGCATAGGTGTTGAACGGCCCTCCAACCGACGAGCAGGCACCCATGGAGATGCACCACTTCGGATCGGGCATCTGGTCGTAGATGCGCTTCACCACCGGTGCCATCTTCAGCGTGACTGTTCCGGCGACGATCATCAGATCGCTCTGCCGCGGGCTGGGGCGAAACACCTCTGAGCCAAAGCGCGCGATATCAAAGCGCGACGTGGAAGCGGCGATCATCTCGATCGCACAGCAAGCCAAACCAAACGTCATCGGCCAAATCGCGGACTTCCGCGCCCAGTTGAAGACGTAATCGACCGTGGTCACCAGAAAGTTTTTCTCGAACTTGTTCTCAATCCATCCCATGCAATACCTTCTCTCGATCCCGGCGCCAACCCGTTAGGACTGTCATCCCGACCGAGGACTTCAGTCCGAGTAGAGGGATCTGCGGTTGACTTATTATCTTCGCCGATCGCTATACCAGCAGGCTGTGACTTGCGTCACAGGCGCCCACAAACCCGAGTCTAGGCTGCATTGGCAGCAGGTTCAAGCGGAAGTTCCCGGGCCGCAGTTCCGTCTCCTGAAGAAGCCGCGAGGATGCGGCGGCCAATGAAATGCCGGTCCTATTTCTTAGTAGACACCATTTCCGCGAGCGATGACTTCTGGTGAATTCACAAACAGGTGACATTACTTCCACATCTTCATGACAAGTGCCGCTTCGGGCGCCGTTACCGTGAACTACACAGTCCAGCCAACCAGGATTCTGGACGAGAGAGGAATAGTTATGAAGAACATGGAAGATGTGCTGACGCGGCCGGTAAATCGCCGGTCATTCATAAAAAACGGAGCCATTGCGGCCGGGGCTGCAACGGTTGGCGCCGGGCTGTTGAGCCACGGCCTGGCCGCCTTTGCTCAAGACACTAATGCAGGTGGCAGTCTCACCCAAGGAGACATCGCAATTCTCAGGTTTCTGGCCGCGGCGGAACTGATCGAGACGGACCTGTGGACACAGTATGCCGAGCTGGGTGGTATCGGCAATAATCCGCCTATCGAAGTAGACCCGAACCAGCCTTTGAACAGCTATCAGATAGCGTTGTCGAACCTCGATAGCGATGGCCCGCAATACATCGCCAGCAACACCCTGGATGAAGCCAGCCATGCAGCCTTCTTGAATGCCTACCTGGAATCGAAGGGTGCCGATCCAGTCAATCTCGACAAATTTCGTACGCTGCAGGGAAGCAAAGCCGGGCCGGCAGCCAACATTGGACGCCTTACCAACCTCATGCAGTTGAATGTGGACACCAGTTGGTACGTTCGCTATCGCAGTACTACGAACCCCGACTTTGGCGCAACTTTTCCCCAGGCGCTCACTCTGAACGGAGTCTACGCCATTCCCAGGACCGATGCCGATTTCGACGGTCCGCCATTTCAGAACGCGACCAGCATCCCGGGCAACGTTCACATCCAGGCGATCGCCAACGTAGCCGCCTTTCACTTCGGCTATATCGAACAAGGCGGATCGAGTCTCTATGCAACGCTCAGCCAGAAAGTCAGCAACCTGGAGGTGTTGAAGATCACGCTGGGTATTGGTGGAGACGAGATCGCTCACTTCCTGGAATGGGTTGATTTTTCGGGCAATGGGGTGCAGGCTCCGGTAGCGCCGTTTGCGGATCCCATAACTGGCCTGAAGTTCCCAAACTTCTTCAGCCCACTCAATCCGCTGATTCAGCCCAGCCTGATCTTTCCAGTGCCTTGCGAATTCATCAGTTCGGGTTTGCCTCACTGCGCGGTGATTCGACCCAGTGATGACAAATTTGCCGGCGCGATAGCGGCGGTGAAGAGCTTGACAGCTGACGGGTTGTTCATTGGCCAGTCGAGCGAGTTCTTTAACGTTGTCGGTCAGCTGGCAAGTGAAGCTGATGCAGCAACCCGCCAATTGTGAACCCGGCGGCACCAACAATTGTGGCGACGATTCCTACCCAGGACATCGCCACCATCACGACGGAGGACAGGGTAACTAGAGTGAGAATTATTTTATTCATGTCATGACTCTAGGATCCTGTTCTTCAATTAACTTCGATTTGTTCTATAGGAGGTCGTATGTTTGAAGGTTTGTTTCAACCCATGCATTTACTGGTAGTTCTTTTTATTGCCCTGCTGGTATTCGGGCCGAAGAAGTTGCCCGAGCTTGGCAGGGGTCTGGGCGATGGCATTCGGAGCTTTAAAGACTCGATAAGAGGAAAAGATGACAGCGCGCCACCAACCGAGCAGGAAAAAGAACCCGTACGTGGGTGATCCCCTCACACGGTGAAGGGGTAGCGACTCGCACATCGAGGCTTAGAGCATGCCGGACGTACTATTTATCCTATTTCTCGCACTGGTAGTTCTTGGACCCAAGAAGCTGCCGCAGATCGCTGCGCAGGTTGGCAAATCCCTGGCACAATTCCAGCGCATGAAGCGCGATCTGCTGGATCAAGTTAACGGGGAACTGCTTCGTGTGGAAGAGAAACAGACCATTGAGACAGCGAGTGATGGCAGTGGTGAAGTTGCAGAGGCCCTGGCAAGCATGAGGTCCGAAACCCCGGCTGCCTGATGTCCGCTGTCTCGCCACGGGGCGCCATTACGCGTCCCGTCACTTCTCTGCGCGCTTATTCATTGCGCAGTGCCTGCATGGGATCGATCGATGCGGCGCGACGCGCGGGTATATAGCCTGCGGTCAGGCTGATGCCGACAACTCCCATGAAAGCCAGCAAGAGACTCACGCTATCGAAGGAGTCAAGCGCGTACAGCATCGATCCCATCAGGTGACCGGTGAGCAACGCGGCTGGGATTCCAATTCCAATTCCGATGGCCGCGATCTGGAAAGATTCGCGCAGCACCATTCGCGAGACTTGCTGCCGTTGCGCCCCCAGCGCCATGCGGATACCTATTTCCGTACTCCTGCGGCTGATGCGATACGACAGCGTCCCGTACAGTCCGATGCCAACCAGCAGGGCGGCAAGCAGGCCGAAGAACATTGCCAGCCTGGAGAACAGACGCGGCTGCGAATAGGAATCTTCGAAAACCGCAGCCTGGGTCATCGGCTTTTCCAGCGGAACATTCGGATCCATCTCATGAACAGCCTGTTCGACCGCCGGCAAGAGCGCGAGCGGATCGCCGTTAGTGCGAAGTTCCACCTGCACGGTGGCGAACGCGCCTCCATTTTGAGTGTATGGGTAATACGCCATGGCACGCGGTTTCTCGTCCACGCTTCGATACTTGCTGTCCCTGGCGACGCCGACGATGGTATAGGGATGGTCCTTCGGATCTCCCAGCTGATGACCGATAGGATTGGTGTTGGGCAGCAGCTTCTTAACGAAGGTCTCATTGACGATGGCTACGCGAGGAGATGTCTGAGTATCGCTATCGAGGATGTCACGGCCTTCGAGCAACGGAATGCCGAGCACATGCAGAAAATCAGGCCCCACGTTGTTTGTCCGCAGTGGCACCTGCTCAGACGAATATTTGACACCATCCACAGTCGGCTCGTCGTTGTTACTCCAGCCGCCTCCCAGGCGGTTATCCATGAAGGTCGTGGACTCGACGCCGGGAAGGCTGCGCATGCGGTCGAGGAGCTCGCGATAGAAGATGAATCTGGCTTCACTGTCCGCTGTCCTTTGCGGTGTGATCCCAAAGACCAGCAGCCCCTGGGTGCGCATACCCAGATTCGTCTGCTCATACTGGAGCAGAGTCCGCAGCAACAGGCCAGCGGCGGTCAACAGCGTGAAACAAAGCGCGACTTGCAGCACAAGTATGGCGCTGCCCCTCCGCTTTCTCTGGTAGCTGGTCGAGGGCGTCGCGCGTAAAGCCGAGGTGACCGGAGCGTTGGTTGCCGTTCGCAGTGGAGCAAGACCGAAGACCAACGCAGCGAAGACGGAAACAATGCAAGTGAAGAGCAATATGGTACGGTCCGGCTTCAAGTTCACTTCCAGCTGCGACCAGGCAGCGAGTGCGCGCGCGCCACCCAACGCAAACAGCCATCCCAGGAGCGTTCCGGAGAGCACCAGCAACCCGCTTTCGGTCAGCAATTGCCGCAGCAATGCGCTGCGCCGGGCTCCCAGTGCCATGCGCAAGCTGAAATCACGCTGGCGCGACGCGTTGCGCGCGACGATCAGCATGGCCACATTGCTGCACGCAATAATCAGGACCAGAATGACCAGGACCATCAGAATCGTGATGGGTTCACGGTAGTTATCGCCCAGACCTTGAATACCTTTTGCCGGCACCAGTGCCAGCGTCACTTTCGGATGACTTGGGTCGGGTGTGCCCAGGCTCGCATAGGCCGCGGCCTGGAATGCCGGCGTTGCCTCCGCCACGGCTTGCTGTGCGGTGACGCCCGGCGCAAGCCGCGCGATCAGCATCAGGCACCACCAGTCGGGTGAGCCGTAAAGCGTAAGGTCTCCAGATTGGCCCCATGGATTGAGCTCTGGACCACGCTGCAAGGGTATCCACAGGTCGGTCACTTGACCCGGCTCAACCCCGGGAAAATCTTCGCCTGCGATTCCGATGATGGTAAACGGCAGCCCCTTGATGCACATGGTCTGGCCCAGCGCCGACGGGCTGCGCGAGAAGCGGCGCGTCCAATAGGCATAGTTCAGGACGGCAACCGCTGCGTGTTGCTTCTCCTCCTCGAGCGTAAAGCCCCGTCCCCGCGTCATGGGCACGCCCAGTCCGGTGAAGAAGTTTCCGCTCACCATGTCGCCGAAGGCCTCTTCCGGTGAGTCGTCGCCGATTCTGACCGCGACCTTGCTGTCGCTGCTGAGAGGCGCGAACGCCATCACCTCCGAGAACGCGCGGCGGTCCTGTCGCAGCGCCTCGAAGACCGGTCGCGAGAATGAGGTATCGCCATTACCCGTGTTCCAGGCTCCATAGGGTTGTTGCGTCGGCACATTCAGATAAAACAGTTGCTGCGGATTCGACACCGGCAGCGAGCGCAGCAAGACGGCGTTCATCACGGAGAAGATCGCCGTCGTTGCGCCGATTCCCAGCACGAGCGTCAGTATCGTAGTAGCCGCGAAGACCGGGAACTTTCTCACTTGACGCAAGCCATATCGAACGTCCGACCAGATATTTTCCAGAGCCAGCGCAACATCCATGGCGGCAACTCGCTCCTTCGTTCCCACCGGATTACCGAAACGAAGCAGCGCGTCCCGCCGGGCTTGCTCGGGCGACATGCCGGCGGCGAGGTTGTCCTCCACCCGCATCTCGATGTGGGCACGCAATTCATCTTCGATGTCCCGCTCCACTCGGGAGCGCGAAAACAGATTCGTGATGCGACGATAAAGGGACATGATGACCACTCACGCGTACCGTAATATGGCGCGAACGCCTTTCACCAACTGTTCGAAGTTCTTCTCGGCTTCCTGCAACTGCTTCCGGCCGCTGGCGGTGAGCTTGTAATACTTCGCCTTCCGGCCCGTCTCGGTCAGCGCCCAGTCCGAAGCGATCCACCCATTCTGCTCCATGCGATGCAGTGCCGGGTACAGCGAACCTTCTTCCGCGCGCAGCAGATCATCGGACGCCCGCTGGATATGCAGGACAATTCCGTATCCGTGCAGCGAACCCGTTTGCGACAGCGTCTTTAGAACCAACAGATCCAAGGTTCCTTGCAGATCGTTCTTCGCCATGTCGATAGACCCCTAGACAACTTGGTAAAAACTGAGAGTACCCATAGCCGCTTAGGTATGTCAAGGTGTTGACACAAAATAAACGGGACGCATGGCGCGCCCCGTTTCGTTTACCCGCTCTCTCGCGAAATCAGGTCTACGCTTATTCGTTAGCTCCAAATTGTTTCAGGTCTTCCGGTCCATCCATCAGAGCCACCTTCTCCTTGCCCTGAACCATTACCCGGACACTTTCCACCACGTCGGGATTGGCCAACGTCGTGATATCCCCGGTGGCCATGTTGTTGGACAGCGCTGCGAGAACACGCCGCATGAGCTTGCCGGAGCGTGTTTTTGGCATATCCGGAACAATCAGGATCCGGCGTGGGCGGGCAATCTTGCCAATCATTGTTTCAATGACGTGATTGACCTTTTCCAGGATCTCCGGATGCTGAGTCGTCAATATATCAGGCTGCAGGACGATATAGACCTCGGGCACGCGGCCTTTGATCTCGTCCACCACCGGCACCACCGCCGCTTCCGCTACCTCGGGAACCGTCAGGCACGCTGACTCGATTTCCTTGGTGCCCAGGCGGTGCCCGGCGACGTTGATGACGTCATCCACGCGTCCCAGGATGCGGAAATAGCCGTCCACGGCCAGAACGGCTCCGTCCGCGGCGAAATACGGCCAGTCCTGCCATTTCTTGCTGTTGGGATCCTTGCAGTATTTAGCGTAGTACTGGGCGACGAAGCGATCGCGAGCACCCCAAATGGTTTGCATGATCCCGGGCCAGGGATTGCGAATGCAGATGTTCCCTGCCTTGCCGGAACCGGCGTGCACTTCTTCTCCCATTTCGTCCATGATCGTGGGGTAGATGCCCGGCACACCTGGGCCTGCGCTTCCCGGCTTCATGGGATCCAGCGCCGGCTTGGTGCTGCACAGAAATCCTCCGTTTTCGGTTTGCCACCAGGTGTCCACAATCACTGCTTCGCCCTTGCCCACCGTCTCGTAATACCAGCGCCAAACCTCCGGCTCAATGGGTTCTCCTACCGTGGTCATGTGCTTGAAATGGTACTTGTACTTGGTGGGTTCGTCGTGACCTGACTTGCGCAACATGCGAATGGCCGTGGGCGAGGTATGGAAGATGTTGACATCCAGGCGCTCGGCGATTCTCCATACTCTGCCGGCATCGGGATAGGTCGGAACACCTTCGTAGATGACGCTGGTCGCTGCCAACGCCAGAGGTCCATAGACGATAAACGAGTGACCGGTAATCCAGCCGATGTCGGCCATGCACCAGTACACATCCGTGGGATGAATGTCCTGGATGTATTTGGAGCAGCCGGTCACATAGGCGAGGTAGCCGCCAGTGCGATGTTGACAGCCTTTCGGCTTTCCGGTGCTGCCGCTGGTGTACATAAGAAATAGCGGCGCCTCGGCATCCATGGGAACCGGAGGTACGATTTCACCCGAGTAGCGCGGGAGGATCTCGTCAACGAAGAAATCGCGCCCTTCCACAAGCGGAGTAGCGGACGCGTTCTTGCCCGGGTGACGCCTCCAGACCAGGACCTTCTCGACGGTCTGGCCTTCCTTCTTGGCTATATCCAGCGCTATATCGGCGCCGGCTTTGTGGTCGAGCAGCTTGCCATTGCGATAGTAGCCATCCATGGTGATCAGGATATGGCTGCCCGAATCGGCGACGCGCATGCCACAAGCCTCGCCGCTGAAGCCTCCGAACACAACCGAGTGAATCACGCCCAGGCGGGCGCAGGCCAGCATGGTAATCGGCAACTCGGGGACCATCGGCATGTGAACGGTGACGCGATCTCCAGCTTTCAGACCGCAGAAATCGCGCAGCAGCGCCGCGAATTCATTCACTCTCACATACAGTTCGCGGTAGGTGAGGGATACCGGCGCCTCGTCCTCCGGTTCGGGGACGAAGATGATCGCCGCTTTGTTCTTGTACTTGTCGAGGTGCCGGTCCACGCAATTGTACGAAGCGTTGATCTTGCCGCCTACGAACCACTTCCAGAACGGTGGATCACTAGTGTCGAGCGTGGTGTCCCAGTACTTGTCCCAGCTCAACAGATCGGCGTACTCGCGGAAGCACTCCGGGAAATTTTTCTCGCTGAAGCGTTCGTTGACGTCGGGATCGGTTAGATTTGCCTGGCCGATGAATTTCGCGGAGGGATAATAGTATTCTTCCTCCCGCCAATGGACTGCGATCTGAGCTTCGCTAGTCTGCGCCACCGGATTCTGCTGCTGAAGAGTTCGAGCCATATCAAGTCACTCCTTAAGATTTTCTGATTTGATCGTTATTTGCGCTAATACTGTACCGCGTTAGGCTGGGCGCTGCGAAGGATTTCACCGCCGAACCCGGGACTTTCTAAAGCAATTCCTGACATGCCCCGGCCCGCCATCACAGCGGGCCGGATATCCTCCAATACTTTTTCATTTGACTTCGCTCTTAACGGGAGCCGCTGCGGCTTGCGCATCCAGCGCGGTCCTCATCTGATGCCACGCATGCCGGGCTTCTTCCACAGAGCCTTCGTCTTCGATGGTCGTGATGTCGCCGGGGTTCTTCTCCTGGGTTACCGCCTTAAGCACGCGCCGCATGATTTTGCCGCTACGCGTCTTGGGCAACATATCGACGAAGTTCAGGTCGCCGATGACAGCCACGGGCCCCAGCTCGTGACGTACCTGGTCGAGCAGCGTTCGCTTCAGTTCCTCGGATGGGGTGAAGCCTTGTTTCAACACCACAAAGGCTGAGATCACTTCGCCCCGCAACTCGTCGGGCCGGCCAATTACGCCTGACTCGGCAACTGCAGGATGGCCGAGCAGAGCGGTTTCGACTTCGATGGTGCCGATGCGGTGGCCGGCGATCTTGATGATCTCGTCAGCCCGGCCGGCAAACCACACGTAACCATCCTGGTCGATCTGCGCCGAATCGCCCGTGTAATAGACACCGGGAATGATCTGCCAATAATCGCGCCCGTACCGTTCCTTTTCGCCCCACAACGCGGGAGTCAATCCAGGAAACGGCCGTTTGATCACCATGATGCCCTTTTCATTTACGCCACACGGTGTACCGTCCATCCCCACTACCTCGGCTTCAATCCCCGGCATGGGGACCGTCGCGCTGCCCGGCTTGATGGGCAGCATTCCCAACCCATACGGATTTCCGAAGACAGGGCCACTGGTCTCGGTCTGCCACATGTGATCGATCACCGGAATCCTGTTCTTGAAAATCTTCTTCTGGAGCCATTCCCAGGCCGGAGCATTTAGGACTTCTCCCGCGCAAAACACGCGCTCGAGATGACTGTAGTCGATCTTGCCAAACGGGCCATCACCGTACTTCATCAGCAGCCGCACCGCGGTCGGTGAGGTGAAAATTCCGGTGACGCGATATTCCTCGATAAGTGCCTTCCAGTTGCTTTCCGGAGCGGGGTAATCCAGCGCGCCCTCAAAGGCGATCGTGGTCGCGCCTGCGATCAGAGGCGCGTAGATGATGTAGCTGTGACCGACAATCCAGCCGATGTCTGACGTTGACCACCAGACATCCGATTCCTTCAAGCCGAAGAGCCACTTACCCATGGCGTCGATGTGTACCTGATAGCCGCCGTGCGTGTGGATTGCCAGCTTGGGGGTCGCCGTGGTGCCGGAAGTCGCGAGAATGAAAGCCGGCTCGTTGGCTTCCATGCTGACATAGTCACCGCTATGACCGGGAGCGTACGCGAGGAACTCGTCCCATGAGATATCGCGCCCGGCGTGCATGGGTGTTTCACCGGGCATCCGCTTCAAAACGATCACGTGCTCAACCAGGTCGCCCGCATTGTCCAGTGCGTCGTCGACGATCTCCTTCAGGCGCGTCTCCTTGCCCTTGCGATAGGTCACGTCGGCGGTAAACACCAATTTCGAGCCGCTCGCTTGAATGCGGTCGCCCAGCGCTTTCGCGCCGAAACCTGCGAACACAACCGAGTGAATCGCGCCAATGCGGACCGTTGCCAGCATCAGGATGATGGCCTCGGGAGTGGTCGGCATGTAGACCGTCAGGCGGTCACCTTTGTTGATGCCCATGCCGCGCAGTGCCGCCGCCACTTGCTCTACCTCGTGCAACAGGTGAGCGTAGGTGTAAACCCGGCGCTCGCCGCGCTCGTTCAGATAGATCAACGCCGTGTGTCCGCCCCGGCCGCGCTTTACGTGATAATCCAGCGCATTGTAGGCCAGGTTGGTCTGTCCTTCGACGAACCACTTGAAGGTTGGCCGCGTCCATTCCAGCACGCGGTCCCACTTACGGAACCAGGGCAACTGCCCTGCCGCCCGGCCCCAAAAAGCTTCGGGATCCTGTTTGCCTTCGTCGATCCACCGCTGCACGACGGGACTAATCAGGTCGTGCGATACAGCGTGCAGGTGGTGCTCGTCGATCGCTCCCGTCGGTACCGCTTCAGCTATCTTTGTTGCACTATCCATGATGAGGACACTCCTTGCTATCTATTAACAACGAGACAATCCAACCTAAACAACTGCGCCGGACCCTTCGAGTCCGGCGCGGGGAAAAGTGTTACACGTGCTTCGGACGCTTTGCCAGGAACTCGGAGATCAGCGCCACCAAGGCCAGCACTGCAGCTGTGTAGAACGCCGCCTGATAATTGTGATACTTGTCGTAGAGCTTGCCGCCGATGCGGCCACCCAGGAGGCCAGCCACGCCCCAAGCGGTAAACAGCATCCCGTAGTTAATCCCGGCGTTTTTCGTGCCCCAAAAGTCGGCGGCGGCAGCGCCGTTTACGGACAGCTGCGTGCCGTAGCACCAGTAAACGATAAACAGCATCACGAACAGCGCTGCCACATTGCCGCCCACGCTGTACAGGATGGGCATGGCCACCATGGAGATGCCGATCATCAAGCGCAAGACGTTGATGCGGCCCAGGTGATCCGACATCCAACCCGAAAGGATGCGGCCCATGGCGTTTCCTGTCGCGCCCACGATCAGACCAAGGGAAGCCAGGGTGGTACTGGGTATGCCGACGCTTTTGGCGAAAGGCACCAACTGACTGATGACCATGAGGCCGGCCGCGCAGCCAAACGCATACGCAATCCACATAAAGTAGAAGGTCGGCGTGGCCAGCGTTTCACTCGGGGAGAAGTCATAGGTGGTCGCCGCAGCTTTCGAGCTCGCAGCGGGCGTCCAACCCTCGGGCTTGTATCCAGCGGGAGGGTTCTTTAGCAGAAACGCGCCGATCACGGTCATGAATAGGAAGATCACGCCCAGGACCTGGAAGGTGGTGCGCCAGCCAAAGTGAGGGATCAGGTAGCTGGCGGACAGGGGACCGAAGATGGCTGAACCGGCGCCATAACCGCCCACCGCCAGTCCCACGGCAAGACCGCGCTTGTCCGGGAACCACTTCGACATGACAGGGATCGGGGTGGCGTAGCCGAAGCCGTTGCCCAACCCGCCAATCACGCCGAAGCAGACGAACAGGTAGTTCAGACTGCTGGTGTACGCGCATAGAAAAAAGCCCAGGCTCACCAGAATTGCGCCGGTGAGCGATATCCAGAAGGGCCCAAGCTTGTCTTGCAGCCGCCCGGCAACGATAAAAGTGAGAGCGAACACCACCACCGCGATGGTGAAGATCGTCGAGGTATCGGCGCGCTTCCAATGAAACTC
>Ga0181526_10001101_pt1 | contig 26706 bp, 27 predicted proteins | sample PEATcosm2014_Bin_35_FD_119750 | JGI IMG/M metagenome (GOLD analysis project Ga0181526, IMG submission 119750) | Peatland microbial communities from MTU Mesocosm Facility, Houghton, MI, USA - PEATcosm2014_Bin06_30_metaG | ecosystem: Environmental > Terrestrial > Soil > Wetlands > Peat | place...
GGAGATCGCCGACCGCTTGCAGGTTTCGGAGAGCTCGGTGAAGGCCACCCTGCAGCAATTGTTTTCCAAGACGGGGGTGCGCACGCGCAGCCAGCTCGTGCGCACGGCATTGGAGAATTATAAGGATCAGCTTTGAAGCCGCTGGCGCTCGATCCCGCGCTGCTTCAGCTCCGCCCAGCCACGCCGGACGATCGCGAATTCCTTTGGTGGTTGCATCGGGAGACCATGCGCGTCTTTGTGGATCGAACGTGGGGATGGGACGATCGTTGGCAACGCGCGCGCTTCGATGCGAATTTCGACGCCGCGCCGCTCCGCATAATCGAGTACGGCACGCGCGCGATCGGATATATTTCCGTCCAGCGTCGGGGGAGCGAGGTTTTTCTTGCCGCCATCGAAATCGCGCCGGAATTTCAGAGCCAAGGAATAGGAACTCGATTGATCGGGATCTTGTGGACGAGGCAGACCGGTTACGTGTTGCCGCACGGCCCTTCGTCCTCAAGGAAATCCGGCCCGGAGGCTGTACGAACTCGGATTTCAGTGCGCCGCTGAGACCTCCGCACATTTTGTAACGATGCGACCGGCCCGTACGGAGCCGCCAGTGGATTGACTTCCGAATTGGAGCGGCTGCTCGGGCACTCCGAAGCTGGCTGGCCCGTGGCACAAGCCGGGATCCCACCGCTGCGAATCAACGCTTTGCGACACTGGCGGGGCTGGCACCCGGACTGCCGCTGCATAGAGGTTCCGGGAAACCCGGTGAAGGCCACGCCCGTTGACGGCGGGGACGCTACGGTGAATCCGGTCGCCGGCGCGATCCGCCTCCGCTTCGTCGCGGGCCCTCGCCTGTTCCCTGGATACGTCTGCTAAAGCCACGAAACAAAGAGGCCGATAAGCTTATTGGAATTCTGTCGAATCCATGCCAGGAATAAGACTACCGGCCAGCCGTAACCTGAATGCAGCAGTGCTTGTGGCGGCCCTGTTGGCAGTCATCCTGTGGGATTTATGGCCTCAAAGGCGCGTTGCCGCCACGGCAGAGGAGGTGTCTCACCGGAAGGCAGCGGCAACGGGCAGCCTTCCGGCCGCACGCATCGATGGGGTGGTGACGTACTTCGATCCGGCGAACGGTCTGCTGTTCGTGCAGGACGCCACAGGCGGGGTGCGTGTGAGTGTCGGCGACACCGGACAACATTATTCGCCCGGTGAGCGAGTTACCGTTTCGGGTGTTGTCGGCGATGCGGAGCTCTTTCCGGTCATTCTCAACCCGCTAATCGTGGTGCATGGCGACGGGCCCCTGCCTTTGGCGCCCCGAGTGACGGCGTCGTCGTTCGGAACGCGGGAGGTGGAGAATCGTCTGGTCGCCGTCGAAGGCGTGGTGCAGCGGGCCGACACGAAGCAGAACGGCATGGCGCTTGTGGTGAGGATCAGTCAGGGCGGCACGCCGGTCGACGTCTATTGTCAGAACTACAGCGGAGCGGTTAGGGACGAACTCGACCGGCGGGTTCGCGTCGTGGGCGTGGCGACGTCGGACCTCGATGTCGATCTGAAGCCGGTAGGAAGAACGATCTGGAGCCTCTCCTGGGCCAACACGGTCGATCTCGATCCGGTTCGCGCACCTGGATCGGCGCCGCTGGTGACCACGGCCAGTTTGCTCGGCATGCCCGCCAATCGTCTTCCGGAGCGCCGCATGCGAATTCGCGGAAGGCTGGAGGCCGCCGGAGAAGCGGGAGCGTTCCGCATTCATGACGGGACCGGTTCGCTGAACGTCGAGTTCGGTTTCACCAGCAACGTGCGCCTCGGCGAAGGTGTCGAAGTAGCGGGCTTTCCCCGGCGCGACTCCAGCGGTTCCTATCTGGACAGCGCCATTACGCTGGCCGACGACATCCCGGTGGGCGGCGAAGTCTCTACGCCCGTTTTGACCACGATTCATCAGGTGCGTTCGCTGTCGCCGAATGAGGCCATGCGAAAGTACCCGGTCCACATCCGCGCTGTCGTGACTTATTACGATCCCGGCGGCTACATCGTCTTTGTGGAAGATCGGAATGACGGCATCTATGTCAGCCCGCACGAACTGCCGGTCACGGGGGTGCACGTTGGAGACCTGGTCGACATTGACGGTGTCTCGGCGGCAGGTAATTTCGCGCCCATTCTTAGCCAACCGCGCGTGCGCGTGGTGGCGCGGAATGTGCCGTTGCCCGGACGCCAGACGTTCATGGATCGGATCCTGTCGGGCGCCGAGGATAGCCGCCTGGTGGATGTCGTGGGTGTGATTCGCAATTCCAGCGTCAGCAGGGGTATTGCTACGCTCGACGTGGTTTACGCCAGAGACCGTTTTTCCGCCTATGTGCCGGGCCTGGTTCATCCCGAGCGTCTGCTGGACGCCCGCGTGGCCATCCATGGAGTGTGCGGGACATTGTACAACGAGCGCCGCCAGCTCCGCGGCATTCAACTGTTCGTGCCGGGCCCCGATAACTTGCGGGTAATAGAACCGCCCAGCGTGAGCGAGCGCGTGGCAGTCGACCATGTACTCGATTTCGCGGCCGACCGGTCTCCAGGGCATCACGTGCGTGTCGGCGGAATCGTGACTTGGTCGTCGGCCTCGTTGCTTTTCATCCGGGATGCGGATAACGGGCTGCGTGTGGGACTGCGCAGAAGCTCTCAACTGGCTCCGGGCGATCGGGTCGACGTGGTGGGTTATCCGCAACCCGGCCGCCTGGTACCGCTGCTGGAAGACGCGGAGGTATTTCCGAACGGCCACGGCCGCCCTCCCGCACCGGTAGTGACGAGTGCACAGGACCTGGTGCGGGGCCTGCACGCTAACCAGCTCGTCCAAGTGGATGCCTATGTGCGCAGCAGCACGTCCAGCGTCGCCGAGGAGTTGTTCGAACTGCAGTCCGGCACCGCGACGTTTCATGCGGTGTTTGACAAGGCCGCGGGACAGCGCCTTCAATTAGAGCCCGGCGCGAGAGTTCGTCTCAGGGGAATATTCGACATGCAGTCGTGGCAGCCTGTGACGCGCACCGGGACCTGCGACTTTCACCTTCTGCTGCGCTCACCCGCCGACGTGGAAATCCTCGTCACCGCACCCTGGTGGACCACTGTCCGAGCCCTGCAAGTGGCCGGCGTGGTCGCCATGGCCGCTCTCATCGCGTTCGGGTGGGTCTTCGTTCTACGCAGGAAGGTGCATCGGCAGACGGCAACCATTCGTCAAAAGCTGGAAACGGAGGTCTCTCTGAGAAAGGGCGCCGAGGCGGCCAGCCGGACCCAGAGCGAGTTGACTGAACTAAGGCGCGTGGAGGGCGAACTGGTGGCGGCGCGCGATGCGGCCCAGGAGGCCAACCGCGCCAAGAGCGCGTTCCTCGCCAATATGAGCCACGAACTGCGCACGCCCCTCAACGCCATCATCGGCTACAGCCAGATGCTGCGGGAGGACTCTATCGGTCCCGACGAATCGGAGATCCTCTCCGATCTTGAGAAAATCGAACATTCCGGCCACATCCTTCTCGGCATTGTCAACGACGTCCTGGATCTGTCGAAAATCGAGGCCGGCCGCGTCGACGTCCAACTCCAAAACGTGGATGTGGCCACCGTGCTGCAAGATGTTTACAACGCCATCGAGCCGCTGGCCCGCCAGCAGGGCAACCTCGTCTCCCTCGACTGTCCGGAGGAGGCCCGGCTGGCTTATGCCGATCTTCCCAAGTTCCGCCAAAGCCTCCTGAACCTGGTCAACAACGCTTGCAAGTTTACCCAGAACGGCCGCATCTCAGTGGCAGTGCGCCGCTTGCGCAGCGGCAACCACGACTGGACCGAGGTGCGCGTTTCCGACACCGGCATCGGCATCCGTCCCGAGGATCTGGGCAAGCTGTTCCTGCCCTTCTCCCAGGTGGATAACTCGGCCACCCGCAAATACGCTGGGACCGGCCTGGGATTAGCCATCAGTAAGAGATTTTGCCAGATGATGGGCGGCGATATCGCGGTCGAGAGTGCACTGGGGCGGGGCTCCTGTTTCTCCCTTCGCGTGCCGGCGGCCAGCGCGCCAGCCAAGGCAGTAAGGGAGTTGGTTTAAACCCGCGTGCCGCCGCGCCCGTCTAGGCTTCCACCGTGTAAGCGTGCTCGCCGAGCAGTTCCTCGTCCAGGCCGGCTTCCTCAATCGCTTCGGTGACCTTGACAGGCGTCACCCGGTCGATCAGCCAGAGCATGCAGAGCGTGAAGAGAAACGCCCACGCCGAGGAGATCATGACGGCGATGAGCTGAACGGCAAAGAACTTGGGATTTCCGCGCAGCAGTCCGTCCACTCCGCCCGATGCGGCCGGGTTCCACGCGGTCGAGGCGAAAATGCCGAGCATGACGATCCCCAGCAGTCCGCCCACACCGTGCACACCCCAAACGTCCAGTGCGTCATCCCACTTCAGATGGTTCTTTAGCGCCACCGCGTAGTAACAGACAACGCCCGCCACGGTCCCGATCAACACTGCCACGGCCGGTGAAACGTAGCCGGCCGCCGGCGTAATCGTGGCCAGCGCCGCCACCGCGCCGGTCAACAAGCCGAGGAAGTGCGGCTTGCGGCTGTTGCACCACTCCACCACCAGCCACGCCACCGCGCCAAAGGACGCCGCGATGTCCGTATTCAGAAACGCCACGGCCGTGATCGAATCCACGCGAAACTCACTGCCCGCGTTGAAACCGTACCATCCGAACCAGAGCAGACCCGTGCCCAGCGCCACCAGCGGGATGCTGTGCGGACCCTTGTCGGCCACGCGCCGCTTACCCACGTAGAGCACGGATGCCAGCGCCGCCATGCCCGCGATATTATGCACCACGATGCCACCCGCGAAATCCTTCACGCCCCAGGATGCCAGCAGGCCGCCGCCCCACACCATGTGAACGAACGGGAAATATACGCACAGCAGCCAGGCCGTCAAAAACAAAGTGTAGGCCTTAAACGTTACCCGGTTCGTAAACGCGCCCGTGATCAGCGCCGGCGTGATGATCGCGAACATCATCTGGTATGCGCAGAACACAATCAGTGGAATCGTATCGTTCGGCGAGGGCGTCGATAGGGTGATCCCGCGCAGGAACGCCCAATGGAAGTTGCCGACGATGCCGGCGTAATCGGTGCCGGACTTGAGATCTCCGCTGAAGCACATCGAGAACCCGCAGAGCCACCAGAGCACCGTGGTCCATCCCATGGAGACGAAGCTCTGGATCATGATCGCGAGCACATTCTTGCGGCCCACCAGGCCGCCATAAAAAAACGCCAAGCCCGGCGTCATGAGCATGACCAGGCTGCAGCACAGAATCATGAAACCCGTATTGCCGGTATCGAGATGTAACATACGGAAGATATTGTAGTCCTAAACTCTCTTGTTGTCACCACTCGTGGGTGGTGGATGTACGAGCGCTACCGATTGGGTTATGCTGGCAACAGATGCCACCCCAGACCGATTGGCAAGCGCGTCTGAATGCCGTGGACTGGCCGCGCTTTCACACGATATACGGCGCAGCCGGCAAGGTGCCCGAGCAGATTGAGCGGCTGCATTCCGCGGATGAAACGATTGCACTCGCGGCGGCGGCCGATCTTCAAGCGGGGCTATGCCATCGGCATGTCCAAATCGCTTCCGCCGCTCTGCCGGCGTTCCCCTTCATCATGGAGACGCTGCCTTTGGCGAGCGAGAGGGTCACGGCTGAAATTCTGGAGATGTTGGCGGGCTTTGCGATCACCACCAACCGGGTTGGGATGGCCCGATTCGCAAGCGCGGTGGGAAAAAGGCCGATGCCGCCGCCCGGGTGGGTTGAAGAGTTGCGAAGGGCATTGCAGATGGCGTTGCCACGGATCGCTGCATACGCGACACACGAAAACTGCACTATTTCCGAGTTCGCCAGGATGTTCGTCGACGAAATGGGCAAGGATGTGAGCGCCGCCTGAATCGCGGCGAAAGAACGCTGCCGCGGTGCTCGGCCGACGCGCGCGGCGAACTGCATCAATGGAATAGCTCGCTGTGGCTTCCGATTCAGACCAGGTGGACCCGGCAACGCGCCGGCAGGTCCGCCTGCGCCTGAACAAGATCGACGAGCGCCTCCAACTGGTCCAGATCCTTTCCCTGCTGTTCGGCGCGGCGGAGGTCTTTCTCGAAAGCGCTTGTCGTTAGAAGCGCCAGCGGTATTAGATCCGCTCACGCAATTCACGGAACGAACGATAGCGCTTCAATGAGGCTGGATTGTTCGCCTCTGCCATGGCGGCGATGGTCTCCTCGTTCGGAATGGAGACCGGAAACGGTAGACCCTTGTGCATCTCGACTTGTTTCAAGAAGAGCCGGATGGCTTCCGTCGTCGATATCCCGATCTCAGAGAAAATGCCCTCGGCCGATTTCTTCAGCTTGGGGTCGATTCGCGCATGGATCATCAGCGTCTTTGTGCTTTGCCTTGGCACGTCGCACCTCGCCTCGATTGTATCTCAAATGAGATCCGCGGATATTGGGTTTAGAGCGGAAAACCCGCGGCCAGTCGGGCGACTGCCGGAGCGTGCTGCCGGCCGGAGCCTCGAACCGGTCCGGCAGCGGCGGTGTGGGGCCCGCCACGTAAACGAATGCCAGTTCTCCGTTGCGCAGGCGGCATTCGTTGGCTTCCACCTAGAGAGGACCCGGCGCTCCGCTAACCTCAATCCACATCACCGCTCCACATACAACTCAGCCCACACAAATCCCGCCGAGCGGATCTGGTCCCGCAAGCTGGAGTACTTCACGGCTTCGCCGGCGGCGCGCAACTTCTCCGCGGCGGGCAGCGGCATTTCCAGGCGGTAGCAGTCGGCGCGGTCCTTATAGGAAAAATGCAGATACCGGATCTCGCCCGCCGCGGCCAGTTCCATCAACACGTCCCAGAAACTCGCCTTCCGCTGCCATTTCATCGGTAGAAGGGGCTTGCGCGCGCCGGCCTCGCGCGGAATCTCGATAGCCTGGCGTCCGCCGCGCAGCACCGCGCGCACGCACCGTTCCGAGGCGAACGCCCGCGCGGGATCGTCACCGGGGAAAGTGGCCAGCAGCTCGCGCAGGCTGTCGAGATCGGCCTCCCATCCGGCCCATCGGAAGCGCGAAGCGCCGCTCACCAGCGTGCCGCGCAATAGCAGTTCGCGCACGCGCGCCTCGTTTTTGCCGGTGATGCCCAGCATATGTTCCACCAGGTCGCGCAGAGGCAAGTCCTGCACCACCACGCGCGTGATGGAAATTCCTTCAGCGGCTTCCGAGCTGAGTTTGACCCGAACAGTGGCGGGTAGAGACATGCCGTGTTTTTTCACGCTAGCATAAATGCGTGAGCCCACTGGAGAGTCCTCTGGAGAAGGTCGAAGCCGAGCTGCGGCGGTACGAGCATGCGCTGGTGGATTTCTCGGCACGCGAGCACAACGGGTCGATCGAACTGGTGATCGAGCTGAAGAATCGCGGACTGGGTCTGCACACCTACTATGCGCCGCTGCATCCGCGGGATATCGCGCATCCGCAGTTTCCCTGGACCTTGCAGCGGTACCTTTACGACTGTCTGCACGATTACCTGATCGAGATGTTCATCCGCACGCCGCAGACCCGGGTCGTGGAGCCGTGAGAGGGCTCACCGAAATGTTGCGCGACGAGATCCGGCGCGGCGGCCCGATTTCGTTCCACCGGTTCATGGATGCGGCGCTCTATGACCCGGTGCACGGTTATTACCGGCGTACGCGCGACCCATTCGGCAAGGGGGGCGACTTCTACACCGCGGAACAGATCCAGCCGGTGTTCGGCATCCTGATGGCCGCGCGCATACGCACGCTATACCAGGAGATGGGAGCGCCGCCGGATTTTACTGTTGTCGAGTTGGGCGCAGGGAGGCGCGAGATGGCCGATGCATTTTCCGAATGGCGCTACATTCCGGTCGACCTGGCGCACGGAGAGATGCCGGCGCGTTTTCGCGGCGTGGTCTTCGCCAACGAGTTCTTCGACGCGCTGCCGGTGGAGGAGGTTACCGTCCGCGACGGCCGCTTCCACGAGATGCGCGTCGATTGGGACGAGCGCTTCGTATGGGTGGCTGGCCCGCCCGCGCGCGAGGAGGTGGCCGACTATCTGTGCCGCACCTTTCCGCCTCCCACGGAAGGCGCGCTGTACGAGGTGAACCTGGATGCGCTCGCCTGGTTGGAGCGCATCGCGCGCGCGCTGGAGGCGGGATTCGTATTGACGATCGACTACGGGTACACGCGCGCCGAGTCGGTGCGGTTCCCGCGCGGCACGCTCATGGGCTACCGGCGGCACCAGGCGGATGAGGATGTGCTGGAGGATCCCGGCGAGAAGGATGTCACCGCGCATGTGCCGTTCACGGCGCTCGAAGAACACGGCGCGCGGCTTGGCTTGGAGAAGGTGCGCTTCGAAACACTGGCGCAGACATTGCTCGCCGCCGGAGAGCCGGATCGATTCGCGGCGGCGCTGGCGGCGTCCACGGGCGAGGAGGAGTTGCGCCGGCGATTGCAGTTGAAGAGCCTGCTGTTCGGGATGGGGGAGACATTCCGGACGCTGCTGCAGAGGGCGGGAGATGCACGTGCGCGGAAATGAAAAAGGCCCCGACGAATCGGGGCCTATTGGTTCGAACTTGAATCACGCCCTAGAGTGGGCGCCCATGCTACTTCTTCTTTTTTGCAGGCGCCTTCTTCTTCGGGGCGGCTTTCTTCGTTGCGCTCTTCATCGATTGATTCTCCCTAAACATCAAATTTTGCGATTCGAAAATCGCAATGTGATTCATATATAAGGTTGTTCGAGAAAAAAGTCAAGAGAAAAATGCATCGAGACGCTGCAACGGCAAATTTTTTTTCGAGAGGGGAGCTGCGCGTGGTGCTGGTGGCGCCGCGAAACCCGTTGAACATCGGCGCGGCGGCGCGCGCGATGGCCAACTTCGGCTGCACGCGGCTGCGCGTGGTGAACCCGTACGAGGTCGCGTTCCGCGAAGCGCGCTCCGCCGTGGGAGCCGCGCCGTTATTGGCTGCCGCAGAAGAATTCACCACACTGGCCGCCGCCGTAGCGGACTGCGCGTTGGTGGTGGGCACGACTTCGGTGGGCCATCGCGAGCTGCAACATCCGCTGCGCCGGCTAGAATCGGGCGCGCGCCTCATGCGCAAGGCGGCCGGACCCATCGCGCTGCTGTTCGGCTCGGAGAAGTTCGGCCTCTCGAACGAAGACATCAGCCATTGCCACTGGCTGATGCGCATCCCCACGGTGGACTTGAATCGTTCGATGAACCTGGGCCAGGCGGTGGCAGTGTGCCTTTACGAGCTGGCGCGCGACTCGCGAGCGGCGGCCCCACGTCCGGAAAAGTTCAAGGCGGCGCTCGCGGCGGATACCGAGCAGATCACCGCGATGCTGGTGGAAGCGCTGGAGTGCAGCGGCTACATCAAACCGATGACGGCGGCGTCGGGGAAGACCAAAGTGCGCCGCCTGGTGCGCCGGCTGAACCTCGGCGCGCGCGATGCGCCCGTGGTGATGGGGATGTTGCGGCAGATTCTGTGGAAGCTGTGCCCGTAGATGAACGCGGATTCCTTCGATTAACCATCTCCATGGATAACGTGCGGCAGATACCGTGCAAGCTGGACTCAAATTGGACATCCGTGGCAAAATCAAAAACGTGAAGCTGCTCAGGTACATTGAGCTAAAGAGCGGGTACGCCGACAATGGGCCTGCCTGGATCGGCTACGTGACGCCATCCAAGTCTGGCCGGACGCTTTATTTCAACGGAGACGCCTTGAGCAAATTCAAAGGACAGGGGCGGGGTCCGTGGGGCGGCAATTATGGCGGTTACAAGGGCGAGTACTGGGTGTCGGGCGTTAAGAAGGATGGCGAGGACCGCCATTGTGCCGGATCGGGCAAAGTGCTGGTGGAGGCTGCGGCGCTTTCCGAGTACTTCGAAACCATCGGCGCAAAATCCTTGGACACGTCACGTTGCGAAGTAACCCATTCCATTGCGCCAACCGACATCAAGCGGCTTCATTCTCTGGCGAACGCAACGCTCGAAGAAAGACAACGTCACCTCTTCGGCGGCTCGCTGCCGCCGCCGGCCTTTACTCGTTGAGCACGAACCGCAGCGCCAGCCGCATAAAAGCGGCAATGCCGGCTATCCACCACGCGAGACGGACGATCCAGCACGCCTACTATGCTCGGCCAATGCACGTCGCAGGCGGCGACTGCCGGCGGAAACCGAGCAGATCGCCGCGACGCTGGTGGAAGCGCTGGAGCGCAGCGGCTACATCAAACCGATGACGGCGGCATCGGCGCAGACCAAAGTGCGCCGCCGGGTGCGCCGGCTGAACCTAACCGCAGGCAGCGGGTCCTGGAGCACCTGCGCGGACCTGGAGGTCCACCCCACCTGCCGGCCTGGCATGATCCAGGCATAGCGCAACCAGTTCGGAAAGATCCGCCTCGCCCACGCACATCACTGTGTCCGCGCCGCCCCAATAGATCTTCACGGTCCCATCGGACTCCGCCACGGCGCCACAGGTGAACACCACATTGTGGACATACCCCGTGATCTCCCAGGCGTCTTCCGGTTGCAAAATCCAAGAGTCGCTCACGCCAATGATCTTCGCGGGGTCCACGAGATCGTGCAGCGCGACTCCCAAGCGGTAGACCGATCCGTCCATCGTCCGGAAAACGCCGTGATAAATGGAAAGCCATCCCTGGTCCGTCTTGATCGGCGGCGCGCCTGGACCGATCTTCATTTCGTCCCAGTGATAGGGCTCGGGCCGCATGATGAGCTGCGACTGTCCCCAAAAGCGCAGGTCCGGAGAATACGAGATCCAGATCGACCAGGGGGCGATTTCAGAATGGGGACGGTCCAGCCGGGCATACAGTCCGGCGAACTTCTCGGGGAAGATCACGACATTGCGATAGTCCGCTTCGGTGATGAGCGAGAACCGTTCCACCGCATGGAAGTCTTTGGTTTTCGCAAGTGCGATCCGCACGCCATTTCGGGAGTAGGCGCTATAGGTGATCAGGTACTCCCCTTCCAGCAGGGTCACGCGCGGATCCTCGACGCCGAACTCTTCATAGGCTGCGAAAGGTCCGTGCTGCGCCGGAGTCAGAAAGGGCTCCGGATCGGCGGTGAACCGAAATCCATCGTTGCTGCGGGCCAAGCCGACGATCGATCTTCCCGTGCGCAGGTGTGAACGGAAGAGCATGACGTACTCGGCCCCGTACTTCACCACCGCGGCGTTGTGAACGGTTTCCACCGGGTAGGGAATGGCGGCCTTAGTGAGGATGGGGTTGCCGCGGTATCGTCTGACGATGTCGGGGTTCATGATCGCGTCCTATTGTTCGAGATGTGTTCAAGCTGTCTTCGAAGCGGCTTCCAGATCGAAGATTTTCCGGTAAACCCGCTCGTACGCCTCCACCATGGTTTCGATGGAGAATCGTTGTTTGACCCGTTGCCGGCACGCGCGGCGGTCGATTTCACCGAGGCGTCCGAGAGCCTGTACGGCTTCGTGGACGGTGCCGGCCAGGAAACCGGTGCACCCGTCTTCGATCACCTCACGGCAGGAGCCCAGATCCATGGCAATCACGGGCACCCCCGCGGCATTGGCCTCCGCCAGGACAAGTCCGAAACGCTCGGGAATCGTGTTCAGGTGCAGCAGCGCGCGGGCACGCGCAAACAAAGCATTCTTGCCGGGTACGTCCACCGGGCCGACGTATTGAATTTTCCGATCCAGGTGCGGCTCGACCTGCTCACGGAAGTATTGCCGATCCTGGATAATGCCCGCGATCAGCAGCGGCAACCCGCTGAGGCGGGCAGTTTCGATCGCCAGATGGACACCCTTGTCGGGGTGAATCCGGCCCAAGAAGATCAGGTGCTCGCCGGCACATTCCTGGAACGGGTACAACGAGAGGTCGATGCCGTTATAAACGGTCGCCAGGTAATTCAACCCAGGCGCGCGATCGGAATCGCTGATGGAAACAAAATACCCATCGCGATACTTTTCATAGACGGGCATGATCCTGGGAGACGAGAATCCGTGGATGGTGGTGAGCACCGGTGTCTTCACCAGCCGGGTATAGGACAACGCCATGAAATCGTAGTGGCTGTGGATGAGATCGAAGTCGGCGGCGTGCTCGAACGCTTCGGAGATATGCAGGTATTCGGCTACTTTAGGGTCGATGGCGGGGTCTTCTTCATACCCGTGGTCCACCACGGCATGCAGGTGAGCGCGGGTCGCGGAATCCCGGGTGGCGAACAGGGTCACATCCCAGCCGCGGGAGACCAGCCCTTCGGCGACGTTGCCAGCTACCGTTTCCCACGCGCCGTATTGCCGGGGAGGAGTTCGCCAGGCTACCGGCGAGAGGACAGCGATTCTTTTGTTGGGCCTGGTCATGCTTCCTAACTCATGGCAGCAAGCACTTCAGCGAGCGGGACGGTGACGAAGCCGGTTGCATAGTCGGCCAGACCGTAGGGAAGAATCAATTCGCCGTTGTGGAGCAGCGCACCGCAGGTATAGACGACATTCGGCACATAGCCTTCGCGTTCGTTCCGATTGGGCATGAGCAATGGCTCGTGGAGCCGTCCAAGCACTTTGGCGGGATCGTCGCGATCGAGGAGAAACGCGCCGATGCAGTACTTTCGCATGGAGCCGACACCATGGCTTAGGACCAACCATCCGGCATCGGTTTCGATGGGCGATCCGCAGTTCCCAATCTGGACCAGTTCCCAAGGAAATGTGGGTTTGATGAGCAGCCTGCGCTCATTCCAGAAATGGATGTTGTCGGAAAACATCAGGTAGATACTCTCGTTGTCCTGGCGGGAGAGCATGGTATAGAGGCCGCCGATCTTGCGGGGGAACAGGGCCATGCCTTTGTTTTGGGCGGCCGGACCGTTCAAGGTCCTGAATCGAAAGAGCAGGAAGTCGGAAGTCTCCACCAGTTCCGGCACCACGATCTTGCCATCGAAGGCGGTGAAGGTCGCATAGTAAATGGAGGTGCCGTCGTCGTTCCGGAAGCAAACGAAGCGGGCATCCTCGATACCGTTGCGCTGGGAGGGCGTAGCCGGAAAGATAATGCGTTGGGATATCTGTTGTTCGGGCTGGAACTGAACCTCGTAATTGGACCGGGCCAGCATCCAAATACCCTGGGAGGCGTTCTGATCTTCCTGCGCCATGCCATCCGGCAGGCGGAACTGCTCGGCTTGCAAGCCCGCGCGAAGGTCGTCCAGGGCGAACGACTCCCCGAGTTTGTGCATCACCCGGCGCGTGAATTCGCCGGTCAGTCCAAGTTCCGAGAGTTTCCGCCCGAACAGCGCCTTCTCGTACTGGGGGTTTGGAACCTGGCGCGGCTCGGTGAGGAACCCGCTGGGAGGGAATACTTCGATGCGCTGGTCGTGATGGATGATGCCGCTGCGAAAAGTGATGGAGGAAATATGTCCTTCCCCCGTGGCGCGCAAGCTCAGAATAAACCGCAGAGCGCCGGGTGGGAGATCCGTCTGATCGGGGTCCGGAACGATCGACGGATTGAATAGCGCAGCGGACTCCAGCGAGTATTCGGCCAGGAAATAGGAGCCGATCAACATGCGTCTGTCTTCGGAGATTTCCCCATCGGCGAACAGCATCTCGCGGATCTGTTCAAAGCGTTCGAGAAAGGTTTTGCGGATGTCCTGGTGCCGCTGTGAGAATTCCGCGGAGACTCCGTCCAGGAGGGCGCCGGCCACGACTTCCGGCAGCGCCATGATCCTGCCGACGATCGCGCCGATCCGTTGGGAATCCCCTGGGCTAAATGGCCGCAGAAGAACGCGCGACTGATTGGGCTTGAGGATCGTGGCGTCTCGTTTGAGGTGAATGGACATGAGCGTCGCTAATCTTCGACGGCGATGGGTTCCTTGAAACTCGTGAGTATATTCTGCGCCAGCCGCATCTCCGCCAATGAGATCAAGAAGGCCAGCGTCGATTCCGCCCCCTGGTTTCCGTTGACCCGATCCACATGCAACCCATCGTGGCACCCGCCTGTCTCGGGAGAGTAGAGTTCCAGCCCGAGATCGTTCCAGCCGATGAACCAGTCGAAGGCGCGCTGCGCGTGTTCGTACCACCAGACGTCCGATGTGGCGAGATAGGCTTCCAGACAAGCCGAGACGGTGGCCTGCGCCTCGACGGGCTGCTGGTCGAAATCGGCGCGCGCGCCGCCCCGGCGATAAAAACCGTTGCTGCCAATGGGCCGGAAGTGGCCCTGCTCGGACATTTGCAATTCGGTCAGCCAGCGCAGCGCTTGCAATCCCCGCTCCAGCACCAGCCGTTGTCCGGTTGCCTGTCCGCTCAAAATCAGCGCATGCGCAAGTTTTGCGTTATCGTACGACAGTTCCTCTTCAAACCATTCCCAGTCCGAGTGCGCGCTGGCGTCGAAGCGCTCCATGAGGCGGCAAGTCAGCGTCTCCCGGGTTTGGTTGACCTGGCTGTCGCCGCTCAAGCGCCGCAGATACTCATGGATGCCGATCAGTCCGAACGCCCACGCCCGCGGCGAAGAGAACCCGGTCAGGGGCGGCAATGCCAGGGCGAACAGTTGACCAGCCATCATCTGGAAGCTGCGATAGGGCGAGCGGCCCACACCGATGCCCAGCGCCCACAGCGCCCGCCCGTGACAGTCCTCGGAGCCCTGTTGGTCCAGCCATCGCCGGTCGAAACTCATGAGGTTGTGGAAACGCTCGGTTTGGGGGTCGAAAGCATGCTGGAGGAATGCCGCGGATGTGGTGGCCAGGGTCCGCACGCCCTCGGGATCTTCACCCAATTCGCCGAGCAGCACCGACAGGACGAAGGCGCGCGCATTATCGTCGGTGCAATAACCCTCGGAAAAATTCGGGACGCTGAAAACGGCGTGTTGGAAGACGCTGGTCGAGTCGGTCATGCGCGAAAGGTGACTCAGTCTGATCTCCGGCAGCTCCCGCGGCTTCCGGTCGAGCGTCTTGGTGGCCAGCGACTTACGCGACGTGGCCGACACCTCCAGCCGGGAACACTCAAACGAACGCATATACATCTGCGCCACGTTGCTCCACACCATGTCGCGGCCCATCCTATAGGCGTTCTTGCGCATGGCATGCCGGCGGGTATCGTCGCGCAGCAACCCGACCACCTCGCGCCCGATGGCCGGCGCGTCGCCGAACGGCACCAGCACGCCGCGGTCGTCCGCCAGCAATTCGGCGGCATGCCAGTAAGGCGTGGACACCACGGCTTTTCCGGCGCCAAAAGTGTAGGCCAGGGTGCCCGACGTGATCTGCGCTTCGTTGAGGTAGGGCGTGATGTAAAGGTCCGCCGCGCCGATGAATTCCTTCAGGTTCTCCAGGTCCACGAACTGGTTGTAAAAGATGACGTTCTTATCGACTTTATTCTTCTTGGCGAGAATCTCGAGACTGAGCCGGTAAGCCTCGCCGTGCTCCCGCAATTCGTTGGGATGCGTGGCGCCCAGGACAATGTAAACCACCTCTGGGAACTCCGCCAGGATTTGCGGGAGGGCATTCAGCACATATTCGATGCCTTTATTCGGCGAGAGCAAGCCGAAAGTGAGCAGCACCACCCGGCCTTCCACCCCGAACTGGTCCTTGAAGTACGCCGGATCGACGAAACCGACGTCGGGGATGCCGTGCGGAATGACATCGATCTTGGCCGCCGGCGCCTGGTAAATCCCGCGCAGCATTTGCTTGCCGCGCTCGGCCATTACCACGAGCCTGGTGGAGAGTGCGATTACCCCGTCCATCACGCGGCGCTGGTCTACCCGCGGATCGCGCAGAACGGTGTGCAGCGTGGTCACCACCGGCATCCTCAATTCGCGCAGGAGGGCCAGGATGTGGCCGCCCGCCGGCCCTCCGAAGATGCCGAACTCGTGCTGCAGGCAGACGATGTCCACATTACTGATGTTGAGGAAATCCGCGGCGCGCAGGTAGGACGACAGGTCTTGTTCCTCGATCTCGAAGCGCACCACTTCCGGGTATTCGTAGCCGCCCGGAATGTCGTTGACCGATACCGCCAGGCACTGACTCTGGGGATGCGTGCCGGCGACGGCGGCCAGCAGGTCGGACGTAAACGTGGCGATGCCGCACTTGCGCGGCAGGTGATCGGCGACAAAAGCGATCTTACGGACTTTAGAAGTTTCCTTCATGATGCATTTCCAACCCTTTCGGCGCGAACGATAAACCTGGATGGAGCGGAACCAACGAAGTAGAACGGATAGCAGGTGACCAGGGTGAGGACCTCGTTTGGGCTGGGATTTAACACCGCGATATCGGATGGAGGCACAATCTTAGTAGATACCACGCGATAACGGTACTCGCCGAGCAACGTGGTGAGCGTAATGATATCGTTCCGCCGGATGTTGCGCAAGGGACGAAAAAAGGTGTCGCGGTGTGCGGCTATACCCACATTGCCCGGCTGTCCCGGTAGCGCCGTGCCGGCGATGTGGCCGGCCGCGCGCCGGAGAGTGATTCTATCGGTTCCCTCCATGACGATAGCCGAAAGGCCGAGACGTGGGATTTCAATCTGGCCGATCAGTCCGTCAATCACGGCCGGCTGCAGGGCAGGGGCTTGCGCCGCCGTCGCGGACACTCTGCCAGCCGCCGCGTGCCGCTCAGCCAGCAACCGCTCGAGCCGGTGGCGCTCCCGATTCTGGAACAACCAGGTGTCGGCCAGCACAAACCCGCAATAGGCGAGCATCGCCACGCCGCCGGCAAAGAGTATCCACTTAGCCCACCGCAGGCCCCGTTTCAACGGCTGCAATGGAACCAGCAGCCTCATGCAGCGCCCACTCTCCGGATGGGCAAGGGTTCGCCCAAGATGCGGCGGGTGTGATGTCCGGCCGCGTGGCTGAGAACATATCCGATGGTGTATTGATGGCGAATGTCGCGCGCGAGACACCGGAGGACTTCCGGATTCCGGTCTACGCGCGCGTTACAGAGCCGCGGCCGTAAGGGAGCGGAAGCACGGCTCACCGCGGCCCTCTGCTGGCTTCGCCCAACGCAGGCACAAGGGCTGGGGATCCGAACCAGGCAAGCCGCGGCCCGGTGATCTGCATGGTAGTCCAGTCGTAGGCAAAATGGCGTCCGCATTCCAAACACACGATGTAAGTGTCCGCACAGAAGCTTTGTTCTCCGTTCACCTTGGCACTGGCCCGGAGGGTCATGGGGAACGTCGTTTTGCGATGCGCGCAGCCATACAAACGGTCCGCCAAGTCCGCTAAGCGCCCCCGCGCCGAATCCACTACCGCGTTGAGCCGATCCATTCCCGACCTCCTCAGGACGCCTTTATCCGGCGATACTCCGGCTGCCACATGGCGTCCTGCACCTGTTGCACGATGTCGTCGAATCTGACCCGGGCCAAGCCCTCCGCAACCGCGGCCTCCGCGACGGCCACCGCCACCGTGGCCGACACGCTGCGCAGGTCGTCGATATGCGGGAGCAGCGACGCGCCCGGCTGGCGCACCGTCACCAGGCTGGAGACGGCGCTGGCCGCCGCCGCGAACATTCCTTGACTGATCCGGCAGGCTCGCGAGACGATAGCGCCAAGCGCCAGACCCGGGAAGAGCATGGCGTTATTCAACTGGCCGATCACATAGGTGACTCCCTTATAGGTTACCGGGGCGAACGCAGCTCCGGTGGCGATCAGCGCCCGCCCGTCAGTCCACGCAAGGAGGTCGGCGGGGTTCGCCGCGGCCCGCGCTGCCGGATGGCACAGGGGGAAGACGATCGGCCTCTCCGTATGCGCAGCCATTTGCCGAACGATCGCTTCCGTGAAACTGCCGCCGACCGTGGACGCCCCGATCAGCATGGTCGGTTTCACCCGGCCCACCACCTCCGCCAATCCCACGCCGGTTCCGTTCGCGCCGTGCGCCCAAGGATGGCTCTCGGCGGCCGGGCGGGCATAGGTCGCCTGGTAGTCGGGCAGTTCGCCGCCCATGTCCGTGGTCAGCAATCCTTGCCGGTCCACGCACCAGAAGCGTCTGACCGCATCCTCTTCGGACAGCCCGTCGCGCACCATGGCATCGCGAAGCTGGTCGGCGACTCCAATACCGGCCGTACCGGCTCCGAAGATGACCACGCGCTGGTGGCGCAGCGGCACCCCGCAGATCCGTACGGCGGAGATCGCCGCCGCCAGCGTGATGGCGCCGGTGCCCTGCATATCGTCGTTGAAAATGCACATCCGGCCGCAGTACTTCTTGAGGATTCGCCGGCCATTGCCCGGCGCAAAATCCTCCCACTGCAGCAGCGCGTTGGGAAAGAGCTTGGCAGCGACGCGCACGTAAGCGTCTATGAAAGCGTCGTAACGCTCGCCGCGGATACGGGCGTGCCGGTTCCCGATGTACATGGGATCGTCCAGCAGACTTTCCCGGTTGGTGCCGACATCCAGCATCACCGGGATTGCCCGCGTGGGGTCGATGCCGCCGGCCGCCGTGTAAATCGCCAGCTTGCCGATGGAAACCTCGATGCCGCCTACACCCCAATCGCCGATTCCGTGAACCTGTTCGGCATCGGTGGCCAGGATCAGGTCGATATCGCCGGGGCCGGCGCCCAGGTTGGCGAACGCCTCCTCAATCCCTTCGGCGTGGTCGATCGACAGATACACGCCCCGCGGACGGCGGCACTCATGGTGGTACTGCTCCATCGCCATACCAACCGTCAGATCGTTGACGATGGGGATCATTTCGCGAAGGTGCTCGGAGAACAGCCGGTAGAATAGCACCTCGTTGCGGTCGTGCAGGGCGGTGAGGTAGACGTTTTTGCTAAGCGCATCCGCCAGGTTCTCGTACTGCAAGTAGGCGCGCTGCGCCTGAGCCGCCAGAGTGCTGACATCCGGCGGAAGCAAACCCGTCAGGCCCAGTGCCCTTCGCTCTTCGACCGTAAAGGCCGTCCCTTTGTTCAACAGCGGTGAATTAAGGACGGCCAACCCGCGAGCCTTGGTCTCGCAGCAGCCGTTCCCATTCTGCCGGGGCTTCGTCATCGGGGCCAGTAACGGGATGACTCTCTGTCGCATGCGGTTACCTCGTTGCGTGTGTCCGTCCGGCGCGGCGATTCCGGGGAAGATGCGCCGCGCGATGGATCGAGGACCTTTACTGAACGCGTCTTTCAGCCACGCGGAGGGCCAAGGCCGCGCCCAGCGCCAGAAGGCCGAGCAGCGCAATCAACGGCAGCTTGCCGGCGGTGGCTGGAAGCTCCGGCGCCATCGCTACCAGTGTCTCGGCCGGCGGCGGCGTCACCACTTCGGCGAGTTCCACTTCTTCTCCGGTCGGCTTGGCGGCCATGACAGGCGCCTCTTTGAGGGCGACTACCACGGGCTCTTCCGCGGACTTAATGGGTTCGGTCACTTCGACGGGGATCTCCGCCGCGGTGAATAGCACGGGCGTGTTGGTGTCTTTGGCCAAGGCCATCGCCATAGCTTTAGGATAGACGAACTCCTCGCCAAAATTGCGGCCCGGATAGAACCACGCGCGCAACGCTTCCGGTTCGCCGGCCGGTCTTTCCCGGAAGGTCATCACGGTCTTGTCGGTGGCTTTGAGGCGATAGTTTGGAATCGCCAGAATCGTGGCGTAGATGGTGGTTTCGTCTTTATTGAAGATCTGGACGATGTGGCGGTCGGACTGCGAATCCAGGATCTTGAACACATAGGTTCCGGCGGGCAGCACACCCCAACCGGCGAGGTGCACGCCTGGAATCTCCACGGGAGCGCTAAACGTGATCACGGTTTTCCGGTTGGTTTCGTCCGCCTTGGCGCCTGGCGCGAGTAACCCGCCGATCAGCGCTATAAAACATACCGTCGTTGCTGCTTTGAATCGCTTCATTTCTTTATTCCTTTGCTCAGATGGTGTAATCTGCCGTTCGCTTCGGTTCTCCGAACCGGATCGCGGCGGGCGGGCCCTGCGCTGTCCCATTTGGGCATTTCAGTGGCCGTCTTCCGAGAGAGGGATTTCATGCCAAATGCAGCCCATGCAGCCCCGGCGGGCGCGATCCGCCGTCAGTCCTTTCAAGGCGCCTTGACCACGGGCGGTCACCTGACCCCGCGCGGTCATTGCCCGCCCCCTGACGTAGAGGCTCTGGGGCGGGTGTCTTCATTAATCGTGGGCGGTCCCGTTGGACAGAGCCCGACGCCCTCGCCGCCCTGTCGCGATTGTCCAAAGCCGTTGCTTTCGAGAGCGAAGGAGCGGGTCCAGGGGGACCCGCGCAGGCCAGGGGTCTTGCCCCACGGATTGCAGCGCCGCCAACATTGGGAAAAGCGTCCGGACCGGAACTGCAGGTTGGACTTCGGAATGCCCTAGTTGTAGCGCCGGCCAAGAAACGCCGCAAACGCGCAAAAGGACACTTTATATGAACTGGGATCAAATCGAAGGCAAGTGGAAACGACTTACAGGATCGGCACGGGAGCGCTGGGGCAAGCTTACGGACGACGACATACAGACTCTCACCGGTCAAAAGGACCAGTTGGTCGGCAAGATTCAGGAACGATACGGAATCGCGAAGGCGGAAGCGGAAAAACAGGCTGAACAGTGGTCTCTGGCTTTGAAGCACGATCGGTCTTTGAGTGGGCACGGTTATGAAAATCGTTAAGTGGGCCTCGATTCCGGTCTTGTTGATAGCCTCGCTGTTCGCCTGCTGCGCCGCGAGTTACGAACCGCTGGTAGATATCGCAATTTGCCTGGGCGCCATCGTCTTTATACAGCGGGCAATTCGGCTGCGGGAATATTTTTGGGCCGCCGCATTCGTGGCGATTGGCATAGCGTTCACGCCACTTTCCCTCATGGTGAAGATCTTCCTGTTGCTGAGCTTCACTTGCGTCGCGACCTTCGCAAACCTGTTAGTGGCGTTCCGGACGCGGCCGGCGCCGGCCGGCTGAAGCAAATTGGGATAACGGAGAACCTTATGAGGATTTTACAAGAAGTATGCCGACCGGTCCGCGTAGCCGGGCCGGCACTGATAGTCGCGCTCTGCTTGGCGATTCCGGTTGCGGGGATTGCCCAGACGGCGGTCACCGAGACCGATCCCCTCGACTGGCAAGGCAAGCTGGCGTTTCATGCCCAAAACGCCTACGGGCCGCTGGCCATGGCGGGCATCGCCGCATATGCCGGATTCCTCCAGGAAATCAACTCTCCGGCGGAGTGGGGCCAGGGTGCCGCCGGCTACGGCGAGCGTTTCGGTTCCACGCTCGCATGGTCGGGCATCCACGGCACTCTCGCTTTTGGCCTGGATTCCGCGCTGCACGAGGACCCGCGTTACTATCGATCGCTCAGTACGGGTTTCTGGCGCCGCTCGGCGCATGCGCTCCGCGAAACGCTGCTCACCCGGACCGATACGGGCGGCGAGACGGTGTCCGTCTGGCGTATCGGCAGCGCCTACGGCGCGGCATACCTTTCCAACCTGTGGTATCCGGCCCGTCTGGATACGGCCCGCGAGGGTTTTCTCGATGGCTCGATTACACTCGGGTTCGGCGTGGCCACCAACCTGGGATCGGAGTTCTGGCCCGATATCAAAGCAAAGATATTCCGCCGGAAAGTTGGACCATGATCGAGCCTAAAGAACGGCGCCGGCTTTGGAAGCGGACGCCCTTCGCCAAGCTGGGGCTGTTGTTTCTATTCCTGTCTCAAACCGCCTACTCGTATTCCATCCTGACCCACGAGGCAATCGTCGACTCGACTTGGGATAGCGGCATCAAGCCCCTGCTCTTGAAGCGATTCCCATCGTCCACGGCGGAAGATCTGACTCAAGCGCACGCATACGCCTACGGCGGAAGCATCATTCAGGATTTGGGCTATTATCCGTTTGGCAGTAAGCTCTTTAGCGACCTAACGCACTACGTCCGGTGCGGCGATTTTATACTCAACATGATTCGCGAGTCGCAGGATCTCGACGAGTATGCATTCGCGCTGGGCGCGCTGGCGCATTACGCGGCCGACAACAATGGCCATCGCATGGCAGTGAACGTCTCGGTGCCGCTGCTATACCCGAAGCTTCGTTTGAAATTCGGGCAGTCGATCACTTATGCGGACGATCCTTTCTCGCACACCAAGACAGAGTTCGGATTCGACGTATTCCAGGCCGCCAAGAGCCGCTACGCTTCGGACGCTTACAAAGCCTTCATCGGTTTTCAAGTCGCCAAGCCCGTGCTCCAGCGCGCTTTCCAAGACACTTACGGGTTGCGGATCGAGCAGATATTCTTTAATGTCGATCTCGCGATCGGATCGTACCGGCGGGCGGTCGGCACAGTCCTTCCGGCACTGACTAAGGTCGCGTGGCAAATCAAGCGTCAAGACATCGCGAAAGACGCTCCCGGCATTACCCGCAAAAGATTCCTATACAATCTGTCCCGCTCCAGCTACGAAAAGAACTGGGGCTCCACCTACCAGCGGCCGGGTGTCAAGTCGAAAATGCTGGCGGGCGTCTTCCGTATCATACCCAGAGCCGGCCCGTTCAAGGCGCTGGCGTTTAAGCGGTTGACGCCGGAAACCGAAAAGCTGTATATGGCCGGGTTCAACGCCTCGATCGACCGGTATCGCGAGTTGCTGGCCGCCGCCGGCGCCGGCACACTAGAGTTGCCCAATGACAACCTGGACGTGGGTGCGGCCACCAAGGCTGGCGAATATAAACTGGCCGACATCGCATACGCGAAACTGCTGAACAAGTTGCAAAGCCACTACGCCGATATGCCGCAAGACCTCCGCGGCGATATTCTCGCCTTCTACCGGGACCTCAGTCTTCCTATCGCGACCAAGGCCAACGAAAGCGACTGGGCCAAACTGCAGGAGCAGATCAACCACTTGGCAGCCGTCAACCAGGACCTTGCAGCGGGCCCCCAAACGCCTGTGGCGTTTGGCGCGCCGGCAGCCAAATGACCCGCAAATCGACGCTTGCGCCACAAATCCTGCGCTGGTTCGGGCATGCCCTCGTAATCTGCGGGCCGACCGCGATCCTGACGGCCGGTGCGATGACGCCGTCCAGCGACGAGATCCTATTTAGGCTCGAAAGTGAGACCGCCAGACGTCATCGCCTGTTGACCGAATACTCGGCTTCGCGGCAATACACTCTGCAAAACCTGCGGTTTGGCAAGCAAGCGGCGGTGGGCGTGCTTATGAGTTACCACCAGGTGGAAGGCGAACGCTACACCGTACTGACAAGGTCCGGCTCCGACAAACTCAACGGCATTATCGATAGGGTGATTGCGTCCGAAACCGGGGTAAGCGCACCGCCGGAGATGGCGCGCCACGAAATTACCGCTCGCAACTATCGCGTTCGTCTGCTTGGCACCGAAGTCGCGGCGGGCCGGAACTGCTACGTCTTGGATCTGGCGCCCAGACTCAAAGACCGGTTTCTGATCGTAGGGAAAGCCTGGGTGGATACGGGGAGTTACGCTGTGATCCGGATCGAAGGCCAGTTCGCGGCCAGCCTGTCCATATTGGTCGGCGCGCCCCACATCAGCGAGGAGTTCGTCGAGGTGCACGGATTTTGGTTGCCAGGCCGCGTGCGGTCCGTGACGTCCAGTTTCCTGCTTGGCCCGACCGAGTTGGAGATCCTTTTCTCGAACTACCAACTCGATCCGGATTTCGCGTCGCTGCAGTGAAAGGCGGGTACGCCGCTGGGCGAGCCGTTCACTTCGACAGCCGGAAATTGGTTACACTGGCCCACAGCCCGGTCACCTGCAATAACCAGACGCATACGGCAATGACTACCACGACATTCAAAATCGATTTGATGCTGGACGCCATGGGAATGTACCGGTTGATCAGGTATAAGCCGACTCCGACGATCACGAGTATCACGACAAGATTCAGTAAAGGCATTTTTCTGGTGCTCCCGAGTCAGCATGAGCAATCGGATGCCCTATTGTTCCGGCGCCGCCAAGGTAATGCTTATCCAGTTTTCGGAAGCTCGGGTACGACCGGACATGGTCACGACGGCGCTGCCCGGGGATCGGGCGCCGAAATCCGTTGTTTGCCCGCCCTACGCAACTCGCTCCAGTTGACTGCGCCGATGTATTCCGGCCCAGCTAATTCAGGGACAGATAGTCCCTTATAGAATACTGGCAGTTCGGTTGCACCGTGGGGCGGCCAATTTTGGCCGCAGCCGCCTTTCAGGCGGCTCCTGTTTTCACGGCGCGCCTCGTCGTGGTCACAAAGGCCGGCTGAAAGCCGGCTGCGGGCAGGATTGCCCGCCCCACCTCGCGTCCGTTATCGCCCTAGTGGACCGGGTCGCTCCGGGGTCTCCGGTTCTCCCATGCGCGGATCCCGACTATCGGCGCCGGTCATGCGCGCTTCAAATCGGCGGTCGCAACGGACGGACGGCCCGCGGCGCGCGGCGCTTGCCTGGCCTTGACTGCGTGCGTGCCGGTCCGGCATAGCCATTCATCGAACGCGTCGCGGAACAGGATGATCCCCTTGCGCGAATACCGCAGGTAGCCTTGCCTGCGAAACAAGTTCATGTAGTGCGTGACGATTTCGCGCGATGTGCCCACGTATTGCGATAGCAACTCGTGGGTGAAGGGCGCCATCCGATATGAGCCGTCGGGCTCAGCCGAGCCCAGCCGGTGCGAAAAACGGATCAGCGTGCGCGCCAGCCGGCGGCCGATATTGTCCATCGAAAAGCTTTCGATGCGGTGGCCGTATTCAAGCGAGCGCTGCACTACGATCTGCAACAGCGCGATGGCCAATCTAGGCCGCGTCTGAGAGATGTTGCCGATGTCCGCGGCTGTCCACGCCATCAGCTTGGTATCCTCCAGGGCACTGGCTTGCTCCGGCATACGCGGCAGGCCCAGAAGTGCGGATTCGCCGAAGAAATCGTCGGTCCGATAAATGTCGACGATGGTCTGGCGGCCATCTTCCGCCAAGCGGGCGACCTTAACCCTGCCGTCAATCACCAGGTAAATGCTGGTGGACGGCTGGTCCTGACGATAAATGAGCTGGCCCTTCTTATGTTCCACGATACCGGAACACGGCAGATGGGCTAATGGATCCTCCAACGCGTTTTGGGCTGCGGCTACCGTTTGACTGCTTGCCATACGTCCTCCTGGATGGCGAATTTGCCGTACCGACATCCGTTTCTTTAACCGCCTCTTCTAAGCAAATTGAGGGCCAAAGCGCACGGTCGGAGTATGGTGCGAGGCGGGCATTAGGGAGGCGGTTGCCGTGAGTGCCCGCGACGGAGAAGGTCAAAAGGATGAAAAAGACCGCGCGGTTGTAGCTATTGACCGACCCACTCCGAAGTGGAGGAGGGTGATGCACGAACCGCAAAGGTCGGTATCGATAAAGAAGGTGCCGTGGCGGCAAGGACGCGATCACGTGACCGGATACGGTCGGCCCGCAACCGGCGGCCCGCAAGCCATCACAAGCAGAACGCCTTGCGCGACCAAGCGGGGGATCGTTCCGTTCCATGGGCTCCAACGTGCAACGTCCGCCAAGGCGGCTGCCGAGGATAGCTGCGGCTTGCCTTGGATCGCCGACTGAGAGTTTGGCGGTGGCAAGCTCGTATCGACACGCCGGCAGATTCGCAAGAAAGGCGGAATGACGATGTTGATATTGATCATAATTTTGCTGTTGCTTCTTGGCGGCGGTGGCGGATACTACGGCCACAGGCGTTGGGGTTCCGGAGGAGGTGCGGGCGTCGGCCTCGGGACCATACTGATCGTTCTACTCATAGCCTACATGCTTGGCATGTTCCACTAAGGCGCGCCAGCCGCGCTGGCGCGGCGAGGCTTGAGCTTGCGTCTGCGAAAACTAGTGCCTACGAAACACGACCTGCCCATGGCGGGGATCGCCGCGCGGCCCGGGCTCCAGGGTGGCGCGGGCGCCATAGCCTTGTTCGGGACGATCGCCACTCTCTACTTTGCGCGCGAGATTCTCATCCCCTTCGCGTTTGCGCTGACCTTGACGTTTCTGTTAACTCCCGTGGTAGCGTTTCTGCAGAGGCTGCGCATCGGGCGGGCAGCGTCGGTTCTCGCGGCCCTTCTGATCGCCATTGCGGCGGCCGGCGGCATTGGCTGGATCATCGGCGGCGAGTTGGTTGACGTTGCCAACCAGCTCCCTCTATACCGCCAGAACATTCACGCCAAGATCGCGGCGTTTCACATACCGGCGACGGGATCGTTGGGCAAAGCCGCGGAAAGTGTGCAGGAGATCGTGCGGGAAGTTACGAGCCCGGCCGCCCCGGTCTCGCCTCCGCATGTCCGGAATCCGAAGCTGCCGAACACGCCGCCCGCGCCTAGCTCTCCGATCCCGGTTAGCATGGTTCAGCCCCTGCCTACCGGATGGACCGAGGTTCGCGATCTCGGCACACCCGTGCTGGCGCCTTTGGGCCGCGCCGGAATGGTCGTGATCTTTGCGGTCTTCATGCTGCTCAAGCGGGAGGATCTAAGAAACCGCCTTCTGCGGCTGGTCGGGCTCGGCAAGTTGAACCTGACCACGCAAGCCCTCGACGATGCGTCGGGCCGCGTGAGCCGCTACCTGCTGATGCAGTTTCTGGTGAATGCGGGCCTTGGAACTCTGTTCGGTTTCGGCCTTTATCTGATTGGCGTGCCCTATGCGGCCCTGTGGGGAGCGCTCGCCGCCATCTTGCGGATTGTGCCGTTCGTGGGAACGCTGGTTGCGGCAACGCTCCCGATCGCCCTTTCGTTGGCCGTTTTTGACGGCTGGTTCAGGCCGGCGCTGGTGTTCCTGCTGCTGGCGGTGCTCGAACTGACCGTCGCCAATTTCGTCGCACCCTGGCTGTACGGCACCC
>Ga0181526_10001102_pt1 | contig 26702 bp, 34 predicted proteins | sample PEATcosm2014_Bin_35_FD_119750 | JGI IMG/M metagenome (GOLD analysis project Ga0181526, IMG submission 119750) | Peatland microbial communities from MTU Mesocosm Facility, Houghton, MI, USA - PEATcosm2014_Bin06_30_metaG | ecosystem: Environmental > Terrestrial > Soil > Wetlands > Peat | place...
ATTTTCACCCTTCTTTCCAATCAGCCCACAGCTAACCCGTTGCTTGTAAATGGCTCTGGCGGATGCAGTTCGGAAGGGAAGGATGGCCCTGGCTATGGGACGTGTGGCTTCACGACGTCGAATCGGCACTTAGTCTTTGGCGTAACCTTTGACGAAACAGACGCAATAGAGTACGACGCGATTGGGGGAAGCTGGTACAAAAGCCACCACGAAATTGACCTTCCACGGGGCTACAGCTTCGGAAATCTTGGATGCAACTTCCATAGTTACAAGGGCCCTCTGCCCCTCTGCACGGATTCGCGAACGCGAGGCCGCATCGCGCGTAGCGGCTCGGCTTTGCACGCAGCTTCGATCGACTGTGCGGGCCTGGACGCTGTAACACCCCGGCCCGCGTCACTCGGGTGGTTAGCTACGGTGAAGCCGCTCCCAGCGTGTATTGGCCGGCACACATGAACGTGTTCGTTCCCGAGGTTGGGCCTGGGCCGAACGTGCACGTACCTTTCGCCGCAACGCCCTTCATCTTGCCAGTACCGCCGACCGCCATGAACGTCCCCGTACCAGACTGCACAGCGCCGTTCTTGGTTGAGACCGAAAGCGAGTACCGGTAGAACGTCTTGTCGCCGGTGTTGTACGTAACGGTGAAGATGCCGGCACCGTTCGAACTGCTCGCAGTAACGTCGGAGTGTTCGGCGTATTGACCGCCCGTGGCGGTCGCGCCGGCTATCGATTCTTTATCGGTGCATTTTCCGGCTTGAATGACGAAGGCGTGGCCCGGCTGATCTCCGGCAGGGATGCTCTTCTGCACAGAGACCTTGCAGGTGCCGGAAAGCGTGTAACTCGTCTGTGCCGAGGCTCCGGCTACGCTAAAACCGAGGAACGCGCAGCTGCAGAGGATCGTGGTGATCATCAGTTTCATGATTACTCCAATTCGGGCGTGAAATGCGGCAGCGTAGGTGCTACAACGGCTAATGGCTGGGCAACGATACGCCTTGCGCCGCGAGGGAATGGCGAATTGCACCGAGTTGTTCAGGCGAGAAAATTTGGCTGAGCGCTTGTCTTAGTTGCGCGGGGGTCATATTGTCGGCGTTCGGCTCGAGCCGCCTTAGCTGGCGGAGCTGGCCGATCGTTGGGTTTGCGGCTTTGACCGCGGTCTCTAACTGCTGTTTGGTGGGCGGTTTTGACTGTGCCATCGCGGCGCCCCCGGTAACGACGAGAGCTGCCGGCATAACGGCGGTTCCGAGGACGCCAGCCAGCGCCAGGAGGCGAAGTGCTTGCATGAGGACACGTTCTTTCTTATAGCTTAAGCCGGGATTTTCGAGTCCTCCCTTTCGAGCGAGCGCAGTCCGATTCCGCTTCATTCATAAGCGCCGTTCGTGCTCTCCGAGCCACGTCGCCGACCCCTCCCCCCAGTCCGGCTAGGCGTGACGATCGAAGCCGCTGCGGCTTGGATCGCGGTGAGCTTCGATCGCTTGGGGCGTAGCAGTTGGCGATCGCGAAATGCGCTTAGGGCCATTGCGCGTCCCGCTGCGGTGCGAGCGCCTACCTTCGGCTCGGAGCGGGTCCCACCGTATAAGCATTGACAAGAGTAATAAGAGGGCGCACGTTAGTCTCGAGGGCCTCGGCCTTGTCTCTTGAATCGACTGTTTTCAATTCAATAAGGAGAAACCTCGCCTTATGATTCTCCGGATCTTCCTCACATGGATCGCACGAGCGGCGCTACTGTTGGGCGCCCTACCGCTGATCGCGCAGCCTGCACTCGCGTGCACGCGCGTGCTCTACGTCGGGCAAGATGGGACCGTCATCACCGGGCGCTCGATGGATTGGGCCGAGGACATGCATTCGGATCTCTGGGCACTACCGCGCGGTGCGCAGCGCGACGGTTCCGCCGGATCGAACTCTATTCGTTGGATGTCCAAGTACGGCAGCGTGATCGTCTCGGGCTACAACGTCGGTTCGGCCGACGGGATGAACGAAAAAGGTCTCGTAGCCAACCTGCTCTACCTCGCCGAATCGGAATACGGAACGCCGACCACTTCTAAGCCGACGCTCTCCATTGCGCTCTGGGCACAATACGCGCTCGATAACTTCGCCACTGTCGACGAGGCGGTCGAAGCGCTGAAGAAGGAACCGTTCGCGGTTATCGCGCCGACGCTGCCGAATGGCTCGAAGGCTCAGCTCCATCTTGCGCTCTCCGATCCGACTGGCGATTCGGCGATCCTCGAATATCTCGACGGCGGTAAACTGTTCATCCACCACGGGAAGCAATACAAGGTGATGACAAACTCGCCGCGCTATGATCAGCAGCTCGCGCTGAACACCTATTGGCAACAGATCGGAGGCCTGACGTTCTTGCCTGGCACGAACCGCGCAGCGGACCGCTTCGCCCGCGCCTCGTTTCTCGTAGGTGCAATTCCGACGACAGCCGCTCCGGCGATCATTTCAGCGGTTCCGGGGCAGAGCTACTCGAACCAAGCCGTCGCCAGTGTTATGAGCGTGATGCGCTCGGTCAGCGTTCCGCTCGGGATATCGACACCCGGGCAGCCAAACATTGCCTCGACGCTCTGGCGTACGGTCGCCGACCAAAAGAATCTCGTCTACTTTTTCGACTCTGCGACAAGTCCGAATGCGTTCTGGGTCTCGCTGAGATCATTGGATTTTAGCGAAGGCGCGCCGACCCGCAAACTCGCCGTTGCCGGCGGTGCGGTTTATTCTGGCGAGACCTCATCGCTCTTTCAACCGGCGCCACTTTTCAAATTCTTGGAGGCTACGCCGTAGCGGGCATCCTTCAAAGACGGCTTAGGCGCCGGGTGCGCCCCCCGCGGCTCTGCCCCTCTGCACGGCTTCGCGATCGGCGCCGGGCAGCGCAGCTAACGCGGAGTAATGAAGAGTTCCAGTCTTCGCACGTGCGCCCTCAGTGGATGCGTTGCGGTTGCGTTGTTCGCAGGGTCCGGCGGAGCGCAGCTGCCAGGTGCGCCTGGCGCGATGCCACAAACCGCCGCGTTTTCGCCACGCACGAACGGCCAGAACTACAACGTCGTGTGTAGCTTTGGGTGCACTCCCGACGGGGTGGACCCCGTTGCAAGCCTGAATCGACGCTCGCGCCGGCCCGCGAGCTCCGGTGAGATCGCTAAGTGCGATGCGATACGCAGCACTGTTAATGCCTAATAGGTTCAGAGATATTGTCGGTGTCCTGCCAATCGTCGGGGAACTCGATCTTAGCTTCGATTCCGGCGTACTCTGACAAGATCGAAAGCAAATTGCTCCCTGTAACCAACTCGATCGGAGGCATTTGCGGCCTTGGTCCGCGCTTGAAAGATGGGGGCGCCAGGCGCCGCCGCCCTGTCTTTTTGAACCCCGCTAACATGGCGTTGGCAGCACCCCTTCCGACCGGTGCGGTGACCTTTGCCTTCACCGATATCGAAGGCAGCACAGCACGATGGGAACGCGACCGCCCGGCGATGCAGGAAGCCGTGCGCCGCCACGATGCAATCTTGCGTGCTGCGATCGCCGAACACCGTGGCCATGTCTTCAAAACGATTGGCGACGCATTCTGCGCGGCGTTCGCGCGACCCGCTGATGCCGTTGCAGCAATGCTTGCCGCGCAACAGGCGCTGTCCGCCGAAGATTTTTCGGCCTTGGACGGCTTGCGCGTGCGGGCAGCGATTCATACGGCACGGCCGACGAACGAGACGGCGACTACTTCGGCCCGCCGGTCAATAAGGTCGCGCGGTTGCTGGCCATCGGTCACGGCAGCCAGGTCCTCATCACAAGCGAGACGGCCGCTCTGCTCGACGGCATACTCGCCAGCGAGACGTCGCTGCGCGATCTAGGTGCGTATCATCTTAAGGACTTTACACAGCCGCAGCGCGTCTATCAGTTGCTGGCGCCAACCTTGCTGGCGGACTTTCCGCCGTTGCGTTCGCTGGGCACGCTGCCCAGCGATCTTTCCATCGTCGATATGGCGCAGTTCCACCCCGTGCCAACCTTCAGTGGACGCGATGCCGAACTCGCCGCGGTGGACGCCACGCTGCAGAGTGAGAGCGCGATTGTGGTAGTGCACGGCATGGGCGGCGTCGGTAAATCGTCGGTCGCCCGCGAGTACGGGTGGCGCAACCGCGAAGCCTATTCGGTCGTCTGGTGGCTCAACACGCAAAGCGAGGCCGGCATCATCGATGGCCTGGTGGGCTTGGGCGCCATGTTCGTGCAGGGGCTCGATAAGCTCGACGACCGCCGCGCCGCGGCAGAGCGCGTCGTCAACTCGGTGCTGGGTGGTTTCGACAAGCCGGTTTTACTGGTCTTCGATAATCTTGAAGAGGAAGGGTTGCTTCGGACGTGGCTGCCGCGTACCGCGCGCGCACTCGTGACCTCGCGTGACATCGCGTGGAGCACCGATATTACCGCGATCCCACTGCCGGTCTGGTCGCTCGATACCGCGGCAGAGTATCTCCAGCGCGCGAGCGGCCGCAGCGACGTGAGCGCGGAAACGGCGCAGACGATCACCCAGGCACTAGGCGCGCTCCCGTTGGCCCTTGCGCATGCCGCCGCTGCGCTGCGCAATCTGCGGATGGTCAGCCCGCAGCGGTATTTGGAACGCATCAACGAGCACCTCAAAAACGCTCCGCGTGGAGCCGAGTATCCGCGCTCGGTCTTTGCAACTTTCAGCACGGCGATCGCGCACGCCGAGCAGCAGGCCGCCGGAGCTGCGGCGGTGCTCTGCTTTGCGGCGTCGTTCGCACCGGACGCAATTCCCGACGAACTCTTTCGTCAGAGCAGCGAGCATTACGCCGAGGGTTTGCGGCCGCCGGTCGCCGATGGTGCCGCGCTCGACCTGCGTTTCGCGATCGCCGACGAGTTGCGCTTGGACGAAGCGCTCGGCGCGCTCGACCGGCTCTCCTTGCTGGCCTTTGCGAATAGTTCGCAAACATATAGCATGCACCGGCTCGTGCAGTTGGCCGCACAGCATCTGACGGCTGATGCCCCGCCGGCCTGGCGTGCATGCGCGGTTGCAGTCGCCGATGCGGCATTTCCGGCCGTTGCGTTTGAAAACTGGACGCAATGCGAACGAGTGCTCGCGCACGCGCGCGCTGCGTTGGAGGAACTACCAAGTGATGCCGAACTCGTCTCGGCTGCGAGCCTCGCCACTCGATGCGGCGTCTACCTGCGGGAACGCGCCGAATACACGGCGGCAGAGTCACGTTCTATGCGTGCGCTGTGCCGCTCTACATGCGCGCGGTGGTGATTCGGGAGAAGGCGCTCGGGCCGGAGCATCCCGATGTTGCGACCAGCCTGAACGACCTCGCGATTGTGTACTTTTACCAAGGGCGCCATGCCGAAGCGCAGCCGCTGCTCGCGCGCGCGCTGGCGATTCGGGAGAAGGCGCTCGGGCCGGACCATCCCGACGTTGCGTTCAGCCTGAACAATCTCGGGAATGTGTATCTGAGGCAAGGGCACTATGCGGAGAGCGAGCCGCTGCACATGCGCGCTTTGGCGATTCGGGAGAAGGCGCTCGGGCCGGACCATCCCGACGTTGCGTACTGCCTGAATGGTCTCGCGCTAACGTTCCGCGATCAAGGCCGTTACCAAGAGGCCGAGGGTTTATTGTCGCAAGCGCTGTCAACTCGAGAGGCGGCGCTGGGTTCCGATCATCCGTTGACGAAATCCACTCGCGAAGCGCTCGACACGCTTCGCTCAAGGGAATAGCGGACGGTTTTCTCCCCGCGCCTCTGCCCCTCTGCACGGCTTCGCGAGTGCGAGGCGGCATCGCACTGCACAGCGCCTCGAAGCGCGGCGGCTTAGCTCGCAGCTGCCTCGAAGCTTTACGCTGCGGCCGCTCTCCCCACGCAGCGAGAGTTTTTCACGGTATTGCAGTTGAGGCGACATGCCTGAACAGGTCTTCGCCCTCATGGTCGAGCATAACGCCGAATGACTAAGGATGCCGACCTCACGGACGCCAAGCGAGTCGTTATGCGGATGCACGCATGAAACCGGTTACGATAGCGGCTGCTGCCCTGGTGGTGTTTTTCTTCCTTAACGCAGAATCGGAGGCTCAGACGGACAAGACCGATGCAGCAATTGCGGACCGCGCCGCGATCGGGCAGACCATGGCCGCGTTTGTGAATGCCTGGAACGCGCATGACGCTCGCGCCCTCGCGCTGACTTTCACGCCTGACGCCGACTTTACAAATGTCCTTGGTGCGCACGCGCATGGACGTGCGGGCATCGAATCCTTCCATGCCCCGGTATTCGCGACCATCTTCAAGGAATCGCATTTAACTGGCGTTATCCGCAGCATTCGGTTTCTCACATCGCAGCTAGCGGCGGTCGATACTGATTGGCAGATGACCGGAGCGCAGAGCCCAGGCGGCAGCCCGGCACCGTTGCGGAGAGGTTTGACTGATTGGGTCATGCAGCGCCAAGTTGACGGCAGCTGGCTCATTGAGGTCATGCACAACACGAACCTGCCGCCGGAAAACACAACGCCACCAAAGTAACCGCACTCTTCGATTCTGTTTCAGGCTTGGCTAGAAAGGTGCGCCAAGTGCCGCTGCCCCGCGCCTCTGCCCCGCGCCTCTGCCCCTCTGCACGGCTCCGCGATCGCCGCGGTTCTCGGTCTGCAGCCTAGATCGGCGCGCGTAGCTCGCATTGCAGCTGAGCATGCCTCGCAGCGCGGCGGCCTAGGCCTCGCAGTTTAGAGCGCAGGGCTTAACGCGTCGCAGCCTAGTTCGCGGCGCTTGGATCGCGGCGGCTTCGATGCCGTGGCTTAGGGGCGCAGCCGAGGGGGGCCTCATTCTTGCGGCGCCAACTCCTTGTATGATGTCCGCAGGGCGGGTCACGCTGATTGAACTCCTTGGAGTTGAAAACTCCGCGGGATAGATAGGCGGCCTGCCCGCGGCGCCCTCGGAGATCGGACGGTATCGTGAGCACCGCATCGCCGGCTAGCTCGAATGCACAAGGTCGATCGAGAGGGGGTGCCGTTACGGGAGGAACTCGATGGCATCATTCTTGGGAATCGACCTGTCGAAGGAAACGTTTCATGCATTTCTCTTAAGCGATCGCGGTGATGCAAAGAAAGTGTTTCCGAACACTCCAAAAGGATTCGAACAGCTAACGATGTGGCTTAACAATCGGCACGCCGGCGAGGTGCACTTCTGCATGGAGGCGACCGGTTCGTATTGGGAAGCGCTCGCGCTGTACCTTCATCGTCTCGAGCAGCGCGTGAGCGTGGTCAATCCGGCTCGCATCAAAGCCTTTGCCCAGAGAGAGCTGCTCCGCACCAAAACCGATGCGGTTGACGCCGCACTCATTGCTCGTTTCTGTAAGAGTCAGAGCCCTGAAACCTGGATCCCTCCAACGCCGGAAATCCGTGTCTTGCAAGCGCTCATGCGGCATCGCGACCACCTCAAGAAAACACGCGCGCAGCAATCAGTCTACGCACAGTCATCGGAGTCAACCGTCGTTACGGCCTCGATTCGGGAGGTCATCGCCACGCTTGACGAGCAGATCGCGCAAGTTGAGCGGAAGATTTCGCCAGCACTTCGACGACCATCCTGACCTCAAGCGCCGGCGCGACTTGCTGACTCCATGCCTTACTGCTTGTCAAACCGAGCCAGCTCATGCTACGTTTTCGAAATGCGGCGGCTTTCCGGGCCGGCTAATGACGGCCCCCAAAAACGCCGAAAACACGGTTAACCTACTATCCAGAGCATGGAGGACCTGTGAACTATCGCTTGCCGGTCGGGTTCGTCACACTTTTGATCGCGGTCGCTGGCTGCAGCGGCGTCGCTAATCTTCCATCAGGGCCCGCCAATCAAGCGGCGTTTTCCCCGGCGGTGCTGGTCTCCGGGCGAACCGTTCGTTCCCGTCCGGGCGATTCGGCGAGCTTTCAGGTCGTCTACACGTTCCAGGACAGTGCCGACGGCGGAAACCCCTTTGCCGGCCTGACCGTCGACAGAGCGGGAAACCTTTACGGCACGACGAGCTCGGGCGGCGGCGGTTACGGCACCGCCTTCGAGCTGAAGAATACGGCCAAAGGATATAAGTACGTCGTATTGCATACGTTCGGCGGCGGCAGCGACGGCGCGAATCCCTACGCCCGCTTGATGCCGGGCGCCGGAGGGAAACTGTACGGGACTACCGTGAACGGCGGCGGCGGAGCCGGAACGGTCTTCGAATTGCTGCCGGGCAAGGCGCCCCGCACCGAACGCGTGCTGTATGCTTTTACTCAGAGCGTCCAGGGCGCCAATCCGTCCGCCGGGGACCTGACGATCGACTCAAACGGCGCAATCTACGGCACCACGCAATATGGCGGCGCCTACGGGCAGGGCACCGTCTTCAAGTTGTCGCCCGCAAAGGGAGCCGATAAGGAAAAAGTCCTGTACAGCTTCGGTGCGAACTCAAACGACGGTACGCAGCCGTATGCCGGGGTCACCCTTGACCGGGCGGGAAACATTTACGGCACCGCCGCGCTCGGCGGCCAAGGTTACGGCACCGTCTTTGAGCTGACCCCTTCGAAGAGCGGATGGACCGAACAGATCATCCACACGTTCGGGAACGTGACCGACGGCGGGACTCCGTACGCCGGCCTGAGCTTCGATGCGCAAGGCAATCTCTTTGGCGCCACCACCCAAGGTCCGGGCAGCGGGGGGGGCACGTTTTTCGAACTGACGCCTTCGAACGGAAGCTGGTCGTTCAACACGATCTACAGTTTGTCAGGATGGGGGATCTCGGGCGAATTCCGCACCGCTTACCTCGACCCGAGCGACAATATCTTTGGGACCACCCATTGCGACGGTCAGTACAGTTCCGGGTCGGTGTATGAGCTGCAGCGCTCGGGGAGCGCCTACAACTACGTCGACCTGTACGATTTCACGGGCGGAACCGACGGACAATACGTTTTCAGCAATCCGGCGTTCGATGCGCACGGCAACATCTTCGGCACGACCAACGTGGGCGGTTCCGGGTACGGGGTCGTTTGGGAAGTTCGGGCAGCCGGCAAAACCGGCGGGCGCCACGTGTAATCTCGACTGCTCCGGGTTAAACGTCCATTGCCATCGGGGGAACGGGGATCTGTAGCGGCGGCTCGGTGGCCGCCTGGATCTCGTCAACCGTAACGCCGGGCGCGAGCTCGCGCAGAATGAGGCCGTCGTTACCGACGTCGATTACGCCGAGGTCGGTGATGATGCGATTATCACCGAGTATCCCAATCCGCGGCGCGACGAGTGGAAGACGAAGATTCTATCGTTCCTCCGGCGGGCATCCGTTCAGGTTATTATTGACGCGACAGGAATCAGCCGTCGCACTGTTCAGAGAATCCGAAACGAACAAACGAAACCGACAGCCGAGCATCGGCGGCTTCTCGAAAGCTTTGCCAAAACTAAGAACCTCGACTTCTAAACCCGCTCAGGCTTACACCTTGTGAAGGAGTTACCGAGGCTTTGGGCCGCGCTTCTTCGGCTCGGCCTCAAGCAACTCTAATCGGTCCCACAACGACAACTGAAGCAGCGGGGGTATGTGATCGGACTTTTCTAGATTACATGGGTTGCAGAGTGCCTGAATATTGTACGCAAAGTCCGTGCCTCCCCGCGAAAGCGGTAGGATATGGTCGCGATGAAAGGGCCCGCCAGCTGCGCAGAACGCGCAGACGTTTTCCTGCTTCTGCAAAATAGCTGCCCATTCGGCGTTGGTATGCGACCCGTGCGCACTAAGTTCCGACGCGCGTCGGCGGTTGGCTTGAGTGATCTTCCAAACTCTTACTAGATCGGCATTAACCGTAAGATACCGTTGGACTGATCTGAAGCGCCGCTCTTGAGAACACTTTCCGCAATAACGTGACTGTCCATCCAACGGACCGGCTCCGCAAGCAACGCAGTATCGCGGCTGGTCTCTAGCCGCCTGATCTGTGGTGACGTACCTAGAAGACGTCATTCGCTCGCGGGTGCAGAACAAGCATTTTCTTCCAACTTGCCTGAGATTGCCGCACTTGGAACAGGCTACTGGCTGAGCCGTAGGTTTTGGGCCGCGATCCGGTTTACAGTCGTCGCAATAAGTCCGCTTCGCGTTTGGGACTGGTTTGACACCGCAACCCTTGCACATGGGGCGCTCGGGTACGTACTTGCCGAGCGACTGCCGTAGCTTTCGGCGACCTGATTTTCATTGGAGCCACTAACGAACCAAGCGTCTCGCCCGCATCACCGCCACCGCTAGCACGGCCACCGACGCCAGTGAAAACACCAGATTGATCGAGACGCCGAGCCTGGGGTCAAAACGCAGGGCACGTAGCTCCATCGCCTTATTAGCGTCGATTCCGTGCACTAGCTCAAGTGTCGCCCCCACGACCCCCACGACCTGACCGACCAGAAGCACGAAACTTAGCGCAATCGCCCACATTCTTGATGCGAGAAGCGAACGCGTGATAAGGAGCAGCAGTACTGCCGGAATAACGAAGGTCCAGTACGCGCCGGGGCCTAGCCGCATAAATGAAAGTACAGCAGCCAATGTGGCTAACATCGCTCCGAGGAGCCATAAAGCGGCTACTGCGCGGCGAGTTGGCGCGTCGAATACTCGCAGCAAGAAGGTCTTCACAATTTCAGCTTTTGGCCGTACCTACCGAACAAGAGTTCAGGGAAGTAATAGAGCGCGATTCCGCCGATTAAAGTGACGAGCGCGATCGTGTTCCAGCCCCGCGCGCCGAGCGGCGCAATCCCAAACCCGTATAGAACCGCAACAGCGGCCATGAGTAGAAAGAAAGGCCCGGTCGCATAGCAGTGTACGCGCCCGCATCGCAGGGCGTTGACGAGGCACCCGACGCCCATCGTAATCAAGGCGAACGCCCATATTACGGTTCGCCCCGCGTTGCCGACGGCGAAGAATCCGCTCGCGACCAAAACGGCGATCGGAAGCCAGTAAATTACGATTGTAGCGAATCGCTCCGCAAGCAGATCGTTTGAGTCGTCAGCGCCGTCAGCCGGCATGATCGGGTTTAGTTCCATGATCCCGATCGAAAGTCCGCGAGCTTCAGCCCCCGCGCCTCTGCCCCTCTGCACGGCTTCGCGAATGCGAGGCTGTTGCGCTTAGCTGCCTCGATCGGCGCGCGTCGCTCGCATTGCAGCGGCGCATGCCTCGCAGCGCGGCGGCTTCGCTCGCAGCAACCTCGGAGCTTGGATCGAGCCGCTTAACGCATTGCCGCTTCGGTCGCGGCTGCTGGGACTAGCGGCTTAGGGGCCTGGCGGATCGGCAGCCGGGAGGGGGGCGCCATCTTTTTGCGGCGCGCGGGCGCATCAAGCCCGCGCGCCTACAATAAACACGAAACGCGCCTCTACGCGTCAATGCGTCGGATTTGCCGGCATTATCACCCGGCTAATCCGCGGCGCCTTGAGGTTCAGCTCGGGAAGCCGTGCCTCGTTGGCACCAAACGGATGGGCGACGACGCGATAGTCAAAGTCGATTGACGAACGGCCGTGTTCCGTTTCGCGTACGATGAACCCGCCCTCATACTTTGCGGCTATATAGAGTCCGCGCGTATCCCCGTCGGGCGTCAGGAAGACTTGGTAGCCCTGGCGCAAGTCCAGCGTGCGCGCAAACGCTGCATCGAAGCGTACGGCGTCTTCGCCATTCATTAGTCGAGACGTTCCCGTATCCTCGATCGTCGCGCGTGTCGACTGCGTGCCGTACGTGCCCAGCCGGCCGCCATCGCGGGTGCGCTGGTTCGTCATTACCGATTGCTGTGTATAGACGTTACCGGTAAAGGCCCCATCCCCCAAGAAGTCGACGTAAAAATATCCGCCCGATGTGGTGTTTTCGGCGATGAAAGGGTCGCCATAGGTATAAACGTTGTTCGCAACCAGCGCATAGTTACCGGTATTAGAGTCGTTTTGAAACCCCCCGGCTATGCTTGTTGAAGAAGAGCCACAGACTCCGCAGCCGCTGGTCCCAACGCCTTCGATGCCCGACCCGCTGCCTGTATTGGTTCCCTCAATGCATGCCGTGCTTTTGTTGCATGAAACTTTGTTTTTGTCAGGGCTGGCGTGCTCTGCGCGTACCACCGCGAAACTCGAGAAGGCGATGGCGAGTCCGAGCGCGATCATGCTGAGCGCCCCAACTCGTGAAGTTTTCTTTCCGAATTGACTCATTATCTGCTCCTTTTCGGCCTCCGCATGGTGCAGCGGCCGCGCGCACCATTATAGCGCGTTCGGTCACGCAGGCGAAGCATAGCCGCACGCTCTACCCCTCTGCACGGCTTCGCGATCGCGAGGCCGCTGCGCTTAGCAGCCTCGATCGGCGCGCGTAGCTCGCATTGCGGCTGAGCATGCCTCGCAGCGCGGAAGCTTAGCTCGCAGCGGCCTCGCAGCTTAGATCGCGTCGCTTAACGCGTTGCGGCTGGATCGCGGCGGCTTGGATCGCTAGCAGCTGGGCCAGCCGGGCTGCCGGGAGGGGGGCGCCATCTTTTTGCGGCCAACCCCTTGTATGATGCTCGTAGGGCAGGTCACGCTGATTGAACCCCTTGGGATTTGAACCTGTGGGATAGATAGGCGGCCTGCCCGTGGCGCCCTCAGAGATCGGACGGTATCGTGAGCACCGCATCGCCGGTTAGCTCGAATGCACAAGGTCGATCGAGAAGGGGAGCCGTTACGGAGGAACTTGATGGCATCGTTCTTGGGAATCAATTTGTCGAAGGAAACGTTTCATGCATTTCTCTTGGGCGATCTCGCTGACGCAAAGAAAGTGTTTCCGAACACGCCGAAAGGATTCGAACAGCTAACGACGTGGCTTAAGAATCGGCACGCCGACGAGGTGCACTTCTGCATGGAGGCGACCGGCGCGTATTGGGAAGCGCTCGCGTTGTACCTTCATGGCCTCGACCAACGCGTCAGCGTGGTCAACCCGGCTCGCATAAAGGCGTTTGCGCAGAGTGAGCTGCTGCGGACGAAGACCGACGCAGTTGACGCGGCCCTCATCGCGCGCTTCTGCAAGAGCCCAGAGCCCAGAGCCCTGGGTCCCGGCACCGCCCTGCGGACATCATACAAGGAGCTATCTAATTCAAAGTGAGGCCCCCCTCCCCGGCGCCGATCCAAGCTGCAACGCGTTAAGCGCCGCGCGCTAAGCTGCGAGGCGGCTGCGAGGTAAGCGCCGCGCTGCGAGGCCTTCCCAGCTGCAATGCGAGCGACGCGCGCCGATCCTACGCCGCTAAGCCCCAAATGCGAAACGGCCTCGCAATCGCGAAGCCGTGCAGAGGGGCAGAGGCGCGGGGCTGCGCGGCTGCGAGGCTGAGTGAAGTCACTGGGCTACAGCGTCGGCTCGCGCGATGCGGCCGGGTGCGGCAGCTTCAGTATCCGTAGTCTTTCCAGGCGACGCAAAAAATTTGGTAGCCCGGACTTCGTTGAAGCGAGAGTAATGTAATTCGATTTGCTGCGTCGACGCCAACGATCCACGTTAGGATTTCCTTAGGATATCGCACGAGGAAGTACGTCAAGGTTTGCTCCGCCCTAAAGCGCTTTTCGTACGGGTACATCGATTGTGGGCGCCCAAGTGCGCTCACGTAGGTTGCTCCCTTTGCGAAAAAGTCAGGAGAAACATCGCCAAGTTGCGGCGCGAGCTCGGACCGATCGAAGGTACCGTGAGCGACGGCGTCGAGTAGCCTGCGAGCTCGATCGACGGTCGCGGGGTCGAGAACAATTGGCTCGGGCTCCGGAAACGACGGTGGAATTCCTATCTGCTTGGGAGCGTTCTGCGCCTGGGCACGGTCGACCGGATCAAGTGCCGCTACGGTGAGAGCAACGACCGACGAAACGACCGAGACGAAAACACGGCGCACCATGGTCCATCATCCTCCAACTGACGCGAGCCTTTCCCCATTCTGCCACTCTGCCGCACGCTCGTAAAGTAGTTCCAGCAGCCGGGCAAAACGGACCCCCCTCCCCGGCTGCCAATCGGCCAGGCCTCTTAGCCGCTAATCAAAGGCGCCGCGATCCCAGCTGCAACGCGTTAAGCGGTGCGATCTAAGCTGCGAGGCTGCTGCGAGCTAGGCTTCCGCGCTGCGAGGCATGCTCAGCAGCAATGCGAGCTACGCGCGCCGATCTAGGCTGCTCAGCAAACAACGCCTCGCGATCGCGAAGCCGTGCAGAGGGGCAGAGGCGCGGATGAAGCAAATGTTTTAGATCAAAATGTCAGCGCGAAGACGGTTCCATACCCGTACGCGCCGCCACCACCGGTGGTGCCGTAGAGCGTGCCACCGACGTTGATCAGGCTCGCGTCGGGTTGCGTGCCATCGGAACCACTGCCGAAGCTGTGCAACACTTTCTCCGTACCGGACGTACTGATGCTGAAAACCGTTCCGGCACCCGTTCCGTACGTGCCACCCAGGCTTGTCGTTCCGTAGAGCGTGCCCTTTACGTCAATCAGGGATGCGCTGGGGTACATACCGTCGGCTCCGTTACCGAAGCTGTGCAGCAGCTTTTCGTTCCCGCTCGTAGTGATGCTGTAAACCGTGCCGCAGCCACCAACGCAGGCAACGCTGCTGTTGCCGTAGTATGCGCCGCCACCACCTGTCGTGCCGTAGAGTGTGCCGTCTACATCGACGAGACCCGCGTAGGGACTTCCGCCATCCGGCGCACCCCTAAAGCTATATAGCAGTTTCTCCGCGCCGCCCGTCGTGATAGTAAAGACGGTGCCATGTCCGTACGCACCTCCACCCACCGTCGTGCCGTAGAGCGTCCCGCCCGCGTCAATCAGCGGCGCTTCGGGACGACCGCCGTCGGTTCCGCGGCCGAAACTGTGCAACACCTTCTCCGCGCCGCTCGGCGTAATGCTGAAGACGGTACCATCTCCTTTACGATGATCGCCTTTAGAATGGCCGCCCTCAGACGTCGTGCCGTAAAGCGTGCCGCCTACGTCGATCATGCCGGCGCCGGGGTGCCTGCCATCGGGTTTGCCCCTGAAATTGTACAGGACTTTCTCCGAACCGCTCGGTGTGATGATAAAGACCGTGCCATAGCTGCGTTGGCGACCGTACAGGATGCCGCCATTCTCCGTCGTGCCGTAGAGCGTGCCGCCCACGTCGATAAGGCTTGCCCTGGGGTAATCTGCATCAGGGGGCGCGCCAAAACTATACAACACTTTCTCCGCGCCGCCCGTCGTGATAGTAAAGACGGTGCCATGTTCGGACGCACCTCCAAGCCACGTCGTGCTGTAGAGCGTGCCATTCAGTTCGATCAAGCTCGCCACAGGGGAACTGCCATCCGGCAGACCCCTGAAGCTGTATAGGACCTCGTAGGATGACGGTCCCATGGCGTCGCTCTGTGGCATCGCGCCCGGCGCGCCGATCGGCGGCTGCGATCCGCCGCATCCCGTGAGCAATGCTGCAGCGACGCTCATGTTTAGAGCGAAGCGACTAAGAGCCAAGAGTTTCATCGGCGGTGCCTCCTGAAGCTGGACGGATCGGCGGCTGAGAAGTTCGCCGCGCCCGAGCGCTATCCCAGCGAAGCGAGCGTCACGAGCCCGCGAGTTTGCGCAAGGTCTCCCAATGCCGCGGATGCGGAACCTTTACACCAGCCCGGATGCGAGAGCAGGCTGCGAGTGATAAGCCTGTGGCTTTCCCGATTTCCTTGAGCGAGAACGCATCGAGCTTCGGCACGACCTCGCGCCTGAACCACGCCTCGTCCCGCTTAATGAGATTGCAAAGGCCACAGGCCTGTCGCTCGCGGCATGCTCGCGCATCCGGGCCGGTGCGAGAGTGCCGCATCCGCGGCATTGGGAAGCTTTGCGAACGCTCGCGGATTCGTAAGACGCTTGTTCCGCTGGGATAGCTGATGGCAGCGGCGAACGTTATCGACCCCTCGTCCGTTCAGCTTCTGGAGGTTTTGCACGTGAGGAATTTCGCTCGCTTGGCGCTTACGATCGCCCCTGCGCTATTCGCAGGTTGCGGCGGATCGCAGGTACCAATCGGCGCGCCGGGCGCGATGGCGCAAGGCTCGGCAATTGCGCCGGCTCGCACCGGCGTGCACCGCATGACGACGTACTCTTACCGGGTGGTCTATAGGTTCCCCTACGCGCGGGACGGCGGCCGTCCCGAAGGAAGCTTGATCGACGTGAACGGTAAACTCTACGGGACAACACAGTTCGGAGGTGGGGGCGCTTGCGGCATATTTGGCGGCACCGGTTGCGGAACTGTCTACCGATTAGATCCAACGTCCGGTCGGAAAAAGCAGCTGTACGGCTTCCACGGTGGCAGTGCGGACGGGGCGTACCCCAATGGAGGCTTGATCGACGTAAACGGCACGTTGTATGGCACGACCACGTACGGCGGTGGCGGATGCGGCAACTATGGCTGCGGGACCGTGTTTAACGTTAGCACGACTGGCACGGAGACGATGCTTCATAGCTTCGATCATCAATCCGACGGCCAATGGCCCTTCGCGAGCTTGATCGACGTCAATGGCACCTTGTATGGCGCGACGGAATTGGGTGGCCAGGGCAGTTGCGATTGCGGGACTGTTTACAGCATTAGCACGAGCGGCTCGGAGAAGATCCTGTACACTTTCGGTGCCAAGCCCGACGCCCAGTACCCAGTCGCAGGGTTGCTCGACGTGAAGGGGACTCTGTACGGCACGACGTCCGCGGGCGGTTCATCCGAAGACGGAACGGTTTACAGTGTAACCACGACCGGTACCGAGAAAGTGCTGCACAGCTTCGGTGGCTCACCGGACGGCGCGATGCCGAGCTCGGGTTTGATCGACGTGCGCGGCACCCTGTACGGCACCACGCCTGCGGGCGGCGATGCCTTATGTTACGAGGTTGAAAATACTTGCGGGATCGTGTACAGCATTACTGCTACCGGCAAGGAGGAGGTGCTGTACACGTTCACTCCGGGCAACGACTTTGGCGGAGGAGCTCATCCGTTGGCAGGCTTGGTAAACGTGAAGGGGGTCTTGTACGGCACGGCGTCGGTTGGGGGCAACGGTTACGGATGCAATGAAAATGGCTGTGGAGTGGCTTACAGCGTTACCACGACCGGCAATGAGACGGTGCTTCATGTTTTCAACGGGGGCTCCGACGGGGCAGGGCCCGATTCGGCCGTGATCGACGTCAACGGCACTCTTTACGGGACGACGCCCAACGGTGGCGGTTCAAACTGCCAGCGTTTTGGTTGCGGAACCGTCTTCGCCTTGACGCCTTGACGCCTTGACGCCTTAGCGCACGCCCGCCCGGCCGCGCTCGCGAGGCCAGATCGCGTTAAGGCGGTTAGCTTCCCCCTGCGCCTCTACCCCTCTGCACGGCGTTCGCGCTTGCGAGGCCGCATCGCGTCAGGGCTTAGCAACCTAGATCGGCGCGCGTAGCTCGCATTGCACCTGCGCGCCTCGCAGCGCAGCGGCTAAGCCTCGCAGTAGCCTCGCAGTTTAGAGCTTAGATCGCGGCGCTTAGCGCGTTACGGCTTAGAGTCGCGGCGCCCAGGATGCAGAGCGTAGCCGGCCGAGAGGGGGGGCGCACAATTTTGAGGCCCTAACTCCTTACCCACTACGCAGCCGTACGGGCATAGGGGAAGGGCCTCGAAACCGGCCACCCTGCTCTGCGTGCGCCGATCCGCCGGCCTCGCGAAAAAGCCTGTAAAATAAGATTCGAATCTCACGATCCGCGCTCACCCGCCGCGTATTTTGCAGCACCCGTTTGCAAAAAGCCGCAGACGTCGAAAAAACCATACGACACCACGCTTTTTCACACAGTCCCGACATGCATGCTCCATGCGCGATGCATCGGGGCAACATGCGGCCTCGTAGAACTTGTCAGCCGGCTCGAAAAGCAGCGGTTACGGGACTGTCCGACCCAGGCGCCGTGGTAATATCAGGTGATGGTATTAGGGCTAGCCGTGCTGCTGATCTCCAGCGTGCACCTCGGCTTTGAAGACTTCAACCCACGCTACTGCCCTTCGGACGCGCTGGGGTACGTGCGGTTCGTAAAGGATGGAGTCCGAGTCGCGGACGGAGACGCAAAGTACCGTTCAGGAACTGATACGCTAATAGCGTGGTTCCCACCTGACTGGACTTCCGCCAAAGTGATCGTGACTTTGGAAATGAGACCGGGAGTCAACCTGCAGCTTCATACCGCGGGCCGGGGCGTCATCCGGATGAGGCATGGAACCTTTTGCGTTTTCGGGTTTGGGGTTCCGGTGTGGCGTGAGTGGTTTCCCAGGGTGTCGCCGACGCCTTCACACTAGAAAATGCTAAGGCTGCACACATATAGCGAGGAACGGTTTCGAGACCAGGGCATGTCGAAGCATCGCCCATGCGTACGAAGATATCGGTTTCAGCTTGGGTGGTCTTTGGCCTCAGCGTTCTTGCGCTGATCGTTCTGACGTGGGGCGTTGATCTGCACGCTCCGGGCGGCATTGCTCGTGCTGGCGCGTCGGCGATGCTGCTAATCGTTTCAGTGATCAACCTACTGACAGGAGGGCATGCGGGGGCGCGCCTCTCCAATATCGAGGCTGGCCGGTATCCTAGGCTGACTCCGGGTGCGTCGGGCCGGATCAGGGAGCGGCTTCAAAACGAAACTCCACAGACCGTGACGATTGACGCTGAGGGAGGCGACGATATTCGTGCAGTCGCGACCGAAATCAGCAAAGCTCTAAAAGCCGCGCGCTGGGATGTTCAGAAGTTGCACCTGAATGCAACGCTCTGGGACGACGGCCAGGGCATCCTGGTCTATCACACCGAGCTAGCAGCAAGTGCAGCGACTGCGCTGATTGACGCGCTCCGAGGTGAGGGCCTTCCGGTTAGCGATGCCGGGCCGACCACGACCGGGAAGCCGGTCCACATCGCGTTTCGCCGGCCATAGGCTGTCGCTGTCAGAACGCGGCCGTCGCGTACCAGGGTGTTGGCCCTGGCGCGGTTCTTAGGGCTTTGACCGCGTCGTTAAGGTCTACGTTGCCCGTCGATTCTGAATCGCGCCGATCGGCGGCTGCGATCCGCCGCAGCCTGCGAGAATTGCTGCAACGACAGTCGCAGTCGTCGTCATCTGCGATTTTTGCCTTTTCGAGAAAAAGAGGGCCGGCGTCATAGGTATTGGGTTGCCCCTTGCGTCACTCGCAAGAAGTCGGGGATCATTCGAAGGTCATCTCGGTCCGTGTACCAGAGGTTACCGCTCGTATCCAATAACAATCCGTCGGGCTCCCCAGGTACCGTAAACTCCACGAACCCACCTCGCGGCGAGATGATGCCGATCCGTCCGCTGCTTTCGCTGAACGCCGCATCCCCATTGGGAAGGGCGATGATTTCGTCGGCGTCACTGTCACTGCGGGGAACGGTGAACGCGTGGAGCTGGTTATCCGTGTCGATGTAGCCGATGTTGGTCGAAGACGTAAACCACAGTCTGCCTCGGCCGAATGCAAGCCCAAACGGCCCATCGCCTTTCACGTTAAGCGGGAATCGCGCAATTTGGCCCAACGGCGTCAAGCTCGCGATGCTTCCAGTGCCAAACTCCGCCACCCACAGATTTCGATTGGGGTCAAGTCGAAGCTCAGTAGGCTGACTTCGCGCGGCCAACGGAAAGCTCTTTACTGCACCAGTTCGCGCGATCTCGCTGACGGTGCCATTTTCTTGGCCGTACGAAAACCATACGTTTCCATCGCTCGCCGCGGCGATGCCGCCGATGAACTCGCCTTTCTTAAAGCTCACAGATTCTGAAACCGTCCCGTTTGGAGCATAGGTGCCGATCCCCGAATGGCGACCTCCAACGACCGCAAAGCCGCCTTCAGTAAACCAAATTGTGCCGTCCGGCGTTTCCGCCAAGTTCACGGGCATTGTACCGGTCGGCAAGCTGATCTCATGCACAACATTGTCTTTACCAATCCGGCCCAACCGATCAGCGGCATTCTCGGAAAACCATATCGAGCCGTCGCGGGCTTGGATTACTCGACCAAATCCAGCGCCCGCGCGACCAAAAACGACCGTCGTGTTTAGCTTTGCGTAAGTGGCTAAGGGTTCGCAGTCAGAGGGAACCGGACGTCTCGAGCATGCATCGACGTACTGTTGCGGTAGGCTAAGTATGCCGTGGTCATTCTCGTCCAGGGCCCGAACGTGCCCGCGCTCCGTGAGGTCAACGCTCCTAACCTTTGCTCCGTCGTGCAGGACCGCACGGTCTTCCTCACGCCTGTAGAGAAGAAAACGATCCGCAAACCTGCGGGCGGTGGCCGGCTCTGCCGCGCGCACGACCCGGACGTGGCACATATCGACGATGCGATCGTCGGTCTTCTGCAGGTGGAACGGCGGGTCACCGGGCTCGGCGAACGGTGCCCGATACTCCGTTATTACGGAGATCGCATGATACCCCACTAAAGAAAGGCGCCCAGCGGCGCATGACCCCTTGGTATCATCGGCCGCTGTGGATTCGACCGTCTGCTGACCCATCGCCATGACGCCGCCCAACGGGATTGCCGGAAGAGGCGAGTAATGATCGCGAACCTCATACACCGCCGAGCCCGGCACTACGTTGATTGCGGTGGCGGCCACCGTGCCATATTGCGAGCGACGGTCCGTCGCAAGCATAGCCTCGGCCTGTGCCCCGGTGTACCGCCGAAAGGTTGCGGTTGCCTTATCGGCGATGATCACGATCCTGCGCTGACGGTTTGCTAACTGAATTGACTGAGCCGTTTCCACGCACGTCCACCCGTCAAAGTACGCGATGTGATGCAGCGTCGCGTACTTGTGATCATTATCTCCGGTCTGGGTTGCTGCCCACCGATAGTCGCGCTCAAATGACCCTGGAGGCGAATCGACTGTCGTTTCGCTGGGCAAAAAGTACAGCGTTATTTCAATCTGGTCATATGAAAAGCGAATCGGGGCAGCCGGGAGCGTGTTGTGAGGCTCGCCCCGCCCACCGGAAGCAATGGAAGTCACGATCGCGACAACCATTCCAAGCACTCGAAAAGCCCCGAAAAGGCTCCGCATGAGCACAGTTTTTGGTTTCTATCGGCTCAGCCCTTCGGCCTGACAGAGCTAAGCGCTCTTCAGTCGCGTCAACGCCCTTTCCAGCTTCGCGATCGTTGCAGTCTGCGGAATCGTTCCTTGGTTCACGAATGCTTTGACGACCGAACGGCTGACGTGGGCCTCCCGTGCAACGACCGAAATGCCGGCTGCGCGGATCCGCCCGCGTAGGCCATCGTGCAGGGTGTGAGCCTCGCGGTAGATGAGGGAGTAAGTTGCGTTCAGCTGCTCGGCCGTCAGCTCTTCGAGCGTGTCGATAGGATCGACGATCACCTCCTTGCCCATGTGCTCGATCGACGTAACGTGGACCGGCCGCGGGATCGTCAGTCCGCGCATCTCGCCTGGTGTCGGCTCAGCACCGTCCGCGGAGAGGCGCTTGAGTTCCACGGCGTGCGCGAGACTCGCAACGACGCGGCGGTACGTCTCGAAGATCGGCTGCTCGGTATCTGCGAGGTATGGATCGATCGAGGCTCCGCACGTAAGGCATCGCCACGGTTGTTGCGCCCACCTCGCGCGATCCTTATATAGCGTGCACGACGGCCGCGGCGCGTTGCAGCACCGCACGAGCCCGGGATACGCGAGTTGCGCGACCGCGAGAAAGTCGAAGGGATTGCTCGTCTTCTCGTAATGCTCCATGAGGTTTAATGTCGTCAGCGTCAATTGCGAGGTCGCCGGTAGCTCGAACCATGCGGGCGTCTCCGTCGGCATGCCGAGTGCCTCTGCAATAGCGTACTGCCAGGCCTCGCCGATCCAGCGGCGTTCGCGATCGACGGGATACGGCGACCGATACTGGCCGTTGCGCGTTTTTGTAGACTTGCCAGAGCGACTCGAACGATTGAAACAGCCGGCAGGCCCAAATGCGGAGAGCCTCGCCACGCTTGGCAAACTATTCGCCGGTCGTCTTGAGACCGATCCGGTCTTCGCTGTGGCGTATCTCGCGAAACAGCTTTCTACTAACTCCGAAGCTTCGCAAAGCTTTCTCAGGAGCTTGAACACAATCACAACCGGTCTAGCCAACTACAAGAAGGTCGAAGCGCTCGTTGCAGCCGACCCATCGATCTTGAAGAGACTCGAAGAATTCGCGGCCTCGCAACGAAAGAAAGACCCATAAAATAGGTGCCCCCGGCCCGCTGGTAACGAGCCGGAGGCGTCGCACTCAGGAGACTGGAGCTCCAGATGCAACAGCAGAACTTTACGCCCTTATATCCGCCGCTGCAAGTCCGCGCGGGCGTCCTGGTGGTGGACGGCTTCGGCATTGCGTTGCGCGTCCTGAACCGCGGCAAGCTGCGCGTGGAGGACGGGGTCGGTGGACGCTTTTGTGCTGGACCTATTGGAAGAACGCGTTTTGACCTCGCGCGACTTTGTTGAGCTTTCCAATGGCGTTTGCCGCGTACGTGCTCCGCTGACGCACGACCTCGCACTCACCCTGCCAAAATGGCGACAACTGATGGCACCGGTTGTCGCGCACCTCGCACAAGCGTTCCGCGGTTCGGTAGGGCGCGAACATCGGGTGGCCGTCGCACCTCGCACGGCATCCTCGCACCATGCAACGGTGGCGCACACGTCGGCGCAATCGCCGCTAAAGCTAACGCCTCGCAAGTCCTCGCAGCCGCAGCCGTATGCGAGCAAGGCGTGGGGAACACCGCGGCCGGAGGCGCTTCGCATCGTGCCGATTCCGTGTGCCGCATGCGGCGAGCCGGTCGTCAAGCGACGGCGCTGGCATTGCGATGCGTGTATCCCTGGAATGAAGGTTGCGCAGGCAAATAAGGCCGTCGTGGTTGCGCGCAAGGCGCTCGCGATCCAGGCCGCAGCCGGGAACGATCCGCGGCGCGATCCAGAGATGAACTGCAAGCGTGCCGCGGCGATCTCCGAGGGGCATCGCCGCAACCGCGAATGGACCCGCGAGAATAATGCTCAGTCGCGCGACGAGGCGTGGTTCAAGCGCGAGGTGCTTCCGAAGCTCGATGGCTTCTCGCTGAAGGAGATCGCTGCCGCGACGGGGCTATCGCTCGTCGCGTGTTCGCGCATCCGATCGGGGGCGCGCCTTGCGCATCCGCGGCACTGGGATGCCTTGCTGGAACTAGCCGAGAGATAAATGCTACGGTGGAGGGAATGATGCCCCCGCTTTCCGCGGATAGCCCATGCCTATCTTCCTGATCGATGCCGATATTCGCTTTGCGGTCCGATGGTTCGGGGGTCGCGTTGCTGATCCCAAGTTGCACGACCGTACGGTTGTGCGTCATGCTTGGGATGAGGGCTCGACTATTGTCACAGCAAATGGTTCCGACTTCGTTCGATACATGCTGGAACACCAGAGGACGCACCCTTGCCAAGCTGACCACTGCCACGATCTCGCGGGCCTCATAGTCTTGCCAAACCACGAGTTTAGGGCGAAGCTAGCGTTCGATGCGGTTTCGCGACGGGGCTTGCGCGCGCGCGACACATGGTGACGCTAGATGACGTGTCAGATCACAACTTGTACATTAAATATCACGTGGACGGCACAACGGAGATGCGGCGCTTCCCTCTCTGTCCTTACCGCGAGGATGCTGACGAAAAGCCGCAATGGTACGATGCTGTGACTGCTGTTAAACGCACTTGACACTTTCGACCCAGGAAGTAAAACGCCGAGGGACCGCCGATTCGGCGAGGCAGCCGCCGCCGGTGGACCATGATTGCTTTTATCGCTGCCCGCTAGCTTGCTGCGATGGAACGGCGGCCGACGCCGCGAACGCTCTAGCTGGTCGGTTCGTTACCGAGCGGGGAGCGCGGAGGATGAGGAGCTTGAGTCTTGGCAGGCACGCCCTCAGTGGAGGCGTTTCGGTTGCATTGTTGGCAGGCTGCGGTGGATCGCAGCCCGCCGATCGGTTCGGCGGGCTGTTCACGGGCATATTCCTTACTGGCAGCAGACTCAAAATACCGCGCCTTAAAGGGCAATCCCAACTAAGTTGTAAGGGTCTATCAGCCCATCTGTTAACAGCAAAGGAGCGATCGAGCTAATCATGACCTTCTCAACTGTTGCGAAATATACCGCGAGCATGTTTCTCGCTGGCTCCCTTCTCGCGGCGTGCGGTGGCGGTTTGCAGGAGACACGCCTGACACCGATGCAGAACCAGGGCGCATACGGGCGATCGTGGATGGCCTCGGATTCGGGGAAGCAGAACCTGCTCTATGTTTCTGACTTGTCTTCTTCTACGGTTTATGTTTACTCGTACCCCAGCCGTAAGCTTGAAGGAACGCTTTCGGTAGCGGAGCCAGTGGGACTCTGCGTCGATAAATCTGGCGACGTGTTCGTCACGAGCCGCACCGGCGAAGAAATCTTTGAATACGCGCATGGGGGGACCCGGCCGATCGCGACCATTGACGATGCCGGCTACGTCCCGTTGGACTGCTCCGTCGACCTTTCAACAGGCGACCTCGCGGTGGCGAACTTTTGTGAACTCTCAGGCACCCAATGCATCGGGCCAGGCAACGTCGACATCTACAAGAATGCCTCGGGGACGCCGGTCGGCATCACGGACACGGAGATACCATACTTCTACGACTGCGGTTACGATTCCCGAGGAAACCTCTTTGCCGCCGGAAACGCGCAGCTAGAGAGTGGTTTTCAACTCGGCGAACTAAAGAACGGCAAGACGACATTTGAGAATATCTCGTTGAATCGCGTCGTCTTTTGGCCGGCCGGCGTTCAATGGGACGGTAAGTACGTTGTCGTTGCCGACGGCGATGCCGGTGGCAAGGGGTTGTCATCTATCCTGCAGGTAGCCGTTAAAGGCACGCACGGGACTGTCGTCAGTACGACGCGCCTCGCTAAAGCCGGTGAGATCGCGCACTTTTGGATTCAAGGCTCCACGTTGATTGCACCCGATAATCTGCAATCATCGAGCAATGTGCTTTTTTATTCTTATCCGAAAGGCCGCGAGCCGAAGGCGGCGATCACTGGCGATTATAAAGTCCCGGATGGCTCGACCGTGAGTCTCGCCGCGAAATAGCCACCGCGCCTCTGCCCGCGCACGGCGTTCGCGATCGCACGATCGTGTTGCTTAGGCGCTTCGCTCGCACTGCAGCTGCGCGCGCCTCGCACCGCGGCGGCGTAGCTCGCAGCAGCCTCGATCGCTCGTAGCCTTGCGGGTCGGCAGCCCGGAAGGGGCCGCCCGCATAGCGTGGCTTTGAGCGTGCAGTGTTCTTAGAACAACGGAAGCAAAGCGCAGTGTGCAAATACCCCAAGGGGGCCGTCAAGATATGCTTAATGAAGTTGGCGTGCTGCAATACGCCGTGGAGTTTGGACCGGGAGCTGTTGTTTATGGCGCCTTAGTTATTGTCAGCCTCATCCTAGCGCGCCGACGGACGCCTTGGTGGCTTCGGTTTCAAGGCTGGCTTCGCGCTATGGGGCCGACTCCAGCTTCACTGTTTTTGGTTCCTTGGTATCTTGCTTTCTGCTTTTTGTGCGCCTTTGGTGCGTTTCTGGTCCCGCTAGTCACCGGCAAGCCCGCGCCTTTTTCGGTTGGATATTGGCTTATTATGGGCGTTTGTATGGCTGCCGTAGCAGCGCTGTTCAGTGCGTTATTCAAGAAGCGGCAAGAGCCGGAGGATTGGCTACTGTGGGATAAGGAGGCGGAGAACCGCTGACCCCGCGCCTCTGCCCCTCTGCACGGCTTCGCGAATGCGAGGCCGTTATGCTTAGCAGCTTCGATCGGCGCGCGTAGCTCGCATTGCAGCTGCGCACGCCTCGCAGCGCGGCAGCTTCGCTCGCAGCAGCCTCGCAGTTTAGCGGATCGGATCGCGGCGCTTAACGCGTTGCGGCTTGGATCGCGGTGGCTTCGATCGCTGGGCCTAGCAGCGTTACTAACGCGATCAGCCAGAGATTCCGTGCGGGGCAGGGCAGCTGCGAATCTCGTAGGGCTCGACGTCTTGTAGCGCGGTCGCGCTCGGCGGTTGGGCCTGCCACCTTTTCATCCAACAGGTACGGAGCAATGAGCAGTAGCAAATCGAAACGGTAAGACCGTGGCGAATTGCATTGCGTTCTAGCGCCTCAGGGAACCCGTTCCAGCCACGCAGCGAGAACAACGAGCGTGAATCGCCGGCCCGAATCACATCCCCAGGGTCCAGCGAGCTCGTGCTGCCGGTGAAGCTCAGACCGCTGCGCACTTTCGGACGGGGCGACAGCGCGAGTAGCACCGTCGCCATATCTTGCCAGGAACCAAAACTTTTCGTTCGGTCCCACCCAATGGCCGCCGAACGAATGATCGCGGGACCGAGTCCGTCGTTGGTGATCGAAGATTCGATGGTCGTCGGTGTTTGCCTGATTGTAAGCGTCAGGTAGGGCCACACCGTAGCACTGAATTGCTGTTCCGTAGAACTGAACTGCCGTGCGATCACGTGCGCTTGGTATACTGACGCTATGGATGCGATGCCGGTTAACAGTAGCGCACAAACTGCGATGAGGAGTTCGACGCGTAAACGGTTTTCCATAAATGGTCCTTACGCTGCGGCGAGTGCTTCGTCCGCCTTAAGGCGGCAACTCCACTCGGGCGGGAGGTTTGAGCGCCTTTTTGTGCACTCGCCTCTGCCCCTCTGCACGGCGATGCGCTCGCGAGCCCGTTGCGCCTTGCGGCTTAGATGGGATGAGAAGGCCGGTCCCCAAGACGGACTTCTGACGAAGTATCCGTGACGCACTCAAGGTGCAATGAAAGGAGACCGACCCTCATGACCAAGCATAACACGAACCCAAAG
>Ga0181526_10001107_pt1 | contig 26594 bp, 24 predicted proteins | sample PEATcosm2014_Bin_35_FD_119750 | JGI IMG/M metagenome (GOLD analysis project Ga0181526, IMG submission 119750) | Peatland microbial communities from MTU Mesocosm Facility, Houghton, MI, USA - PEATcosm2014_Bin06_30_metaG | ecosystem: Environmental > Terrestrial > Soil > Wetlands > Peat | place...
GCGTTCGACGAGCGTTCCCTGCGGAACGAGGTCGACCACGATTTTTCCGGCTATCATCTGCCGCTGCGTTTCGGGATTGAGCCCGATGTGGCTCGTGATCGTGCGCCCGACCAAGCCGGCGTCGACAAGCTTGCCAATGCCGCGGCCTGGCGCGGCATTGTCGTTGGCGATCACGGTAAGATTGCGCTTGCCCTGACGGACCAGTTCATCGATCAGGCGCTCGGGCGTTCCGACGCCCATGAAGCCGCCGATCATCACGGTCGCGCCATCCGGGATCAAGGCGACGGCCTCTTGCAGCCCAACCGTTTTCATGGTCGCAATCCGTCGCCTAGCGGAACTCCACGGCACACTACGCATAGTTCGGTTTTTAACAACCGTGCCTTGATGTAGGTCAAATCGCGTCGCGCGCGGCGGTGCAATAAACGTATGACCGTCGCGCTCCACATTTTCCATGATGCAAGCGAGGTCCGAAATACGAGGGCCATACGATGGGTCAGAAGAAGCCCTATTGGAAAATCAGTCAGGACATCGCCGCGGGAAAAGGCGCGACCCTGCAGGCGTTCACGGCGAGTTCCGGAACCGACACATTCGAAATCGATGTCGCGCCATGGGGCGAAGGCCATTTACGGGTGAACGGCCGCGAAATAGCGCATATCGCCGATGCCAAGGACCGACGACAAGCCTTCACCGAACTCAAAAAGATGGCAGATCGCTATATCGATGGCTTGCCGCTAAAGAGCGGCATTCCCGCGGCGAAGGCCCGGCTGCTCGAAGGCAAGCGCGGCTTAATCGTCGGCGTTGCCAACGAGAGTTCGATCGCTTGGGGCTGTGCGAAAGCGTTCCGCGCCTTCGGCGCCGAATTGGCGATCACCTATCTCAACGACAAGGCCAAGAAATACGTCGAACCGCTGGCCCGCGACCTCGAAGCGCCGATCGTGATGCCGCTCGACGTGAATAGTCCAGGCCAGATGGAGGCGGTATTCGAGCGCATCGCCAAAGTCTGGGGTAACCTCGATTTTGTCGTACACTCCATCGCCTTTTCGCCGAAAGAGGCGCTGCAGGGGCGCGTGGTGGACGTGTCGCAGGACGGTTTTCTCAAGACCATGGATGTGTCGTGCTGGACCTTCATCCGCATGGCCCATCTGGCCGAACCGTTGATGCGCAAAGGTGGTACGCTCTTCACGATGACCTATTACGGCAGCCAGATGGTGGTGAAGAATTACAACATCATGGGGGTGGCCAAGGCGGCGCTGGAATGCGCGGTGCGGTACATCGCCGCCGAGCTTGGGCCGAAAGGCATCCGCGTCCACGCCATATCGCCGGGTCCGCTCGCGACGCGCGCGGCATCGGGCATCCCCGAGTTCGATGCGCTGCTCGACAAAGCGAAATCAAAAGCTCCGGCACGCAGCCTTGTCAATATCGACGATGTGGGCGTTGCTACAGCTTTTCTCGCCCATGATGCGGCACGTCTCATTACCGGAGAAACACTTTATATCGATGGCGGCTATCACATCATGGACTAAGTCGTCCCGGGATCATGCGCATGAATGAGCCGACACGGCAGAGCGGCTGGTCGTCGCGATTCCGATATTTGCCACCCGTCGGGTGGCTGGCGGCTTACCGTGCGAACTGGTTAGGCAACGACCTCGTTGCCGGCATCACACTCGCCGCCTACGCCATCCCTGTTTCGCTCGCATATGCGGGGCTGGCGGGATTGCCGCCCCAGGTCGGGGTCTATGGCTATTTGCTTGGCGGCATCGGCTACGCCCTTCTGGGCTCGTCGCGCCAGCTTGCCGTCGGACCAACCTCGGCGATTTCGCTCATGATCGCCGCCACCGTCGAGAGCATGGCCGGCGGGGATGCGCAACGGTATATCCAAATTGCGAGCCTGGCGGCGTTCACCGTGGCGTTGCTGTGCATCATCGCGTGGCTTTTGCGTCTGAGCATACTGGTCCGCCTGATCAGCGACAGCATCCTGATCGGATTCAAGGCCGGTGCCGGGCTCACCATCATCATGACACAACTGCCGAGTCTGTTCGGCATCCCGAGCGGTGGACATAACTTCTTTGAACGAGTGGTGTTGTTCGTCGAACACCTTGGCCAGACTCAATTCCTGATCTTGGCAATTGGGACGGCTGCGATCACCGCGCTTCTGATCGGCGAGCGCCTTTTGCCGGGCCGGCCGATCGCCCTGGGTGTTGTCGCTTTGGCCATCGGCGCCGCTTCGATCTTCGGACTTGCCGCCGCCGGCGTGCCGACAACAGGGTATATTCCTGAAGGTCTGCCCGCACTCGGCGGGCCGGCCTTGCGGCTCCGCGATGTCGAAGGAATATTTCCGCTCGCCGCCGGATGTCTGTTGCTCGCCTATATCGAGGGCGTATCCGCGGCACGGGCCTTTGCCGCCAAGCACGGTTACGAACTCGACCCCCGCCAGGAATTTCTTGGCATAGGTGCGGCCAATCTCGCAGCCGCACTTGGCCACGGTTATCCTGTCGCCGGCGGTTTGTCGCAATCGGCCGTCAATGACAAAGCCGGCGCCCGCACGCCGCTGTCTTTAGTCTTTGCATCGATCACGCTGGCGCTGTGCCTATTATTCCTGACCGGTCTTCTCGACGATCTCCCGAAGGCGGTTTTAGCGGCGGTGGTGTTCACCGCAGTCATGGGATTGATCGATCTTCCCGCGCTATATCGCACTTGGCGCGTCAGCAAAATGGATTTCTACGCGGCCGCCGTCGCGCTTGGCGCCGTGCTGGCGCTTGGCATTCTACAAGGAATATTGTTGGCCGCAGCGACGTCGGTGCTTATGCTGCTCGCCCGCGCGTCGCATCCTCACGTCGCGTTTCTTGGCCGTGTTCCTGGAACGAATAGCTATTCCGATCTCGATCGGCATCCGGAAAACGAGCGATTGCGCGACGCGCTGGCGTTTCGTCCGGAAGCGTCGCTGCTCTACGTCAACGCCGACTCGGTATTACAATTGGTGTTGGGCCAGTTTCACGGCGGGAACGCGGGTCATATTCGCGTCGTGGTCTGCGATCTCTCCGCCTCGCCCTATATCGATCTTGCCGGCTCACGGATGCTGCATCAGCTTCACGATGCGCTTGTCTCCCGGAACATCGTCTTACGCATCGTCGGTGCGCGCGGCCGCGTGCGCGATCTTCTTCGCGCCGACGGCCTCGGCGAGAAGGTCGGCGGTCTGGATCGCCTTACCACGCTGGACAGTCTGCTGAGCAGTCTCAGCACGCAGTCCGGTGCGGCCCTGTAATCGAACTTGTTGGACTGTCGCAATTCGCTCAATCACAGCCCTGTGCCGGCCGCCACCGGCAGACGCGATCCTGACGTGACCCAGCGCCGATAGCTCTCAAACTTCAGGCCTAGTTGGTCATAATGCACTCTCAGATAACCATCGGAGCGGCGTTCGACCGCTTGGGGCACCACTTGCTGAACTTCCTGCGCAATCACGCCGACATAGGCTTTATGGCCTCCGTTATAGACAAACCGATAGAGGCCAAGTCCATCGCTGAGGCGGCCGACAAGCACGATGTCGTGCTTGAGTCTGATGTCGGATCGCCGTCCGCCACCGCCGCCGCCGCGATGGCCGCCACCACCGCCACGGTGTCCGCCCCCACCGCCAGCGCGATGACCACCGCCACCACCGCGATGTCCGCCACCGACTGCAGCGCGGCCTCCACCGCCTCCGGCGCGAGCGCGTGCGCCGCCGGCACCGCCGGCGCGATGGCTGGCGTGCGGACGCGCTTTCGCCGCAGAGGCACCACCGGCCGCCCTGTGTTGCGCGCGGTTTGCACCCTGACGGGTTCCAGCCTTGGCACGTTCGCCGCGATTGCCGCCTGCCGGAAGCGTGCTCGCGCGATTACCCGCATTGCCGCGGTTGCCAGGATTGAGAACTTGCTGGCCGTTGCGGCCGCGGAAATCCATTTGGCGGTTGCCACGATTGCCGCCCCGATGCTCGACGCGGGCGCCGCGATCCCAATTGCCGCCGCCTCCTCCGGGTCGGTTTATCGTGATATTATTATTGTTCCAATTGACGCTGCCGCCCCAATAGCCTCCCGACGCCCATCGTCCGAGCGCATATCCGGCGCCAAAGGCAATTCCCGTCGCGATGATACCGCCCGCGATATAGCCCGGGGGCGGCCAGTAGTAGGGCGGATAAGCCGGATACGGCCAGGATCCGTATACCACGGAGGGATTGTAATAGGGCACGTACACCGTGCCCGGGTCTGTGGGCGCTATCGCAATGACTTGCTTGCCCTCGGACTGACTGACCGTGACGTTCTGCTCCTTGGTCGATTGCAGTGAGTTGTTGGCTTGAGCCTTGGTCCGCAGACGCTGGATAGCATCCATGACGTCCGTCTGTTGTGCGAGGACGGCATTACCGAGCTTCTGCGTCCAATCGAGCTTCGTGCTCATCATCTCAAGGACGCTCGGCGTCGCCACCAGCGATTTGACGCTATCGTCCCAATCGTGTTTGGCCACGGCGTCCTGGAGCGGAGTTCCAGTGAGCTTTTTATTAGCTTGAAGCCAGCGTTCAGCGTGCACGACTTGCAAAGGAAAGGTTGACGCCATCAACACTTGGGAAAGGAGATTGTCGGGATATAAAGCAATCGGCGCGACGAGTGCATCGATTTCTCCGGCGCTGAGCTGCTGCTGGCTCGTTGCGGGCGCCGGCGCCGGACTTGGTGCCTGCGCCATAGCGCCGAATGGCCAGAGCAGAGCAATCGCGATCGGCAACCAGCTGGCTCTCGTAAACATTGCGCACCTATGGGTCGTCTTGCATCGCAGCGGACACACCGCCTATGGAACCAGTCTAAGCTTAGCTGAGCAATAGGAATTTGATCTAGATCAATGCTGACAACGGCTGGGCAGCCAATTCTAATGACGACTAGTCTAACCTGGTGCGGCAAAAGAGTGACAATAGCCAGCTATTTCAGCGAGGAAATTCTCCCCAACGCAAATCGAATTGTCATTCGCGCGCTTCGGCCTGAAGATCGCAGCGACTTGATAGCGGCCGTCGGGCAAGTTAGCAGCCAGTCTCTCTACCGTCGCCTTTTTGCCGCACGGCGGCACTTTACGGAAGCCGAAATCTCGTTCTTCGTGAATGTGGACTTCGCGCGACATGTGGCTCTGATCGCGACACAGGATGTGGGAGGCAAATCGGTGATTGTCGGAGGCGCTCGCTTTATCGCCGAAAATTCGCGGCAAGCCGAAATAGCTCTAATGGTTGTCGACGAATATCAGAGCCAGGGGATTGGCGGCGCGTTGATGAGGCATCTTATCGCCGTCGCTCGCGCGAGCGGCTTGCACGAGCTCGTTGCGCTTGTATTGCCGAACAACACCGCGATGCTCAAAGTCTTTCAACGATGCGGTCTCGCCATGACGACAAAACGCGAATCGGATGTGACCCGCGTTACGCTCCAACTCAACTGATCGTGCAGATATGAAAATACCTCATCGCATACTGACTCTAGCGGCAACCGTTTTCGCGGCGGTCTTGATTTTGACAGGAGAAGCGCCGCCGCTGCATGCGGAATCCGGGCGGATACACATCAGTCTCTTCAAGGTCCGGCACGTCAGTCTATTCAAGATCCGGTACGCTGCGCACGGATCGGGCAACCTGTTTTACGACGGGAAGCGTTACCGACTGGAGATTGGCGGTATAAGCCCCGATTCCTTGAAGTCGTCCAGGTCCGATTTAAGCGGAGACGTCGAAAACATCCACAACGCATCGGATATTCTTGGCACCTATGGGCCAGCCGAGCCGGGCGCCAGCGCGGTCGTCGAGAGCGGCCGGCCGGTGCGGCTCAAGAATAAAACCGGCGCTATTCTCGAACTGCGCGGTGTAAATTCCGGCGAGCTGACGCTCGATCTCTCCGGCCTTACCTTGATCAGTCGAGGATGGGGACCGGATCCTAAGGAGCAAAGCAGCCACTAACTGGTAGGGTGCAATGCGGCTACACCGCCGCGTGTTTCTTCAAGCCCTAGCCGCCTTTGCCGCATCGCTTCCGCTGGTCGATCCAATGGGCGCCGTGGCAGCCGGCCCCACGGAACCGCCGACCAGAAAGCAGCTTCAGGTCGACCCATTTAGGGGGCTTGCCGATATCTTTTCGCGCGGCATGGACACGCTGTCCGATAAACTCAATCGGCGGGGCTATGTCGCACGGGTGTACAGCACGAACGGATGGCCGTCCGCCGCGCGGCGCATCGCCGATCAATACGCGCGCGGGCACCGGGCGATCATTGTTCTCATTGGCCAGTAGAAAAAGACTTGGCGGAGCGCCTGAAACCGAAAAAGCGAAAGCCCAAAAAAGCCAAGCAAGTGGCCTAATCGCCGCTACGTGTACCCAGCGTAATATGATATAAATCAAAGTGGCGCGCGACCCGTTCGACTACCGCCCGTTCTAGATAGAAAGCGAACCCATGCTGGATCGTATCGTGGATTGGCTGTTGGCAATACCTGACAGTATTCCAATTTTATTGGGGGCGGATCCGCACAATGCGGCGCTCGTCCGAGCCCTGTTTGCGTTAGTTTTGATCGTGCTCTTTGTATATGTGATGGCGATGCGGCCCTTTGGGTCCGTTATCGACCGGCTGTTCAATAGACGCCCGAAGGATGGGCAACAGTAACGAACGCCGAAACCTCAATTCCATCTCAGCGTCATGCCGACATCGCCTGGCATGCCGCCAGGAAAGTCGACGATTTGAAACCCAACTTTGTAGCCCCTGGATTTCAGGTGTTTTTCCCAGAACTCATATAATTCTTTCGGTAAGCCGGTCAGGGTCTTTTCCCATCCCGCTTCCCGCTGATTGATGGCGCGGCCGCGATCGGTGCAGAGCTCATTAGGAAACCGGATAATTTGAACCTCCGTAAGGCCGTTATTGGCGGCGCGCTTGATGATGGCGGCAGCGCGCGCCAGACGCTCCTCATCGGAAACCCCGGACGGCTTCGAAAACTTCTCGAGCAACTCGTTTTTCTCGGTATCCGCCGCCGAGCGTTCCTGCAATGCCGCCGACGCCTTCGCCGCCTCGCGGAGCGTCATTTCTTTCAACAGATCTTTCGCTGAGGGGATGATTGCCAGCGGATCAGAGGCGGCCTTCGTTGTTTCGACCATGGCAAAACTCCTTCTAATGCTACCTTTTTAGCCGGCATTCGCAGGCCCGCATTTGATCTACCTCAAGTACGCGAGGTTAATTCCCTAGTATATAGATAAACTGCTACTGAATTGATATCGCGGCATTTTGGAGCGCCCACCTCATGGCAGACTCGGCGGCAACAGGTTTCAAACGCAAGGCCTACGAGAAAGAACTGCGCAAGTTGCAGGTGGAGCTGTGCCACCTGCAGGAATGGGTCAAAGCCAAAGGATTGAAGGTCATCATCGCCTTTGAGGGGCGCGACGCCGCCGGAAAGGGTGGGACTATCAAAGCAATCACCGAGCGGGTCAGCCCTCGCGTTTTCCGGGTTGTGGCGCTGCCGACGCCGAGCGACCGTGAAAAGAGCCAAATGTTCATCCAGCGCTACATCACGCAATTTCCCGCCGCCGGTGAAATCGTGATCTTCGATCGCAGCTGGTACAACCGCGCCGGCGTAGAATATGTGATGGGCTTCGTCACCAAAGAGCGGCATAGACGCTTTTTGGAGCTATGCCCCGAAATTGAAAACTACATGATCGAAGCCGGCATCATCTTGATCAAGATTTGGCTCGAAGTGGGCATGAAGGAGCAGGAGCAGCGCTTCATGGCGCGCGTCGACGATCCGTTGCGACAATGGAAACTGAGCCCGATGGATGTCGCATCCTACAGCCGTTGGTACAACTACTCCAAGGCCCGCGATCTGATGCTGGATGCGACAGACAGCAAGCACGCACCGTGGTTCATCGTGCGCACCGACGACAAGCGTCGCGGACGCCTGAATTGCATTTCACACATTCTCTCCCGCATTCCCTATCGAAAGATGCAGCGCGAGAAAGTCAAATTGCCGCCGCGCTCAAAAAAGAACCGCTACGACGATCAGGCTTCTCTCAAAGGCCGCCATTTTGTTGCCGAGAGATACTGAAACCCGTCGAATTTGACTCGGCAATGTGTAGACGACCCTAAACGGCATTACCACGACCAAAACCCAAGAGGGCTGGACTGCCGGTCTTGGCGTTGAATACGCCCTTGCGCAGAACTGGACGGCCAAGCTCGAATATCTCTATGCCGACCTCGGCAGCACCACCGCGAACTGCTCGTCAGCGGCTTGTCTGGCGGCGAACGCGGGCAATCCGGTCCACGCCAGTGTCAGCCTCACCGAGAGCTTGGTGCGGGTCGGCGTCAATTATAAGTTTTGACTCCTAGTGCCCGCTGAACACCAGTATCTTGAACGGCAGCACCAGCGCCTGGATCCGTAGCAGCAGTGCGTGCACGAGCCCGAGTGCGTCGATAGCGTGCAGCGCCAGGCCCTTCAGCACACCGGTTTGCGGATCGGCAATCACGTCGTGATTGTTGGAATAGGCGTTGGCGATGCAGCTGCTGCCCGGCGTGATATCGTCGATGCCGCCTTGGTAGAGCGGTTCCAGAAACGCAATAAAAGTGCCGGGCCGCGTTACCTGCTGCGGGTCGATCAATTGTTCGCCACCGCGAAATTGACCGGCGGCGATGAAATCCTGGACTTGGGTGACCACCATCGGGATGACCGAAAACGGCTTGGAAACGCAAGTGACCTCCGCGATCATGCCGGCTTTGATGATCTGAGCCTCAAGCTGGTCGAAGCCCGCCACCAGACTCCGCCCGGTCTTATCGGGAACCAGCACGCCGGCGGGACGCATCAACGGGTTGACCACGTCACCCACCTTGAGCGAAAATTGTTCGACTCGGCCGCTCACCCCGGCGCGAACGACGGTCTTGTCCAAATCGACATTGGCCTGGGCCAGTGCGGCTTCGGCGCTCGCCTTTGTGGCCGGAAGTTCATTCACCACTTGGGATTCCTCGGCCGTCTTCGCCGCCGTCGAAACATCAAGCGTCGCTTTGCGGCCTTCTACGAGAAGCTGGAGCCGCTCGATCTCGCGCTCAGGGACCGTGCCAGAATTGCGCCGTTGCAGCTCTTGCTTGGTTTCGAGCTCGTCCACAGCTTGCTGCAAAGAGCTTTGGTCCTCCCGGATCTTGGCGTCAGCTCTGATGATGTCGGTCTTAGCTGCCACCATGTCAGCATCGACTTGGGCGATCTTGCGCCGCGCCGTTTCTACCGCTGCCTCCTGCTTCGCGCTGTCGAGTTTAAAGATCGGCTCGCCTTGTTTGACGGGACCGCTAAAATCGACATAGACCTCGGCCACACGGCCGTTGATCTCGGGTAGGATCGGAACGGTTCGATAGAACAAAGTGACATTGCTCGTGGCGGGGTGAAAATAAAATATCACGGTGATGAGGCAGACCGTGAGCATCAAGCAGGCGGTGATACCCCAGCGCAGCTCGTACCACACCGAGTAAAGCGTTATCTCTTGGCCGAACCGTTTGCCCTGCGCGTAACGCCGATAAAGATAATCCGGCAGAATTGTCAGGAGAGAGCACATCATGAGCTCAAGCATCGATGCTCTCCTTTTGGGTGGCGTCGTGACTTTGGGAGACGCTCGGAGCAATGGAGGCGCTCTCATCGGGCGTCTTGCCGGCAATTCGCTCGACCGCCGTTGCGATCCTGCCGAGCCAGCCGCCGAAATCCGGGATGTCGATCAACGCCAGCAACAACCCGGCGACCCAGAACAAATGCACATGGGTAAATAATGCGAGGAGGCCCAGTACGGCGACGATCTCAAATTGCAGCTTATGCGACCTGTGAGCCATACGCTCGGGCAGCGTGTGTAAATAGAAAAACAGAATGCCGAAGCCCAGCGTAGCGCCCAAAAGGGTAAGAGCGGCCACGACCATAAGCACGTCCGTGTCGCCAGGCGCCGTAATGAACGCAGGTAGATAGTGAGAGGCAGCCGGGTTCAGCTGTACAGACATTAGCGGCTGCTCCGATCGAATATGTCGGCTAGGTATCCCCGGGACTGGAGGGATCCTTCCCCACGATAGAATAACCGGCCTTCCATTGCAAAAATTGACATAGGTCAATGCTTTCGGTTGCAACTGAGCGGCTCAGCGACCCGTCACCCTCCAGGAGTTCCTCGGATCAAGCGTAATGACGGCTCTCAGCGACATCTCCGCGGCATCCGCAGCGCGGCTCCTGGATTTGACTGACGCACTATCGCATCCGTGCGATACTGTCTGCCCTCTTGCTCGCACACGGCGCCTGAGATTAAGTTGATCATGAGGGCAGTTGTGAATATTCATATATCTCAAATCTCCTTGCGCCGCGTTTCCCTCGTGATTTTGGCGCTCACGTGTTGCGCCTGCAGCGCTCGGCCGATGCAAGGCGTTCTGGTTCCGGCCGCCGTATCGGCAAACGCCACCTCGCACGTTGCGATGCTGGTCGCGACGACCCGACAGAGGTCGGATGGCGATCCCGGCGAAATGTTCAATGCCGAGCGCGCGGCGGAACTGTCCTAGGCGGCGATCACCGTTTCTATCCCGCCCGACGCCACGCGGGCCACCGGCCAGATTCAGTGGCCAACGTCGCTTCCTGGCGACCCAACACGCGATTTCGTGACGGCTTCCGCCGACTATCTCGATGGGAAGTCGTTCAATACGCAGCTTTCAGCTCTGGCGAAGTCGACCGGACGCCACAAAGCTCTGGTGTTCGTGCACGGCTACAACAATCGTTTCGACGAGTCCGTTTACCGACTCGCTCAGATCGTTCATGATTCCAAGGCGCAGGTTATCCCAATACTGTTCTCATGGCCGTCCAAAGGCCTCATTCAGCTCAGCGCCTACAAGGACGATGTCGACAACGCGGATGGTTCGCTCGATGCCCTCGAGCAATTGTTGGCAATGATTTCACGGAATGGCAGTGTGCAGGAGATCACGCTCGTGTGCCATTCCATGGGGTGCGGGGCCGTGGTGGCGACGCTGCAGGCACAATTGCGGGGCGCAAAGACCGCCAGCAAAGTCAGAAACGTTCTCCTGGTCGCTGCCGATGTCGATTTGGAATCCTTCCGTTCGACGCTGACACAAATGAGGGCACCCAAGCCACGTGTCGCCATATTCGTCTCTCAAGACGATCAGGCGCTCCGACTGTCAAAGTCGATCTGGGGCGGCAAGGCGCGACTTGGCGATCTAAATCCCGATCATGAGCCCTTTCGCACCGACTTCGAACGCGAGGGTGTCCTCGTCTTCGATTTGAGCAATCTGTCAGGCAACGCGCACTCGAGGGCCTTTGAGGATGTCAATTCAGTGATGGGCATGATCGAACAGCGGTTAGCGACTGGACAGCAAATGGTCGACAACAATTGACATTTGCTTGAGCCGACCCGAGGCGAGTCCCATAGCGAAATTAGCGTCCATGTTTTACTATCGAAGATCTAACGGCCTAGAAAAACAGCATTGTATTCTCCGGGAGGACTCGATGAGATGCACGAAAGCCATATCCCTCGCACTCGGACTAGCTGCCCTTGTTACGCTTGGCGTCGAAACGCCGCGCGCCCAGCCATCGCCCGCCGACTGTGATTGGTATGCGCAGGACTATGCCCGCAATCACAGCGCCAATGGCCAGGTTGTCCGCGGGGCGGCCGGAGGCGCCCTACTGGGAGCCGGCATAGGGGCATTGGCGGGTGGCGCGGGAGTAGGTGCGGCGATCGGCGCCGGCGTTGGCGTCATCGGCGGTGGCGCCCGTCGCTCCCATCAAGCGTCGAGACTATACAATCACGCGTACCATGAATGCATGGCCGGCCGCGCTCACTGGTGATCCGAGCGAGCGGCATTGATAGTTCGGCCGGGCCAACTGACGTGAAAGCGCCAACGCTTCTGTTCGGTAGCTCGTCTCGGCAGGCGCTGGCCGCGGAAGCGACCGAAATCAATCCGGGCTCATCACAGGTTTGATCATGCTGCGAAGGCATTTTTTACAGGGCGTACTCTCCACATCGTTGTTCGCGTACTGCGGCGTTGCGCACGCCATGGATCTTGCGGAAATAGCAGCGCTCAAGCCCGGCGAATTCATTTCGCGCCCTGCACTATCGCCCCGCGGGCCCGTGGTGATCCTGGTGTCGCTGCCGCACCAGCTCGTTTACGTATTCAGAAACGGCGTGGCGATCGCCGTATCGACCTGCTCGTCCGGAGCGCGCGGTCATCGAACGCCCACCGGCGTCTTTACGATCTTGCAGAAGCGGAAGGAGCATTATTCAAGCACCTACAACAACGCGCCCATGCCCAATATGCAGCGTTTGACCTGGAAAGGAATAGCACTTCACGCCGGGCATCTTCCCGGCTACCCGGCGTCTCATGGATGCATTCGACTACCGGTACGCTTTTCGGAACTGGTCTTCACGGTAACGCAACATGGGACGCCGGTAATTATTGCGGATCACGATTCCCCGCACCACACCGCATTGGAGCCGGGCCTGCTGGTACCGCAACATGTCGCCGACGATGCTGAAGCTGCGAAGCTGAGTGCCGTCCCTTCGGCCAAGACAAAGTCAATTGCCGAAGGCGCCGCTTCTTCGATCGTGGTGTCGGGGCAAGACCGCAAGGCTTTTCTCATGATCGACGGCGAGATCGCACTTACGACAAGTATCAACATCGTTGATGCCAGAAGGCCGCTTGGCACGCACCTTTTCTCACTACTTGGTTCGTCGCCGGATCGCCATTTTCTGCAATGGCTGGCGTTTGACATAGATGGATCTCCGGATACCGGCGTGGCCGTCGACGTTTGGTCGAACGCTGCGCTGGCTCGTATCGAGTACCTCGACGGCGCTGCCATTGACCGAATGGAGCGAGCCTTGCAGCCGGGATCGACGATGGTAATCACTGATTATCCGGCGGGACCGGCAACTCGCTCGGCATCGGGCTTCACCGTAATTTCTGAAGACTACACAACCCTGGGCAAACGTCGGCCCTGAGGCGCGCACCGCATTTAACTCTTCGCCGCAGAGTCCGGGCTGCGACGAAGTCGGCCCACACCTTGATCGTGAGCGAGGCTTTCAGCAACCGATACGGGTAAACGGGCAAGGAGGTTCCTTAACCCGAACATCCCAGTGCTACGCTCGTCGGGATGTTAGTTCGAGCGTCACGAGCCGAGCTAACAACGTTGCCGGATATAGTTGACCAATGATCGCTTCAACGTTGGCCAGACTGCGCGCATAAGGATGGAGGGGGACAATATCCCCATAACCTATCGTGGTGAGGGTCACGAAGCTGAAATAGATCAAGTTGCTGACAGCGAAATTCGCTTGAATAGGTCCCTGGTTACTGAAAGCATTCGGCACGAGCAGAACAATAAATCCGAACAAGGCGACAAACGTCGAGCCAATTGTGAGATAAAGAAGAACTCCACCGATGATGCGGTGATAGTTTACCTCGCCGCGCGCGAAGACGGCATGGGCGACCACGGCGCTCAGCGTCAACCCGGCGATTAGCCAGGCTACCGCGTCGAGATAGTAATCGAGGGGAACCCCGCCGAGTTCGAGTTCAGAAGCGATCACAATGAGCGTGATGGCAGCCACAATTGCACCTAGCGCCATTCGATTGCCCGACACCATAAAGGCTGCTGGTATAAGAATGATTCCGAAACCGATCCCAAACGAATGTTCCGATATGGCTCCATTTGCCTGCAGCGGTGCGGCCACGAACAACAACACGGAAAGCAATATCGTCAATGCCGTCAATAGATGATCGTTAAATCGACTTGGTAAAAGCCAAACGAGCGTTTTCATAGTTGATCCCCGCTGCAGCATGCAGCCAAGCGGTTGGTTCGCGCCGGCCCGATGATCTACAAACGGCGAAGACTCCACTCAAGCTCAGTTATCGTCAGTTGCCGCTTGGCCGTAGAAATTCGGCTCGCGACACTGTTGTCCACAAGATGTGGAAAATTACTGCAGTCGACCATCCGAATAGAAGTACTCCGTTCATCGCCGTCATTGGCCCCAACAATCGCCAGCGTGCTACAGGCACTATATCGCCATAACCAAGCGTCGTATAATTAACGAAAGCGAAATACATGAGATCGCTCTTTTCCGGCACAGCATCCACCAGACCGTAGGAAACCGACCAGACCACAACTTCCGCGATATGCGCGACCATCAGCATCGAGACCCCCGCTACCATGATCCCCACCAATCGAAGCGTGGGATGCGTTGGAGCGAGGGCATGCACGGCGGTTCGTGCTCGGAGAATAACAATCATCGCAAACGCGTGGACGGCGATATTCAAAAGATTGACGATCCCGCCGAAAAACAATTGTCGCAACACGGGGAATGCCTCCGAAATGATGATTGCGGCGGCCGTGCAAGCGCGCGTCCCGAGCGATTTTATTAGCAGCGTGGCGGGAAAGGAAGTCAGAGCGGGCTTAAAAAGAAAACGCCGAGAAGTGGCAGACTGTTCAGTTAGACCGACGGGCCGTCGCCGACCAAGTCACCGTGACAGCAGCGAAGAGATTTGAGGCAGTATTGCGCGTACCGATCACGATCGCAGTCGATGCCGGACTTGGCGCGCCAGAAGAAAGACCCTTTCCAAACAGGGAACGGCCAAGACCAGGACCGCGTAGAAACACGGTTCCGTCAAGGCCGCCCGCTCTTCGGTTCGCGCCTCAAAGCTGACGAGATTGTAGTCCGCCGGAAAGAGGATTGATATGGTCAATGCTCAGTGCAGCGGATTGCGACGCCACGAATATCGGCGAGCGCCCTAAGTGACCGCGGCGCTTGAAGGACGTCGCGGCCGCCATACCTCTGGACGCCGCCCTGGGCCCGGCTTCAAGAGGACCGCGAGTTCGCCGGCAGCCGGCGCTTGCCGGTTGCTGAGGTCGGCCCGCAAGCCGACCATTTTAGCAGTGTCAACCCTGAGCGCGCTTCCGTGTTCTAGTTATGCCAAGAACGAGTGTACGTCGGCGCGTCGGTATGATGACTTCTATGATATTGAACCTCGGAGCACTTTTTTTCTCTATAGATACGGCTCTTGTTCGCACTTCTTGTTTGATCGTCTGCCGTAGAATCTCCACTGACCTTGTTGGCCCATGTAGCACGCTCCGAAAATATTCGGCCGAGAATGAAATCGGTGGTCGGCCCCCATAAATTCTGATCAAGCGAATCATTTGGTGGCTTTGCCACGACACTTTGGCTCGCCCCATCCCACACTTGGTGCCACGATAGATCTATTTGTGCCGACAGTCGCATTCGCTCGACCTTAGTCAGATTATTGATCCCGCTCAGAAACGCCCGTCCCGCTGTGTGTCCAACTTCAAGCAATCTATGGGCTTCTCTATTGTCACCGGCCAAGAGCGCACATTCAAAAGACAGCAGGGTCAGTTTTGACAATCTCGCCTCTTCTTGAACGGCGGCCTGCGCACACGCGCCTTCCGACCTAAATAGGATCACCGCGAACAGAGCCAGCCCAAGAATTGAAGGTTTCTTACTGCGCATCCGGCTAGCCCCAATCTCCAACCCTGCTTTCAACGTCACACAAGCCCCGGGGGGTCTCTTAGACTTCGGCTCAAACCACATTGCGACAATCTCACGTTTCGCGCCTTAGCGTCCTGATGTCGCCGTGACCGGCTAGTTCGCACGAGTACCCGGGCTCCCGTCGGGCTTGAACGAGACGATCGGCGATGTTCCTCGCGCCCCAGAACCGAGCCTTGGCAGGCCCAACGATCTTGGGCTCACCTCTTGCGTATCATGCGGGACGCTGTGTTGTGCAGACATCACCGCCCCGCCCTGACGCAACGAAAACTTGCGGTATCGATCGTGAATATTTTACGGCGCCAAGCCCAACACATTGAAATAACTGCCATAAATTAAATTATTGGCGAAAACCCCTTCCGGCACCCTTCGCTCTTCGGGTTATGGGTGGCAGGTCACTCGGAGACTGGAGCGGTGAAGGGTGTCCCGTGTCACCCGTCGAGCACGATGCTCGACGCCGGCAGCGCCACGCAGGCGAGACACGAGCCCGCCTCGGGGGTCGTGCCGGGCGGTGACGGGTATTTCACGGTGCCCTGCTTGATGGCGGTGATGCAGGTGCCGCAATTGCCGGCGCGGCAGCCGGAATCGATATGGATGCCGTTGGCTTCGGCAATCTCCAATAGCGTCGACTTGCCATCCCAGCCGATCTTCTTTTCGGATCGCGAAAAAGAAATCTCGATGGAGCTTGCCGCGGCGTCGACGGGTTGGGCCGGTGCCGCCTTTTTGACCGAGGCCGGGCCGAACGCTTCATAGTGGATGCGCTCGTCGGCAACGCCCACGGCGTGAAAGCCTTCGACCAGCGACTGCATCATCGGCGGCGGGCCACAGAGATAGAAATGCGCGGCGTCCATCGGCACGATCTTTTTCAATAGGTCGACGGAGACACGCTCGGCATGGTCGTAGTGTTCGCCCGCTATGTCCTCGTTCGGCCGCGGATCGCTGTAGCAGATGTGAAGCTGGACGTTGGGATTGTCTTCGGCAACCTGCCGAAGATGCTCGGCCATGATGTGCTCGCCGCGATGGCGTAGGCCGTAGAAGAACCAGATATTGCGCTGCGAATGCGCGTCGACCAGCGCGTTCAACATGCTCAAGACCGGCGTCAGTCCGATGCCGCCGCCGATCAGAACCACCGGGGTATCTTCCGCCGGGTCGAGGAAGAACTGACCGCCCGGCGCCTTGACGTCGACGATGTCGCCTTCCTCGATCTGATCGTGGAAATGGCTCGAGACCAGGCCGGGCTTGCCGTCCGGTTTGCCCGGCGGCACGCCGACGCGTTTGATGGTGCAGCGGAAATAGTCCGGCTTCGGCGCATCGGAGAGTGAATAGCAGCGCGTCACCGCCTTAGGCTGCCCGGGGATGTTGAGCCGGAACGTCAGATACTGCCCTGGCATAAATCCCGGCAGCGGGCGCCGGTCGTGGGGCTCGAAATAGAACGAACAGATGTCGTGCGATTCAGGGACCTTGCGCGCCACGACGAATTTGCGGAAACCGTCCCAGGTGCGCTCGGCCTTTTGTTGTTCGCGCCGGCGGCGCTCGGCGAGCTCGGTGATTTGCTCGCGCAGATAATCCTGCTCGAAAACCGCCGTTGAGCGAGCGACGCGGATCGCGGTCAGTTCGCGGGTGCCGAGAATGACGAAATAGGCCGTCAGCCCGGCCAGGAACAAGGCGGCGGAAAACGGCACGGCAAGCGGAGCGACAAGCTCGATCGGGCCCATTGCAGAACTCGGTCCTCAGAACTTCTGGCGCAGCTCGGCGCGAACACCCGCGACATTTTTCTGGTTCAGTTCCTCAGCGTAGATCACGTCGGCGCGGAACAGCAGCGAGTTCGTCAGGTTCCGCTGATAGCGGCCGCCGACGCCATATTCCGAGCCTTTGGCTTGACGGCCCAGTTCAAAATTACTGGTGCGCACCTGAACCGTCGAGGCTTCGAGCACGATCTGCTGATCGAGATTGAACAGATACTCGACGCCGACTGCGCCGCCGTAGGTGTCCTGCCCGCTGTCGTCGAGTTTCGGGAATCCGGTCAACCCATCGGTTTCAAACGTTATGCCAGTGTTGTTTAGTATGCCGCCCGCATCGCCGTTGCGCATCAGGGATTGCGGGTGGCCGAAGCCGACCCACGCATTCGCATAGGGGACGAGAACCAGCTCCTTCGGAGAGATCAAAGAGTTCTCAACTAGCAAGATGAAGCCGTCGGCGGTATGTTGGCCATTGGCCTGCGCCTGCTGGCCGAACGCCCAGACGCCACGCACGCTGTTCGATAGCCAACCGCCATAGCGCCTCGTGAAGGCGATCGTCGCATCGCCATAACTGGCGTCGAACGGCAGCCCGCGATTGTCCTGGATGTAGCCGAGGCCGGTTTCCCAGTAGCCTTCGTTGGCTTCGATGAACCCGGCTGCGCCATAGGCAGAAAGGCCGTGGTTGACCAGTACCCCGTTGGCATCCTTCACCGCCGGCGTCGTCACATCGTCAAAGCCGGAGAAGAAGGTGAACTCCATATTGGAGATATGGAACATCGCACTATTCTGTCCGATGATCGAAGCCGCGCCGCCCCACATCGCGGAATTGACCCAGATCCCGTTCTGGAAGATCAGCGGCACGAGGCCGACCGCGAACGGCAGGTCGAACGCCTGGTACTTGTCGGTCAAGCCGGCGGCGATGTTCCCGAGGTCGCCTTCGAAGAATGCCGTGCGCGGAGTCGCGTTAAGCGGAAACGCTCCACCGTTCTGGTCGGGTCCGAAGAAATCCTGGTGGGTAATTGGCCCGTTTACCGTGTTCTGGTCAAAAGGCCGGAACTGCGCGTGGATGCGTTCCGTCGCGGTCAGTTGCAGGTCGGCCTCGAGGTTAAGGCGAGTGGCGATCGAGCCGACTTCTTTGTTCGCTCCGTTGTTATTGTAGGCGACCGCGGTCCGCCAATCGCCGAAGATGCTGAAACCGGGTTGAACGAGATTTTTCCTGCCGACGTCGTTGAAGGTGGGCGTGAGCGGACCTTCGACGTAGAGCGGCTGACCGATTTCGACGATGGGGCGCTGCTCGTCGACCTTGTGCTTGCCGCCGTAGATCTCGATCTGCTGGTCGGGCGCGTAAGTGCTGCCGTAATGCGGGTCCGAGCCGAACGCTTGTTGGTCATTGGGCGCCAGCTTGGCTTCCGGCGACATCTGCTGGCCGCCGCTGTCGGCGCGCACCACCGCCGCTCCGATGGTGGCCGTTATGATTCCGGCGCCTACGACTCCGCCCCACCAGCTCAACTTCGCTGGCCTAGAAGAAGAAGTCCGTTTCATGACTTTAGCCCCCCAACCAAGCCAGCTATTTGACGTCGAACGTGACGGTGTACGGATGAATGTCGATCATTCCCAGATTCATCGATTCCTTCATTTCGGTCGTCGCCTTGACGAAATCCATGAAGTAGATCGGTTCGGCACGGCTGCGCATGCGGAACGCGAGTTTGTACCGTCCGGGCGTGGTGATGAGATTGCCCGGGACCGAGTATTCCGCGTCGCGGAAGCCGAGCGGCGGAATGCTGCGCTGTTCCATCCGGATGAACGGCGGATGGTTCAGCACGGTTTGCGGCACGCCCGCCGGTCGGATGAACGGCAATTGGTCGATGTCGAAATTGACCGGCAGATACATTTCGCGGTCGGTCCCGACCACGTTGGTGGTCAAGAACTTGGTCTGCAGATTGACGAGCTGGTTGTCGACCGGAAGCGTCCCGGCGCGCACGTCATAGGAGTGCAGATCGGCCATGTCGCCGTTGGAGTCGACATAGCCCGATTCCCAAAGCCGCTTGCCGTCCGGACCGACCAGCGCTACGTCGACCCATATCTCAGGCTGGGCGCCGAGCGATCCCGACGGCATGTTGTGGCCCGGATTTGTATTGGTGATGCGGTAGCGGAAATCCAGACTTTGGCCCAGCGCCGGCGGCGACGAGAAGAACGGTCCGTCGACATGCGAGCCGTTCTCCATCACCTGAATACGAAGCCTTCGCTTCTGCGCGATGCCTTCGAGATTTTCTTTGATGATGTCGCGAGCGTCGGAGCGGTCGGTGCTGTCGGACCACACTTTGGGGAAACTGACCTTGACCTTGTTGTCGTTGACCTTGTCTTCGAACGCGTCCTCGCCCCAGCCGCCGCGCCAATCGAATTTCAGCCAATCCTGAATTTTGGTCGACAGCGATTTCGGATTTTGCGGGAAAATACCCGGGTGCGCGATCGAATAGCCGGGTCCGTAGAAGGCGTGATTGTGGTGCGCGCGGCCCGGATTGATGTCCTTGCCGTCGACCACGGCGGTCGGTGCGGTGGTGAAGCCGGCATTGACGCCGGGCACCCGGCCCATATGGCAATCCTGGCAGGTGACGCCCTGGGCGGCGGCCGGCGAAGCGCGATACTGATCCCACACTACTTCGAGCTTGATGCCCGGTTGCACGGCCACCTGGTGACACGACACGCAGAATTGCGATTGGTCGAGTTGATCGAGCTTGAAGATGCTGCCGTGGATGAGCGAGCCGTGGTCTTTCTCCGACGTGACGATATGGTAGTCGTCTTTTTTCTTCATTATCTCATAGAACTTCGAACCCTTGCCGGTGGTCGTCACCGCTCGGGTGATGTCGCCCGGCTGGATGGTGCGCGCGCCGTTGACTTTGGCGAATTCATCGGTGATGCGGTGACAGGTGATGCAGGTGACGCCTTCGCGTGCCACTTCGCTGCGTTCCCAAAGCGCCTCTGCGCGCGGTTCGCCGCGCTGCGTCCCCACCTCCTGATGGCAGCGCACGCAAAAGTCGCGGACCGTCCCCGACGACAAGTCGACGATCGTTTGTTCGAACTTATGGAACATCGGCGAAATCGACGCGTAAGCGTGCGCCGAGTTCGACCACTCTTTGTAGATTTGGGTATGGCACTGGCCGCACGCCGCCGCGGTCGGATACGAACTCTCGGCGAAGATTTTGGAGTGCGGATCGACTGACGGGGTGATCAGCAGCGATGGGACTTCCGCCTGAGCGGCGATGACGCCTGCCGCGAGTGCCAGACCGGCGATGCCGCTGACGGCACTCCAACGCAGCGCAAGAGCTATCGATCTACATTGCATCTTGCATCATCCTTTTTCTAAAGGCGTGACCCTGATGATAGACGTGGCATGTCTGACAATTGTCGCGCACCTTCCCGGCCGCATGGCATTCGGCGCAGGTCGACAGCGCAATCCCCTTCAGTCCCGTATTCTCAACGGAAAGTACACTATCCGCAAGCCTGTGACAGCTTGTGCACGTCTTTTCTGGGCCGAGCAGATCGAGGTGCGGCCGGTGGTCGAAGTGGGTCTGGGCCGGCGGGGTGCCGAGTTGCACCTGCCAACTGACGGTGAGCGGTCCGCCGCGCGCGCCGGACACCGCGTGGCACTTGGTGCATTGGCCCGGGCCGTCAGTGTAAGAGAGCATCTCCCTGCGCGCCCTGATCAATCGCGCCGCCGCGGCGTCGTCATTAGTCGGGACCGGCTGCGCCGCGATGGCCTCAATCCAGGCTTTGAGAACAGGGTCGGCGTGTGACGGATGAGTATAACGCAAATCGAGATCGTCCGCCCGCCAGCCGGCAACTGAAGTCTGCCCCGGCTGTGAATATTCCTGATTCCCGGCCCAAATACAGGCTGCCTGACGGACTTGTTCACCGTCCAGACCGGCAAATAAATTCTCGACTTTTCCGGCGCTTAGACGGTCCTTCACGGCATCGACCAGCGGATCGGCACCGTCTTTCATCATCGCGCGCGCTAAGTCCTGCACCGGCTTGTCGTATTCGGCGGATTTATTGGCCGATACGTTGAGCAGATAGGCCGAAATCAAGTTCAAAGGGTCCGACGACACGGCCGAAAAAGCAGGCTCCGGCTTGCTTGGATCGGGCGGCGGCGGCAATGGCGTGCCACAAGCTTTGGCGATTTCATCCGGTTTGATGATGTCATCGTCCAGCTGCGGCCAGCGGAAAAGAATAAAGTCCTTTTTGGTTATGCTGTCGGCATGGCAATTCGCGCATGTGGTCTCGAATTTAGCCGGCTGCAGCGCCCTCCCGCCATCGCCGACGACATGGCAACCGACACACCCACCGGGTGGTACCTGGTCCTTCATCTGCGGATTGGAGAAGTATTTGTTGAAGTGGTTGGCGTGATCGAAGGTGATCGCCTGGGTGTGGTCATAGGGAAATTTAGCCGGGAACGGCGGGTGATCGGTGGCGAAATCCTTGATCGCGCGGGTGTGGCAAGTTTGACACTGTGTTTGAGAAAGTGTCGTGATCTGCGAAAGCTGCCCTTTGTGCTCGGTGTGACACATCAGGCAATCGGTCGGGCCGAGGTCGGCGCGCTTCTCAAAAATGCGGTTGTGCGGCTGCAGTTCGTGACCGCCAAAGCTGTGGCATTCGGTACAGGCCGCGGACAGGCGGTGCGCCGCGATATCGCCGTCCTGCTTACCGGCGGGCATAAGCGCCGCCGGGCTCCAGAATGCCTGCCACCAGCCGGTGGTGCCGTGGCCGAACGCGGTATGGCAGGTCGCGCAGAGCGCCGTACCGGCGAAGTGCGAATGGGCAGACGACAATGGACCGGGGTCGAGCGAGGTCGGGGCGCCGGATGTTCTGTCGGTCCGGTGCGCCAGCAGAGCGACCAGGGCGAGTACGGCCCCGATGGCGAGTATGGAAAGCCGGCCACGCCAGACCGCGAGCGTCCGCCGCGGCACGCAAGGCGGGCGGCGCGAACCACAACTGCCATCCGCGCCGGGACCGGTCGCACAGGGGCCGCCGTCAGCGGCGGGCCTGCGGCACTGCCACGCCTCGCCGCTGCGCACAGGCGCGCAGGCGTTCTGACCGCCGCATACACCGCCCGCGCTCGGCCCGTGTTTGCACGGCATGTTCCAGTTCGCCGAACGACCGCATTTCCAGCCGAGCGTCGGCCGCTCATAGCCGGTCTGGTCGTGGCGAAAACTGTTGATGCCTCCGCTCATTGCGCGAACACCTGAACCAGAATGAGGTGCCACACCGCCAGCGTCAGCATGGCCGCCGCCAGTGGAACGTGAAACATCGTCCAGCGCTTGAGCAGCGATTGCATCGCATACTGCACGTCAACGCGGCGCTTCTCGGCTCCGAGCCGCGACAGCTCGTCAAGGTGCGCCCGCTCGGCCTCGCTCAGATAGCGTCCGATGGTGTGAAGGTTACGCTGCAACCAATTCTCGGAGCGGCGGCCGAAGCCACCCATCGCGCAGCTCCAAAAGAAGCGCGGCTGGGCAAAATACCAGGCGAGGGATTGCAGATAGTCGCGCCCGAGCGTGTCGTTACCGGAGTCCTCGGCCGCCTTGAGCACCGCTTTTTCGGCCTGAGCACGGATCGCGGCGATTTCGGCGGGAATGCGCTCGAAAATGATTTCGTTGCCGGCCTGCGCCAGCCGCCGCGACAGCCATAATTGCAGTCCGTAACCGATCACGCCCGAAATGCAGACTGCGTAAAACAGCGCCGCCAAGGCGCGATGCATCAAACCGATCGGCCACAGCGAACCGACGTGAAGCCGGAAGATCACGAGTGCGAGCACACCGCCGGCGAGATGCAGCGTCAGCCAAGTCGAGGCCTTGCCCAGCGGCAGCATCGACAGCTTCTTTCGCCCATTATAGAGCGCGAGAAAAACCATCAGGCCCAACAAGACGTAGCCGGTAGTGAAATCGCGGTCGGCGTAAGCGAGCTTGGGCGAGGCATGCCAGTAAACGATGCCAACGGCGGCGATCGATGTGACAATCCACACCGGTAGACTGCTGCGATTGACGGCTCTCATAGGCGTTTCGTCCCGGTCGCGGTCACGGCGTCCTGCTCGACCAGAACGCTGGCGCTGACCCGGCGCAGCGCATCATGCGGGCAGGCCCGCGCACAGGCCGGACCGCCGAGTTGCTCGACGCAAAGATCGCACTTGGTCGCTTTGACGATGGCGCGGCCGTCGGCGTCGACGACCGCGTCGCCCGACGGGTTCGCAATCTCGACCAGGCGGATATTGTCGTAGGGGCACGAATTCGCGCAGGTCCCGCAACCGATGCAGGTATCGTCGTTGATGACGACAACGCCGACGGCTTCGTGGCGGTGGATGGCGCCGGTCGGACATCCGATCATGCACACTGGATCGCGGCAATGCATGCAGGCGTTCGCCACCATCCAGCGGTCGAAGGTCCGGCCCTTGCGGACGAAGCGCGGATTGCCGCCATGGGTCGACGCGCAGGCCCGCACGCAATCATCACAGCGGACGCAGCGCTCAAGATCGATGAGCATCGCCTGCGTCGCGTTGAAATAGCGCTCGTCGCCCAGCCACTCGGCAAACGCATCGTCGTGGATGGGCCGGTCGGCGGTCAGCGCCGGCGGTGGCGGCACGTCGAGATGCGGAAAGACATATTCCTCGAGCACGTCCGACGGCACGCGCAGCACGTCGACGTAGCCGAGCCCGGTCAGTGAATTGCGGCGGCGCACCGGCTTGCCGGTCTTCCAGCTCTCGTAGGATTCGTCGAGACCGAACTGGTCGCCGGCACCGAGATAGGCGAGCGTGCGCTGGGCGCTGCCGAAGCGGACTGAGGCGCGGGCGAACCCGGCGCGGACCAGATAGATACCGTCCTGCACCAGGCCTTCGGCGGCAATAATGGGTTCGTCGCCGGCGGCGCCGCTATCGCGCATTTCCTTGTACGAGACGTTCCAATCGAAACTGCCGAAGGTTCTGAATTTCACACGGTCCGCGACCTCCTTGAGGACCTCGGGCGTCAGTCCGGAGAACAGCGGATTGGCCTGCAGCACCGCGTGCAACGCGTTGCGGCGATAATTCTCATCGATGTGGCGCTTCCAACCTGGATCGAACCGCCGCAATTCGCGCAGTCCCTGCCAGCGGATCTCCAAAAGGTGGGTCTCGGTCTCAGCGAAAACCGTGGCCGAGCGCGGCACGCGGCCGAGCGCCGCCAATTCGCCGAAAATCTGGCCGGCGGGCAGGCTTATGGTTCGATGGTGGTCGAGAACGCCGGGGACGTCTTGAAGAAAAATGTGGGTCCCCGTGCCGGACTCGCCGCGCGACTGGGCGCGAATATCGCGGTAGCGCGCGATGTCGCGCACTTCGGGCGCACGCGAATTCGTCCACAATTGCGACAGCGCTCCGAAGAAGCCTTTCTTATGCACCGGCTGCCGGCCCAGCACTGCGCGCGGCAGGCTCGGCGACAGCACCACGCGCACAGCGCCGGAAAGAATAAGGAACGCCGAACTGCCGTAGTCGCCCTCGCGGCAGACGATATCGCCCGGCTGGTACGAGACGATCCGCGCGTCATTGCGCAAAATCCCGCGCAGCGGAATATGCGGCGGAAACGCGTCGGCGCGCACATTGGCGATGGCAGGAATCGACATGAGCGCCTCGACATCGGCATCGGTCATGTCGGAGTCGAACGGCACGTCCCAGCGGTGGGGACGCATCATCGTTGGTGTGGCTACGTCCATGGCAGCCCTCCCCGCCGCAATGCACCTCTTATTTGTAGGTGCTGGGCGCGGGGAGCAGGCTTCCGACTTGCGCGGACAGATCCTTTGTCGAGATCGCATCCACGAGCTTGCGCGCGTTGTCGTCCGTGGGCTGCGCCAAGAGCGCCGCCGCCTCGGGTACCTGATCCTTAATGGCGGTGAGCGCCGCGGTCGCGTTGGCCACGACCTTGCTCAGCGTGTCTTGATATTTCGAATTGTTGATCTTGCCCTCGGTCGATGTCGATTCGACGAGCGCCGCGGCGTGACCGGTGATGAACATCCGCGCCAGTTGCGCGGGCGTCATGTCGGAGTTCTTGCTCACGTCGGGCGGATAGAAGCGATGCCGGACGGTGCCCTGCGAATATTGGACGAGTTCGAATCCGGTTCCGGCCGGGTGCCCGGCGTCGATCATCTTGGCGAACGTATCCGGGGGCACCGCTGACTTTCTGCCCTTGTGCGACAGCTCATGGCAGGACAGGCAATTCAGCGCGATGTCGTAGAGCATGTCCGGCCGGATCATGCCGGCGGCAATGGATTTTTTGATGCGGTCGGCTTTGTGCTCGGGTGTTTCGCCGGCCTTCGCGCCGTCGTTATGGATCGGAAGCCAATCGGACGATGCGCCATGGCAGCTTTCGCAAGACGGTCCGTCCACCGGCTTCGGCTGCGCTTGGGCATTCTCCTGGACCAGCGAGTAGTGACAGCCGAGACAGACGTCGTTGCGGCGCATGTTCTGGTCGCCCCCGGCGGCGGCAAGGATCGCCTTCGCCTCGGGGGCGCGATGAACGTCTTTGAAGGATTTTGCGTGCTTGGTGCCTTCCCAAACTGCAACTTCCGGTTTATGGCAGTTGTTGCACTTGTCGGGACCGATGAAATACGGATCCGCCAGCGCGGATTGGCCGCCAGCCGCCGCGATCGTCCCTAAAACGACGATGGCCGAGAAAACCAATTTGAAGCTCGACATAGCCGTCCCCCACCGTTGAAACTCAGCGCCGTTAGCCTGCATCGACGTCTTGAGTAGTCGCAGCAAAGACTTGAGTAGTCGCAGCAAAGGCTTGAGTAGTCGCAGCAAAGACTTGAGTAGTCGCAGCAAAAAGGCAACCGGATCGAGGATTCCCGCGGCCACTCTGCGATGCCACGACTCCCACACTGCAATACCTTCCCGGCGGCGAAAGTCTAAGCCGATGTTCGGCTCTCCCGCAAGAGCAGCCGCCCCCTTGTCCGCCCCTCATTTGCGCAAAAAACGGCGACAGATCGATGAAAAACGCCGCTGCTGCAGGCAGGTCAAATCCCTAGATATCGGTGTTGCATTTCCGGCACGCTTGCCAATTTTTTCGAGGTCCCCTCCCAGACAACGCGGCCACGCTCGATGATGTAGTGCCGGTCGGCGATCCGGGTGAGCGCGCCGACGTTTTTGTCGATCACGAGGATCGACTGCCCCGCCGCCCGCAACTTTTCCAGGCATCGCCAGATCTCGTCGCGAATGAGCGGTGCAAGTCCCTCGGTCGCCTCATCGAGGATGAGCAAGCGCGGATTGGTCATCAGCGCGCGCCCGATGGCCAGCATTTGCTGTTCGCCGCCTGACAGC
>Ga0181526_10001108_pt1 | contig 26581 bp, 19 predicted proteins | sample PEATcosm2014_Bin_35_FD_119750 | JGI IMG/M metagenome (GOLD analysis project Ga0181526, IMG submission 119750) | Peatland microbial communities from MTU Mesocosm Facility, Houghton, MI, USA - PEATcosm2014_Bin06_30_metaG | ecosystem: Environmental > Terrestrial > Soil > Wetlands > Peat | place...
CGGCGCACTCTAGCTTGCGCCATCAGCCCGCCATCCCCCCGCTTCCATCGTGAAAATAAGCATATTTGGCCTCGGTTACGTAGGCTGCGTGGGCATGGGATGCCTCGCCAAGGCGGGACACCAAGTCATCGGTATGGACCCCCAGCCGCAAAAAGTTGAATTCATCAATCACGGCAAGGCCACCATCATCGAGAACGGCATTGACGAACTGATTGCCGACCAACGCCACGCAGGCAATATCTCGGCCACAAGCAGCGTCGCGGACGCACTCCAGGGGACCAAAGTCTCATTCATCTGCGTCGGGACACCATCGACCCCGACGGGACACCTCGACCTTGACGCTGTCTTTAAGGTGGCGGGAGAAATTGCCACGGCGCTCATCGGGAGGAAGGACAAGCATGTCGTCGCCCTTCGGTCCACGGTCTTGCCGGGAACGGGCGAGCGGGTCGCGAAGCTGATCGAGGAGGTGTCCGGGAGGAAGAACGGGGAGGATTTTGCAGTTGTCTCGAATCCGGAGTTTCTGCGTGAAGGCACTTCAATCGAGGATTTCAGCAACCCGCCATTCACTCTGGTGGGCTCTGATTTCGCATGGAGCACGGAGATAATGCGGAAGGTGTACGCTGCGATTAACGCCGAATTCATTGCCACGACGCCGCGCGTCGCGGAGATCATGAAGTACGCATGCAACAGCTTTCACGCCGTGAAAATCACGTTTGCCAACGAGGTGGGGAATATCTGCAAGACGCTGGAGATCGACGCGCGCGAGGTCATGAGGATCTTCTGCATGGATACGAAGCTGAATGTCTCCAAGGCGTATCTTAAACCCGGATTCGCCTATGGCGGATCCTGCCTGCCAAAGGATCTAAAGGCGCTGCGCACCATCGCGCATGACCATTACCTCGACTGCCCGCTGTTGGAGAGTGTTGAGCAGAGCAACGAGAAGCAAAAGGAGCGCGTCTGCGATCAGATCCAACGACTGCGGAAACAGAACGTCGGATTCCTTGGCCTTTCGTTCAAGGCGGGCACCGATGACCTCCGCGAGAGCCCGATTGTCGACGTGGTTGAGCGCCTTCTTGGAAAGGGCTTCAGCATAAGGATTTACGACCCCAACGTCCACGTGTCTCAATTGACCGGAGCGAACAAGAATTACATCTTGCAGAAGATCCCGTTTATCGCCCGATTCATAACGGACGATTTGTCCAGCGTGATCGAGGGTTCCGATCTGATCGTCGTGGTCAACAGGGAGGCAGGGGTGTCCGAGGCTTTGGCCAGGATTGCCGCCGACAAGACAATCTACGACCTCGCCGATCTAGGCTCGGATTTTAAGGGCGTCCAGAGGCCCTACATCGGGATTGCATGGTGAATCGCGAGCCAACCGCCAGCCAGACTGGACCGAGGCGTAGCCAGTGAAACGCCCAACATTGCGCCATTCGATCAACTCCTTTCAAAAACTAAGGCCCTCCCCCACGGTGACGTGCCGCAAACGCTGGCTCAACAATGCCCGCCAGAGATATCCATCGCATGAATTCAAATGCACCATCCAAACCGGATGACTAGGATTTCATGCACGCCTGTGGACCATGCTCAAAAATCATACCAGGGAATTCTGAAATCGACGGCTCTTCTGGGAAGTGCCCGCCTGATGACAATGGTGATTGGCATGGCCCGGGTGAAGGTTCTCGCCGTCCTCATTGGTCCAATTGGCATCGGCCTAATCGGGACCTACGAGGTGCTGGTGACCATGGCCTTCTATATCTTTGGTCTGGGCGTTCAGGCGAGCGGCGTTCGGCAGGTGGCGATCGCGAGCAGCCAACAAGACGCCGGGCGAATAGCGCGGACAATGACGGCTTTGCGGCGCCTTTCCTGGTCGCTCGGGCTATTGGGTTCGCTCGTAGTAGGCGCATCGGCCTGGAAGATCAGCAGTCTGACATTCAAGGACCCTCGCCACGGCGTCGACATCCTCATTCTCTCGCCCGCCATCCTCCTAACCAGCATCTATTCTGGCGGCATGGCCATTGTGCAGGGCTGCCAGCGGATCGCCGATCTCGCCAAGATTACGGTTCTTTCTTCTATAGGCCAGGCCGTATCCGTCGTCGTGTTCGTGTATTTTATTGGCGAACGCGGCATCGCGTGGAGTTTCGTGGCGGGCGGGAGCTTTTCGCTGCTGATATGTCGCTGGATAATAAAGGGGATGGCGCTTCCAAAGCACCAGTCCACATGGGCCAGCTCGGTCGAAGAAGGCCGAGTACTTATCAAACTTGGCTTGGGCCTGACCAACGCGCTTCTGCTCTCAACATTGCTTGCCTATGCTGTCCGGTCGCTTATTGCCCGGGACCTAGGCCTAGAGGCGGTTGGGATCTACCTTTGCGCATACGGCCTTTCCGGGAAATTCATCGGCTTTCTCCTCGATGCCATGCAGACAGATTTCTATCCCAGGCTCTCCGCCGTCGCGCATGATCACGAGGACCTCAACCGTCTTGTGAACCAGCAGACCGAGATCGTTTTGCTTATGGCCATGCCGGGCCTGCTTGCCACGCTGGCGTTCGCCCCGTGGCTTATTCGCCTGTTTTACAGCGGCGCTTTTGCCGGGGCCACTGTTCTGCTAAGGTGGTTCATACTCGGCTGCTTGGTGCGGGTGATCTACGCGCCGATCGCATTTGTCCAGCTCGCCAAGGGCCGCAGCCTTCTCTATTTTCTCAGCGAAGCGTTTATTTACCTGTCCAGCTTCACGGTGACGTTTTTTCTGCTGAAGGCGTTCGGTCTCCGTGGCGCCGCGGCATCCTATCTGGTGGGCAATCTTTTTCAGACAATCGTCTTGCTTGCGATTTCAAGGCGTTTGACCGGATTCAAATGGTCGTCACACGTGGTGCATTTTCTGCTGATATTCGTTTCCATCTCGACCGCGTGCGTATTGGCCTCGTTCGTCCTGAGTGACGTCCAGGCCGCTCTGCTTTGCGCCAGCGTCGCAGCCGCCGTTTCGCTCTATTGCATGCACCAACTCGCCGCCCGCCTCGGACCGGATCACCGCGTGTCTCGGTTCTTGGCGCGTTTTGGATTCCTGGGCACACCACTTGGATGAAGCTACATAACCCATGATTGCGTTGTCGGCCCAAGCGGCTCTCCTGCACGCGTGTCTGCTTTTCATTCAATCCGACGCTTGATGAACCATAACAAACAGAATGCTGCCTGCAGAGAATCGCGGCATCTGCATTCCAAGGTCGGCGCCGCATTCGGCCAGGGATCTTCGTTTGCGCACAAACTTGGCCAGCGCCTAGCGTGCATCGCAACCAATACAAAGGGCGGCGGCCGACACGGGACCAGAACCTATTAACCCCCGTCAATGAACGAGGCATCCACGCCAACTGTTTCAGCCGTCGTCCCAACCTACAATCGTGTTCAGTATGTCGGGGAAGCGATCGAGAGCATTTTGGCACAGTCTCGACCGTTGGATGAAATCATCGTTGTCGACGACGGCTCGACCGATGCCACCTTGGAAAGCCTCAAGAAGTACGGCCCGGCATTACGCTGTATTCGTCAGCAAAACCGCGGGCCCTCGGCGGCTCGGAACCGAGGCATAAGGGAGGCGCGCGGCGACTATGTCGCCTTCCTTGACTCAGATGACGTGTGGACTCCGCGGAAGATCGAGATTCAGTTGGACTTCTTTACGCGATATCCCGACATCGAGTTCGTATTCGGGAACATGGTCAACTTCTCTCAAGGAACCGGTTGCGAGACAGCCGAAATTAGGGAAGCGGCCGTCGAGGAATACTTGGTTGCCCACCCTGCCGCCCTCGAGAGGTTTTTCGAGATGCTCATCGTGCAGAATTGCGTGCCGACTCCGACCGTGATGGCCCGTCGCACGTCCCTAAAACGCGTCGGCGACTTTGACGAATCGCGATCTGTCGCCGAAGACCTCGACTATTGGCTGAGGGCCGCCGCGGTCTGCCGGTGGGGATTCGTCAATTCAACTCTGTTGAGACGCCGTAGGCACCCGGACAACCTCATCGGGAACTGGACGAGGCGGAACGTCGCACTGGTAGAGGTGCTGGATGGAACCGCAAGGGCAATGGCGACTGGCCGACCCGGAGCCGAAGAGCTGATAAACCGAAGGCTTCGCGCGATCTACTATGACCTGGGTTCTGCGTTCCTGAAACAGCGAGACTTCAAGAATGCTCATGCCTATCTGACCGCGGGTCGTCCGTTCGCGAGAGGCGAAACCAAATGGCGTCTCAAGCTTCTGGCAGCGTCCGCGCTGAGGCACTGGCCCACCCGACCACGATGAGTCCCGCTTCGACGACAATTGACTGGGGTGAAATCGGGCGCGACCGAAGGAACCCGTCCCAACCGGGGCCTCTAGATGGGCGCGTCATTGTTCGGTTTGCCCATGCCTTCGAGACCGGAGGCGGAATGGAGCGGTACCTTGACGACCTGGACCGCTCCCTGCTTGCGCGGAGCGCGGCGACGATTGTGCGGCTTTATGTAGGCAGTGGCTCTCGCAGTTTGGCCCCGCACACCGAGACCATCGGCCTCGGGTCCCTGGTAAAGGTGCCCTTGGCGTTGCCGACCGGGGAAAACTTGCAAACCCCCTCTGAATCAAAGCGGCCGGGGATACCATGGAAACGTCTCGTTCGGGACCGCATCCTTTATAATCCATTGATATGGCATCTGTTAATAAAGTGGTGGCTCGCCTCACGGAGAATCCCCAGGAGACCCGGCCAACTGGTTGGAGCGGGCCGCACGGTTGCAGAACTGATGCGGCAGCATCACGTCGATCTTATCATGCTTCATTTTTTCGGGACTGCGGACGCTGACGAAATCGTGCTGGAGGCACGCCAATCGGGGACGCCATTCGCCTTGCTCAATCATTATTCAAACGACCAGTTTCTGAATCTCTCCGTCCGGAAGCACACTATGCTGGCATCGGGCATTGCCGGCGTAAACGGCCTGGGACTGCCGAAATTTGTTCGGAGAGATTTCTGCAACCTTTCGGATGGAATCGATGTCGACTTTTTCCGGCCATCGATGGCTCGTCCGCCGTCCGGAGCCCCCGCGCTGCCGCTCGTCCTGTTGCCTGCGAGGGTCGTGCGGACCAAAGGGCATCTGGACCTGGTCAAAGCTGCTGCGGCTTTAGGGCGGGACGGAATTGCATTCGCTATCGGGTTTGCCGGGCGTGCCGACTCCCCCTCCTTTACAGACGAGCTTCGCCGCGCCATCATTCAATTCGGGTTGGTGAATCATGTCCAATTCCTCGGAGAGCTCTCGGTAGAACGGCTCCGGGATTGGTATGGAGCCAGTGCGCTCGTTGCTCTTCCAACCTATCATCACGAGGGTCTAGGCAGAGTAAGTCTAGAGGCGCAAGCGATGCAGCTGCCGATTATTGCATATGCCACAGGCGGCGTGGCCGAAGGCATAATTTCCGGCCAGACTGGCTATTTAGTAAAGACCGGTGACACCGAGGGCCTAAGTCTGCGGTTGCGTGAGTTGCTGGTCGATGCCCCTAAGAGAAAGGCGATGGGAAGAGCTGGCAGGCAGTGGGTAGAGGAACGGTTCAGCCTTGGTGCCCTTGCCCATCGACACGAACAGTTCTATCTCCGGGTCATTGCGTCACGGAAGGAAGGCGCCTTCCCTATCAAGTCCTAGAGGCTACTCGGGATGTCCGGCATGCTCCACGAAATCAGAGACAAGCTCGGATCGCGCCGTGGCACATTGACGTGTGCCAAACATTCCCGGGTACCGATGCCATCCCCCACGGTCCGCAAGCACGAGGCGGGAACGGCGGTCGCCTCACAGCAGCAGTAATAATGCCTCCCAAGTTAGCCTTCTTCCTCGGCATCGTGTTTGTCGGTTTCATGTATCGCGTCGTCGAGCGTCGCCGCGCCGCGGATGTTTCCCCGGCGCTCCTTTGGCCGCTTCTCTGGTACATCATCGCGTCGTCACGATCCATAGGACTATGGCTCATTGTGTTAGGTGTCCCGTTGCCCTCCGGCGGAGGCGAGACGGAGGGAAGCGTCGTGGACCGGACAGAATACTTCATCCTTTGCCTCATTGGCATCTACATCCTCTCCAAGAGGAACATCGAATGGAGTTCGATCTTCCGTGAGAACCGTTGGCTCGTTGTTCTGTTCACGTTCATGCTCCTGAGCGTCGCGTGGTCCGACTATCCTTGGGTCTCGTTCAAGAGACTGGTAAAGTCATTCTCAGCGGTCGTAATGGTTCTGGTAGTGCTCACAGAGACCGACCCTTCCACTGCGATTAGTACCATAATGCGCAGAGGCGCCTATCTCGTCATTCCCCTTTCAATCATTGTGATCAAATACTTCCGTGACGTCGGCGTTGAGTTCGACTCATCGGGCACAAGCATGGCGTGGAGGGGATTGAGCACCTCGAAAAACGCGCTTGGCCAGGTCGCCATGGCGAGTGCACTGTGCTTTGTCTGGTCTATAGTTCAGAATTGGCGGAAGAAGCGGCCTTGGGCGTCACTGGATTACCTTTACCTCGCAATGAGCCTGTACCTCCTCAAGGGATCGGACCAGTCGGTGAGCATGACCGCCCTCTCCGTCTTTGCCTTGGGACTCGCTATCTTTCTAAGCTCCTCTCATCTGCGAAACACACCGGGAATGGCCTTTCGCGTCTTGACCGTTTCGTGCGTATCCATACTCGGCGTTCTTGCCCTTCTGGTCGTCCATACGGTTTCTCCGTTCCGCGAGGATTCCGTCTTAGGGGTGGTATTCCGCGCATTAGGCCGTGACACGACGCTCAGCGGCCGCACCGAAATCTGGGCGGACGTACTCCAGGTTGCCTCGCGAAATCCATTGTTTGGCGTGGGCTACGGAGCGTTCTGGATTGGACGCACCGTCAACATTCCGTGGAACGAACAAATGTCATGGGTCCTTGGTGAAGGACATAACGGCTATTTGGACGTCTACCTTCAGATTGGCTTGATCGGTCTCTTGATGCTGCTTGCCTTGGTCTTTTCGGCGCGCCGAAGATTAATTCAATCGCTCGCCGCCGATTTCGAGTACGGAAGGTTTCGTCTCACCTTTCTGGTGGTAATCCTCTTTGTAAACCTAACCGAGTCGACCTTCCTGCGCGGCGAGCATTTATTATGGTTCCTATTCCTGTTGTCCGTCGTGACCGTGCCATACATGAGGGCACGCAACGCTGAAGTGGCCTCGATTGACACCGCCGCCACCGCTGCTCCTGAAGAAGGCACATGAACCTGTTGGCTGCGCACGGTCTCGAGGCAATCTTTTTTGCCGGAATGGCAGGAAGCTTTGCGACAAGCAGGTTAAACCGGTCGTCCCTCCGGTACGGCAGTAAATACCCTTGGTATCGGGTCCGCCCGGCACATCTTCCCGCCACAAGGCCTGCGCAGTGTCCTGATCGATGCCACTGCAACAATCTGCCGCGGATTCTGTCTGTCCCTAATCCCGCTTTTTCGTGAAGAAGGTCCTGCTCATCTCGAACAAGGTATTTCACTACCGAGTTTCAAACTACAACTACTTTGCCCGGCAATTTCGCAAAGAGGGGATTGAATTCCTGGTCAGGGCAAGCGACCTGCAAAAGAATAATCCTTATCCCATTGAGTTCAATTTCCATGTAATACCCTTCGGCTTCTTTCGCTATAAGCGGGAAATCGAGCGCATTCAGCCGGATGTCGTTATATTATTCGTGCATCTCAAGGATTTCTTCGTCTGGCCGCTGATCCACTGGCTAAAGCTCAAGCGCATTCCGATCGTCTACTGGAACAAGGGGATCAACCTAGAAGTCAGGGCGCCCACGTTGCGGAACCAACTGTTTTACTACGTCCATTCAAGGTGCGACGCCATTCTGCTGTATTCAAAACACAACGTTGGCGACATCCAACTGAAGAACCGCCATAAGGTGTTCATCGCCGCCAACACAATCAACCTTGATGCGCTGCCCCACGTGCCGCAGTCAAAGGACGAGATAAAACGGGAGTACGGCATCCCGTTTCAAAAGGTAGTTCTATTTGTGGGACGGATGCGGGGCGTAAAGAAGGTCGAGCACATAATTGAGGCCTTCAACTCGATCGACGAACCGGGCGTTGGGTGCGTTATCGTCGGCGATCCCATGAGCTACGATCTTCCCTCGATGATAAAAAAGAGGAACATCCTTTATCTCGGGGAGATATTCGATCCGAAGAACGAGAGGATAAGCAGATTGTTTAAGGCCTCGGATGTATTCTGTATCCCTGGAGATGTCGGCCTCGGCCTGAACGAGGCCTTCCATTGGGGGCTGCCGGTCGTGACCGAGGATGGGCTGCAGCCTCCCGAGATCCATTACCTCACCCAGGGACGCAACGGGTTCGTCGTGCCCGAGGACGACGTCGGGGCTCTGAGGGACAAGCTGCTGCTTCTGCTCAGGGACGACGCCCTGCGGGCCCAGTTCTCGCAGGCTGCCCGCGAGGACATTGCGCGCGTTGCATCGATCGAGAACATGTACAGCGGCTTCAGGGACTGCGTTCGGGCGTTGACCTCGGGGCCGGCGGCTCCGCGACCGGAACGGATGCGGGTAACGCCGCGATGAACGCGTCGCTCCTTCTTGAAATCCGTGGGTCTCTGGACCGCTTCGTGCCGTGGCTGGAGCGGTTCGGCGAGACCTCCCAGGACCAGCAGGACTTCTTCGCGGGAAAGGTGGGGCGAATGGCGAAGGCACTCTACTACCGTAGAAAGCGCCTCGGCGCACTCGCGGTGATTCCCATGGTTTTCTGCGAGGCGTTCGTGCCCTCAGCGCGTCGATTCTTCAATCCGCGGATGCGGCTGCCGATCGCCGACGCCCATTACGCTATGGGATTCGCGCTCTTATTCCGGGCCACCGGCAACAGGGAGCATTACGAAAAGGCGGTCCACTTCCTTGAGGTGTTGAAACAGACGCGCTGCCCGGGCTACCGCTTCGCGTGCTGGGGCTATCCATTCGACTGGCAGACTCGCTATGGGATCATCAAGGCGGGCACGCCGCTTGTGACCACCGTGCCCTATTGTTACGAGGCCTTCGAGTACGTTTACCGCATCGATCGGAAGGACGAATGGCGCGACATGCTTCGCTCGATAGCCGAGCATACGCTCCTCGACTACAAGGATGTCCCAGTCGGACCTGACGCCGCAACCTGTACCTATACGCCGCACGGGGGCCCAGGCGTCGTGAACGCAAGTGCTTATCGGGCCTTCCTGCTCACGAGCGCGGCGCGCGAGTTCGGTGACGAGCGGTTCTCGCGGGCGGCGGCACAGAATCTGAACTTTGTCCTTCAAAGCCAGAAGGCGGACGGCTCCTGGCCCTATGCCGTTGACGGCGTCAGAGATTTTGTAGACCACTTCCACACGTGTTTCGTACTCAAAGGGATCGCAAAGGTTGAGGCGATAACCGGGCATCCCGGTTGCCGGCGTGCGTTGCAGAAGGGCCTGGAATATTACCTGCTGAACCTTTTCGATGACCACGGGCTCCCAAGGCCATTCTCAAGGGCTCCCCGCATGACGGTGTACAAGCGCGAGCTTTACGATTATGCAGAATGTTTGAATCTAGGCATACTGCTGCGAGGGAGATTCCCCCGCCTTCAGCAGACGATCGAGCGCGTTGTGATCGACCTTCTCGGAAACTGGATGAAGCGCGACGGGTCGTTCCGCAGCCGAAAACTCCTCTTGGGCTATGACAACGTTCCTATGCACCGATGGGGCCAGTCGGAGATCTTCCGCAGCCTGAGCCTCATCTTGTCCGACGGCGTGGGATTGGACACATTTGCTGCGAAGTAACCGTCGCCATGTGTGGAATCTGCGGGATATTCAACTACCGGGATAACCAGCCTGCCGAGCCCGGCATCGTAGCCCGGATGACCAAGACGATCGCGCACCGTGGCCCGGACGATGAGGGAACCCATTTCGCGGGCTCGCTCGGGCTCGGTTTTAGGCGCTTGTCCATCATCGACCTTAGCCCCGCCGGACATCAGCCGATGTCCGATCCCGAGCGGAGGACCTGGATTGTTTTCAACGGCGAGATCTACAACTTTCGCGAGTTGAGGAAGGAATTGGAGTCCCATGGCCGCGAATTCAGGACGCAGTGCGACACCGAGGTCATTGTCCAAGGCTACAACCAATGGGGCGACGGGGTGCTGAATCGGTTGAACGGAATGTTCGGGCTGGCCATTTGGGATGAACCCCGGAGACGGCTCCTCGTGGCCCGCGACGCAATGGGAATAAAGCCGGTGTACTACGCTCTACGGGACGGGACTCTGTTCTTTGGGTCCGAGATCAGGCCGGTACTGGAGGGCCTCGGCACGCAGCGCCGTGTCAACCCGTTGGCCTTAAATATGTTCCTCCGCTACCGCTACACGCCCGCCCCGCTGACCCTCGTTAGCGGAGTGATGAAATTGGCTGCTGGGGAAAAGCTGACCATTGCAGACGGGGCCGTTGAGACCGCTCGTTGGTATCAGTATGTTCCCGAGCCGTTCTCGAGTGCGCCGAGTCCCAGCGAGGCCAGAAGTACGTTGCTCGAACTCTACAAACGCGCGGTCAAGCGACACCTGATTAGCGACGTTCCCGTTGGGCTGCTGCTCAGCGGTGGCATGGATTCAGGGTTGCTCCTCGGCCTGATGAGCCTCAGTGGATCCTCTTGGCCCACCTTCACTGTGGGCTATGGCAGCAATTTTAAGGACGATGAGCTCGAGGACGCGGCCGAGACTGCCCGCTATTACTCGGCGCACAACACTGCCGTGCGGCTTGATCGTCAGGCCTTCGAAGCCGCGCTTCCGAGGATCGTAGATGTGCTGGAGGAACCCGTCGCGTCCTCCTCCATAGTGCCGATGTACTTCGTCTGCCAGCGAGCCCGTCAGGACGTAAAGGTGGCCCTTATCGGACAGGGCCCGGACGAACTCTTCGGGGGTTACACCCGCCACCTCGGCGTCCGTTACGGAGCACTTTGGAGGCAGCTGCCCCAGTGGCTCCGCTCGCCGATGGCCACCATGGTGAATGCGCTGCCAAGGCAGGAGGCCCTGAAAAGAGCGATGTACTCGTTGGGCACCAAGGACAGGCTAAGGCGTTATCAGCAGATCTTCTCGATCCAGCCGTCCGAGGTTATCGAAAGCCTCTTCCGATCCGACGTGCTACCGCCGGATGCAGACGGCGCAGTGCTGGAGTCGTGGGCGGAACTTGCCCCCGCCGTCGATAAGCAGGACGAGTTGAACGGATTTCATCTTCTGGAACTGCGTTCCTCGCTGCCTGACGAGCTCCTCATGTATGGGGACAAGCTTTCGATGGCCCACAGCCTGGAGGTCCGCGTTCCCTATCTGGACCGCGAGGTTGTCGAATATGTCCAGCGCCTTGACGCCGCCTTAAAGGTCAGGAACGGATCGAGGAAATGGCTGCACCGCCAGGTCTGCAGGCAGTTCCTGCCGCGGGAAATAGTCCATCGAAAGAAGCGGGGGTTTGCTGTCAATGTCGTGGACGACTGGTTCCACGATGCGCTCCGCGGGAAGATCAAAGACTACCTGCTCGACGACAAATCGCTCATGTACGAGTTCCTGCAGCCGGAAGTGGTCCGCCGTCTCCTCGGCGAGCACGTCTCAAGGCGGCACGACAACCACAAGATTCTCTTCAGCCTGGTGGTCTTTGAGCAGTGGTTGAGGTCGGGCGAAACCGCCAGTCAGCCCAACTGAGCCCATACTTTCCGCCACAATCTGTGCCCATCCAGCGGTAGCTGACAGTCGAGAAACACTCCCCTGCGGCGTCCGCAACCTGCGGCTGGTTCTTCAGTTTGTCCCGCGATAAGCGTTCGCTTCGCCGCCAAACTTCGTCGGAAACGGAACTGACGTGATTCTGTTTCCCCCTGGCAGCTTGACGCTTGGCGTGATTCTGGAATTTGGTATTGGAAGTCGCCATCACAAATGAGCGCAACTAAGCACTAGGAGATGGAAACCAAGCCTTCCCTCAGTGGCGGGATTCGCTTTGCGATCGTCGGCTGCGGTTACGTGGCAGATTATTACATGCGCACGTTAAGCCACTATTCAATCGCGCGCGTCGTGCGCGCTTTTGACATAGATAAATCGCATGCGAGCAGATTCAAAGACCATTGGGGTGTCGAAGCCGTCGACAGAATGGGAGATTTTCTGGCGGGCCTCGATTGCGATCTCGTGCTCAATCTCACCAACCCGTCCGCACATTTCGAGGTTTCAAGGGCATGTCTGCGAGCCGGGTACTCCGTATACTCGGAGAAGCCCCTCGCGATGACCCTTGTAGACATCCAGACGCTTGCTGGAATTGCCGAAACGAAACGGCTGTCCCTCGCGTGCGCGCCGTGCAACCACCTCGGTGAAGCAGCTCAGGCCGTAAAACGCGCGCTTGCACAGAAGCGGATTGGTACGCCATTGGTGGCCTATGCTGAAATGGATGACAAACTCATTGCGAAGGCGCCTTATCGAGATTGGAGGAGCGTGTCAGGCGCGCCTTGGCCTTTCGGCGACGAGTTTCAAGTCGGCTGCACGCTAGAGCATGCGGGTTACTACCTGACATGGCTGGTTTTTCTGTTCGGACCAGTCGAGCAGGTGACCGCCTTCGCCTCGCTCCAATATCCAGGCAAACCGGTTGGCAACGGCGTCGAGGGACCAGACTTCTCGGTAGCAATCCTCAGATTCAAGTCAGGCATGGCCGCTCGCCTGACCTGCAGCATCCTCGCTCCAATCGACCGCACGTTAAGAATCTACGGCGACGAGGGCGAATTGCGCGCCGAGGACGCTTGGTCCTACCAGACCCCAGTCACCTACCGGCGCTGGATGCGCTTTCGCCGGGGCTTTCGGCTTAGCCCTTGGATAAACAAAGTCCCGCTCGGACCCACTCCAGTGCCGAGACGGCGCCGCAGCTCAATCGGTATGGACTATATTCGGGGACCGATCGAGGTGGTTCAGGCGGCGCGGGAAGGCCGTAGGTCAAGAGTTCCAATGGACTTCTGCATCCACATCAACGAAATCGCGCTGGCCATTTGTGAGTCCGCCGGCAGAACGGGGACCTTCATGATCCAGAGCACTTGCGTTCCACCAGCGCCACTCCCATCGCGGCATGACAATGACAACGTTCCAGGGTTCCTCGACCGCACGGTCCCGCCGATCCTCGACAGGCTATTCAAGAGATGAAATGGGGTGTTATCGGAACCGGTAGGATCGCCAATGCATTTGCAGATGCGATTGCGCTAGTGCCTGGCGCATCCGTGGTCGCGGTAGCCTCGCGTAGCACCGAAAGGGCCGACAGCTTCGCCCGTCGCATCGGAGCATGCCATAAATTCTCGAGCGCGGCCGCGCTCGCCCCGCACAGCGACGTGGATGCCGTATTTGTGGCGACACCTCATCATCGGCATGAGCCAGATGCGCTCGCAACGATCGCGGCAGGAAAACCTGTTCTGTGCGAGAAGCCGCTAGCCCCCGATTCCGCTGGCGCCCGGCGCATCGTCACGGCCGCGCGCGCGCGCGGCGTCTTCTGCATGGAGGGTCTCTGGTCGCTTTGCCAGCCTGTCTACCGCGAGGCCTTTGAACGCATAGGCTCTGGTGAGATCGGCGAGATTCGGGAATTGGCTGGGAGCTTCGCTATCCCCAACGCCTTCGACCCGACAAACAGGCTTTGGGATCCCGGCCAGTGTGGAGGCGCGCTTCTTGACCGCGGTGTTTATTTGGTCGCACTGGCGCTTGCCTTGATGGACGACTTGACCCCGGTCTATGCGGCAAGTGTCCGGGCCGCGACAGGAGTCGACTCCTCGACGGTGTTCATTCTGCATGGTTCTCGCGGGCGCAGGGCCGTCTTCACCGTGTCGCTGGAAAGCTGTGGGTCGAACGACTTCTGTGTGCAGGGAACGGCGGGGAGGTGCGTCTTCCTCGAACCCGTGACCTGCCCTAACGCCTACTGGCTCACGCGGCAGAAAGCAGCAACAACTGCAAATGCAACCGGAGGATTGGGGATGGGGCTTGGGTCGCTTCTGAAGAAACTGCCAATCACAAACCGCATCAACCTGGGCCTCATGCGCGGGGCTCGCTGGCATCGGGGCGGGCTCCATCACGAAATCGCCGAAGTCGAGCAGTGCCTCGCCGAGGGACTTCTCGAGAGTCGGCTGGTTCCCCTGAATCGCTCAATTCAAGCGCTGGAGATTCTCGACAAGATTGCTGCCCTCGCTGCCGGATAAGAGGATTCCCCTCCTTGGTCCGATCATTGGGACAAGGAGGAGGTTGGGCTGTTGGCGCGTGGTCGGTCTGTCGAATTATCCAGAGCAGACTTGGCACGCCATAAACCATCGGTTCGGACGGGACGACCTAATAGACGGCATGCAAGGGAGGCTCTTTGAGAACTGCGCGACAATGCGACCGCTGACAGACCCTTCCACGATTACCGTGGGCGACAACTAACACTTCTCTTTACACGACCGACCTGACCGGGTTGAAGATCAGCGGACATGACGAAAGATCACGTCTGCATCTGTATCTGTTCCTTCAAGCGGCCGCATTTGCTCAGACGCACCCTGGACAGCCTGCGCAGCCTAACGACCGAGGGCCTATTTGATTACTCGATCGTTGTTGCCGACAACGACAATGCAGAATCTGCAAGGTCCACTGTCGCTGAATTCGCACGCACAGCCGCCATTCAAGTGGATTATTGCCTCGAGCCGGAACAAAACATCTCGCTGGCGCGGAACAAGGCGCTCGAATTTGCAAAGGGAAATCTGATCGCGTGGATAGACGACGATGAGTTTCCTGATAATGATTGGTTGCTGACGCTTTACAGGGCGTTACAGGAATTCAAAACTGATGGCGTACTAGGACCCGTGAAGCCAATCTTTGAAAGCCGGCCGCCAAACTGGATCATCAAGGGAAGGGTTTTTGACAAACCGCGGCGCGGGACGGGATTGATACTCCACTGGCATCAGACCTCGACCGCCAACGTGCTGGTACATCGGCAAATACTGACCGGCATAAAGGAGCCTTTTCGCCGCGAATTCGGAAGCGGGTGCGAAGACATCGATTTCTTCAAGCGGATGATCGAAGGCGGACGCACTTTTGCTTGGTGCGACGAAGCAATCGTTAGCGAAATAGTCCCTCCGGCGCGCTGGAACCAGGGTTACCTTTTCCGGCGCGCGTTCTTACGCGGCCGCAATGGCAGTCAGTTCGCGGATTTTCCCAGCGTGGTGAAATCCGTCATCGCCATTCCACTATACTTGACCTTGCTGCCTTTTCTCCTGCTGGCTGGACGCCACCTGTTCGTTCGTTTTCTAATGAAGATCGGAGATCACTCCGGAAGACTTTTCGGCCTCGTTGGCCTGAGGCTCATGGGTGAAAAGTATCTCGCTGGATAATGGTGCGAGGGATGCTGGGGCTAATATGGGCAAATTCGGTTTGACCTGACCATCGACTCGACACTGCAGGACAGGCTGCGTCAAACGGCACCGACGTGGCCTCGCCAGGCGGAGCCGCGCTGCGATGCAGCCCGGGGTTAGAAAAACGCATCCAGCACGCAAATGGGGGCGCTGAACGCAAATGGACAACATCCACATCCGGCGGGAGACCAAGGGAGGCAAGAACGCCATGGAAGTCTGCAAGGAGAAGCCTATCTCCGAGCCTACGTTCCATCGTTGGTAGAAACGCTCTGGCCAGATGGCCTCCAACGTGGCTAAGCGCGCTAGGCGAGTTGAGCGGGAAAACACGGCCTCTACGACGCTGGGGCACGCCCCGGTCGAGGCTGAGAAGGCTTCAGGGCGTCTTTGAAAAGTGCAAATACCCTGTCACCTGTCGGTCATCCGTTGGTCTAGCGTCTTGCCTCAGACCGTTAACCCGTCCAGATCTTGGCGTATCCGCGTCTCCCTTGCCGCATGTCCACTCAGACTTCATATCCCCTCCATGAAACCTGCGGCGTCAGGCGCTCGCCCCTAAATCTGCTTATCCGGGTAATGGCAAGGATTCTTACATCTGAATTCATCTTCTTGGGATCGGCCGCCGCCGCGGGGATCATTCCGCCTGACCGCCTTCCTCCCGGAGGAGTCTTCCAGGCGGGCGTTCCCGGCGGCGTCCCAAAGGATTATGCAGAATATTGCGACGTCACCGTTCGGATCCCGGGCTCGGCTCTGCGTGCGGCAGCCGATGGCGTGAGTGATGATTCCGACGCGATCAACGCGGCATTAGGTCTTTGTCCGGCGAAGCACTATGTTTTTTTGCCTGCAGGCAACTATCGGATTAACCACACGCTTCGATTCCCCAATCGTTCCGTGGTGCTTCGCGGTGCAGGATCGCAGACGGACCCGTCGCACACCAACATCCTATGCTACGCCGCAGGTACGGCTGTCTCCATGGACGGCCGGATCCAGTTCGGCGGTTGGTTCGGGAACCTGGTGAGCGGCTATGATGTAGGGTCAACGGCACTGACCTTCTCAAGCAGGTGGGAAATTGTGGGTATGTCTGTCGGCGACCTTCTGCTTGTGGTGGAGGATTACGATGCAGGATCGGGCGTCACCGTCGGTGGCGCCGCGCAATCTAACGCTGGACGATTCCCGCGCACGAAATATCAATGGAAAGCATCGCCCTCGGTTGTCGATTCATACTATGTCGAAGCTGCCGGCGGAGGAAATCCCCACCTGACGAAGGACAAGGTCCGGCAGGTCTTTTATTCCCCAAAGGCAGGGACCGAAGCCATTCTAACTCCAACTACCGCCTCCAAGCTAACCGCTGGCCAATGGTGTTTCGGAGATTTTGACTCGCTCGGCTTCGGAAGCCTATATGTTTGCCTTCCGGGTAAAGTGAGCCCCGCCACATTGCCCGCTCCCGGTACCGACGGCGCGCCGGATGGCGGCGTTTGGTATAACCCCGGAATCCAATGGGGAGGCGCCAATTTGTCACCCGCGGGCCCTTACGTTCACGATGGCCAAGGTTTCAGGATTAAGTCGGTCAGAGGAGCAACCGTGACCCTTGATCGACCGTTCTACTGGTCGTTTTCGGGTAAGAGGGCGGTGGCGCTGCTCTATAAACCCGGCCCTGGAACCGGGATGGGTTTAGAAGACTTGGGCATTCAAGTAATGCAGGCAAGACCTTCGGCGGACGCCGTCGTCGTCCAGAGGACTGTGGGGTCCTGGGTTAGGAACGTGGAGGTCAAGAACGCTTCAAAGAATTTCATCCTGGCGACAAATACGATGGATTGCGAATTTCGACATAACTATGTCCATGAGCCTTGGGACGCCCAGGGCGGAAGCGGTTACGGGTTCCGCCTGCTCGGGTGGAATTTCAACAATCTTGTCGAAGATAACATCGCCTACTTCTGCCGCCACTCGTATGTATTAGACGGTATGGATACCGGATGTGTGGTTTCATATAACTTTAGCCTTGATCCCAACGACAATGCCAATGGCACCTTACCTTCCTCGCTCAAGAACCCTGTCCCCAACAAAGGCTATCTTTATCAAGATTTCCTGACTCATGGATCGAATCCGAGGTTTTGCCTTTGGGAGGGTAACGTCGGCGGACGAGCCTACTGCGATTTCGTGCATGGCAGCGCTAACTATCTGACCTATTTCCGGAATCATTTTCGACTGCAGGAAGGACACATTCTTGCATACACACTCTACCTGGGTTCGGAGATAGTCGATTTTGACCGATGGAATTACTATATGAGTGTGGTTGGAAACATACTGGGCTACCCAGCAATGCAGGCCGATCAATTGGCTGAAAGCGGCCACGGAATGGTGTCCGAAGGGCACTACAGGGCCATCTACCGCCTTGGTTACAATGCAGATGACAATGCGAATGTCGTAAGCGATTTGATGCCAAAGGCCACTCTCCTTCGCCACGGGAATTACGACTACGTAAACAACGCAGTCGTGTGGGACCCTTCAGTTGCGGACCACAACCTGCCCGATAGCCTCTACTTGAACGGAAAGCCGGATTGGTTTGGAAGTCTGCGATGGCCTCCAGTCGATCCGATGAATGCACCTGTATCCGAACAGGACTCATTGACGCCAGTTATACCGGCTATGTATAGATTCATGATTGGAACGCCACCGAATGGTACCGGGACAAAGGGCAATATTCAGGGAGCAAGACGACCTGGGGATGCTTCGAGTGGCATCTTCCGATCCATCACGGAAAGCAATGCCCGGGATGGGCGCATCCGCATTCCTGCGGGCGACCTCGTTTCCTGGCCTGCCCCATGACCATTTCCACCGTCAAGTCCGGTCTTCAATCGGCGAGAAGGGCAATTCGCGAAACCATCAGGAGATGTGGCTACGATGTGCAACATTATGACCGGGCCCGACTAGGGCAGGATCCATTTACCGACATCAGATACTTTTTGAAGGGACGAGAACGCCCAGTTATTTTTGACGTTGGAGCAAATGTTGGCCAGTCCGTCGATGCCTTCAGGAAGGCACTCCCGGACGCCATCATCCATTCATTTGAGCCAAGTCCGGGCACCTACGCGCAACTGAGTGAACATTGCCGCAGCCTGAACCGCGTGAAGACCTGGAACGTCGGAGTAGGATCAAGCCAAGCGACTTTAACGTTTCTAGAGAACAACGACTCAAAGATGAGCTCGTTTCTTCCTCTGAGCGAGCATTCATGGGGGAAAATCGTTAAGGAAACGAAGTGTAACGTGTTAACGCTCGATTCGTTCGCCGAGGAGCAACATGTCGAATTCATTCATGTCCTAAAGACAGATACTCAGGGCTTTGATTTTGAAGTGTTTAAGGGAGCGGATCGTTTGATGAAGGAAGACAGGATCGGCCTCATTCACTTCGAATTCATCTTCTCCGACCAGTATAAGCAGCTTCCGTCATTTCACGACGTCTACAGTTTTCTATTGGAGCGAAATCTATCACTCGTGACATATTATAAACCATATTTTCAGGGGGATCTTCTTAGCTGGACGGACTTTCTGTTTATCAACCGGAAATTCCTAAGACCGTGTGTTGGCGACCACAAATCTCTGGCCCCGGTCTGAGAGCCAAAACAATGATCTTGCCTGCTCCGAAGATTGAAGCATCTGTCCCCCCGCGTTCGAGTTCCACGTCGCTCGAAGCGGCCCTTGTAGGGGCTCACTCTCATAATAAGTAATTTCCTCCGAGGCCTAATTGATGTGGCGCTTAATCGCGATTAGGGGGAAACTGACCATTTTCACAATATGAGCAGCGACGCCCCTAGGGAGCGGCTCGGGTCCAAGGTAAGCATAATCATAGACAATTATAATTATGGCCGCTTTCTCAGACAGGCGATCGAGAGTGTCCTAGCCCAGGACGACGAAAACATCGAGGTGATCTTGGTGGACGACGGTTCGACCGACGATTCGGTCGCCATCGCCAAGAGACTGGCTTCGCCCAGGATTCGCCTGATAGAGAAGTCCAATGGCGGCCAGCCGTCAGCCTTCAACGCAGGCTTCGCCGCCTCGACCGGCGAATGGATAATGTTTCTCGATGCAGACGATTGGTACGAACCGGACGCGGTCCGCACCGTGAGGCAGGAATTTCGCGAGGGCGTGGCCAAGGTCCATTTCCCCCTGATCCAGCATGATGAGGCCGCAGGCCGGTCCGGCGAGGTCTTTCCCAAGCCGCTATTCCGGGGCGACGCGGCCGGGGAGTTGGTCGAAAAGGGCTACTACGTCTGGCCTCCGACCACCGGCAACGTCTTTCGCCGCGATGTGCTCGAGAGGCTCATGCCGATCCCCGAGTCTGAGTATCGGTCTTGCGCCGATCTTTACCTCTGCCTCCGAATCGCGGCTTACGGGGTGATCGCTGCCGTGGACCGCCCGCTTGGCCACTACCGGATCCACGGTGCCAACGCCTGGTTCCAAACGGCATTCAGCCTTGACCGGCGACTCCTTTACACACGAGGACGGGTACTGCTGCTCTACGAGCGCCTGACCCGGGAGCTCGGCCGGGAGACGGGTCGGACCGTGGCGACGACGGTCATGGACCTAAAGGAGAACGTCGAGATAGTCGCGATCTGCCACCGTTTTGCGGGGCTTCGTCTTGAAGAATTCGGCTATACCAAGAAAAGCCTGGCGAAACACTGGAGGAGACGCTGCCGGGCTTCCCTTGCTTCGGTGCGAAGCCGCATTCTGGCGTTTTTGGTCTGGCAGGCGATCCACCACGCGCCGGCAGCCGTGCTTGTAAGGGTAATGCGCCAGCGGGAACGAATCTGGCGTCGGCGACGGCTCAGGCGAGAGAGTGCCCTTCAGACTTTGGCGTAGGCACCGGCCGTTTCGCTATCCACGTCCATTGATACGCTCGATGTCAATTGCCACCTGATGATTCGGCGGAGGGTGTTCAGAGCTTTGACCCTGGCGTCCCTGTTTCCCATCTTATCCTTCGTAGTCTTTCCTAAATCTGCCCATTCGTTTCCCCGGATCCTGATCTGATATGATTTCCATCACGACAATTGCGGGGATCCGGCAAGCCTGGAGCTGTGCAATTGAGGCGCCTGCGCAGCCGGTCCCTGCCGCGGCCCCTACGACCGAATCGACTCCCTCATCTCTTGGAAACTGGCAGGCGACCAACGATTCATCTCCCCAATGATGCGAGATCCCGAACAGCGTCGCGCTCGGCCTTCCTCCTTGCCAGAATCAGTCGCCTCTCGAACCGTGGGCCGCGGACCAGTTGCCAAATGAGTCGCAGCTTTTCTACGCGGCTTTTTGGAGCACTTTTGAAATGGGGACGGATCGCGTCGAGTATCTTGGTGCAATGCCCGATGCCTGCATAAAGGCGAATGATGTATTCTTCGTTTAGTCTCTGACGACCAATAACGTGAGATAGCTTTAACCGGCAAAACCTTCCCACCCCCAAACCCATATCCGTGGCCGTTAACGCTAGGTCATGATCACCACCCGACGACAATCTATCTCCGGATCGATCCAGCGACCTCCGTAATGGGTCGGCAGCAATCATCTGAAGGTACCGTTCCCCAACTGGACGTCGAACGCACAGCCCGCCACCCGCCGGAGTCGCCCACTTCCAGGCGAAGCTCGACCAAGAGTCCCGTGTAACCTCCGTCCCTGCGACATATTCTAGGTAGGGCTTTATGGATTTGGGCGGTTGTACCTCGTATTCCGGCCTCATACTCGCGCCAAAGGCGCCGATCATGCTGTGCTCGGCTGCGATATCGACCGCAGAACTCAAATAGTCCCGATCAAGGATGTTGTCGTCATCAACAAAAACAATCAGTTCGCCCGTCGACTCCCTGATCCCCCGCAGTCGGGCGTGAGTGAGGCCAAGTTCTTCCTCGCGAATGACAAGCCCCATGGGATGCCAAGAAACAAGGGCGGCGTCCACTGGGGGTACCGAGCGATTGTCAACGATAAGCAACTGCCACTTCGCAATTGGCAGATCCTGGTTGCGCAGGGCCCCGACCACCCGCTGAAGAAGGGGCAGCCTTGGGTTATGCGTGCATACTATAACCGAAACGAGCAACTTCTCTGACGGAGCATTAGACATGATTACTACTGTCTGCAGCCATTTGTTAAGCCTTCCTCAAAAAAGGCAACGACAAGCGGAATTCACGAGGAACAACTCATGGCTTCCACCGGGCCTCCGCGAGCATCGATTCCCGGACGAATTGGTCCGACACAGACTCGGCGCGGCTCGTCGCCGCCATCATGAGGCTGCGCATCGGCCGGCCGCGCGAAGCGCGGCAGCGCATATCTCACGCGGTCAATAATATTGGCGCGAATGCGCGCTTCACGGGGATTCTCGGCCCCAAGGCGTTTCGAAAGAACTCCGCTCCCAGACGTCCATAGGCTCCGTGGAACGTTCATGCCTGCGGCTGGTGCCAAGCCTGCTTCTAGTAGGCAAGAGTCACCCGCGCTTGGACACCACCCCACCGCATCGCCGCTGCTGAAGCGGGCGTGAGCCAAATCCTCTTCGGGACCCAGCGGAATTGGCGCCTGACACGCGCCCCCGAACGATCCGTTTCCTCGCCAACGCGCAATGCCACCGCTTTGCGGAGAAGAAACTTAGCCTTATCCGGCAACCGCAAGGCATTTCGCGGCTCCGCCGTGATCCACCTCCTGGCCCAAAATCAAGGTGGACCAATAACTCATGCTCTTTGCAAGAACAAATCCAGCCCGCATCGCGTAAATTGGCCGTAAAACAGCGGCTATAGTAACATACTGGTAAAAGTAGTAATTGCTATTGGATTGGCAATAACTGCGTAGGAATAACCGGCTCGTACTGGTATGATTTCGTTTCTTCAGAATGCACACCTATATCGACGATCAATATATCAGGCACCCATTTCCCAACATGAATGGCAGCGGAAAACAAAGTATTTCATCGTCGACAGATTATCATCAATGAAAACCATCGTGGCCCATGGCAGCCCATTCCCGAGCAGGTCGCGAGTCGCCTGCTTATCTGCGCTTATCTTCCTGATCGGCGCATTAGAGTCGGGGGCTGACGTGATTCCGCCCGACCGTCTACCCCCGGGCGGGATGTTTCAGGCCGGTGTTCCAGGCGGCATTCCGCAGAACTACACCCAATTCTGCGACGTGACCGTCAACATCCCCGGTTCCTCCTTACTGGCTATGGCTGACGGAGTGACCGACGACTCGGCGGCGATCAACGCGGCCCTGAGTCTTTGCCCGGCCAATCAATATGTCTACATGCCTGCGGGCACCTATCGTATTGCAAATACAATCAAGTACCCATGTCGCTCCGTGGTTCTGCGCGGGGCCGGATCGCAAACGGACGTAGCGCACACAAACATCAAATGCTACACGGTCGGTACAGCTGTCAATATTTGCGGCGGTCTTCAATTCGGCGGCCGCCTGGCGAACCTGAAGAGCGGCTACACCGTCGGATCTTGCGCGCTGACCTTCTCGAGCGCGAGCGACGTGGCCGAGGTGGCTGTGGGGGACTTGTTGGTGGTGGCTGACGACTATGATCCCAGCGATGGTGTTACGGTGGGCGGTTCTCTGGAGGCCGTGAGCCTGCCCGTTGCAAGCTATCAATGGGCTCCCTCGCCGACGGTTCACGGCGCATATTACCTTCGATCGGCGAACGGCGGAAACCCGAATCTCGTCGAAGCCAACATCCGGCAGCTGTTCTATTCACCTGGCGCCGGCACCGAATCCATTCTGACGTCTGAACCCAACTTTTCGCTAAATGCGGGGCAATGGACATTCGGCGACAACGATTCCCTGGGCTTCAATACCCTCTATGTGATGCTGCCGGGAGAAGTGAACCCGGCCACATTGTCGGCCCCCGGCGACGGCGTACCGAATGGAGGCGTCTGGTACAACCAGGGAATAAACTGGGGCGGAGACAACTATCTGTCCGCCAGAGGGGTTTATGTCCACCATGGCCAAGGCTTCAAGGTGGTTTCAATCAGCGGGGCCACCGTTAACCTTGATCGTCCGTTCTACTGGACGTTCTCCGGAACCATGACCACGGCATCTTACTATATCCCTCACGGGACCGGCCAGGGGCTCGAGAGCCTTTCCATCCAAATCATGCAGGCCACGCCTGCGGCGGATGCCGTCATCGTGGACAACACGATGGATTCCTGGGTAAAGAACGTGGAAGTGAAGAACAGCGCGCAGAACTTCATCGTGGCAAGTTACACGATCGATTGCGAATTCCGGCAGAACTACGTCCACGAGCCATTCAACGCGCAGGGTGGAAGCGGCTATGGCATCCGCATGCTCGGGTGGGACTTCAACAACCTTATCGAGGACAACATCGCCTATTTTTGCCGCCATTCCTTTGTGATGGACGGGATAAATACGGGCCATGTCATCGCATATAATTTCAGCCTCGACCCCAATGACAGCGCCAACGGGACCTTGGTCACATCGCTCATCAATCCATCTCGAAACGATGGCTATCTCTACCAGGACTTCCTAACTCACGGATCAAATCCACGGTTCTGCCTTTATGAAGGCAATGTCGGCGGAAAAGGCTACTGCGATTACGTGCACGGAAGCGCAAACTATCTGGTGTATTTCAGAAACCATTTCCGCCTACAGGAAGGTCATATACTTAGCTATGAGGATTACTTGGGCTCCGAGACGATCAATTTTGATCGGTGGAATTACAACATGACTGTGGTCGGAAACATCCTCGGCTACCCGTCCATGCAGGCCGATCAGTTGGCTGCAAACGGCCATGAGATGGCTTATGAAGGCCACACCCAGGCAATATACCGCCTAGGATACGATGCCAACGACAACGCTACTATCGTCAGCGACAATCAGCCCAAGGCGACAGTCGTGCGCCACGGAAATTACGACTATGTAAACAACGCCATTGTCTGGGATCCATCCAACCCGGATCACAACCTGCCCGACAGCCTTTACCTGACCGGAACGCCTTCCTGGTTTGGAAACATGGCGTGGCCTCCAGTCGACCCCACGAACCCGCCCTTGTCCGAGGGTTCGGCCGCAATTCCCGGAACGTCACTATATCCAATCATACCCGCGATGTATCGATTTCTGAACGGGTCGCCGCCTCCATCCGCGGCCAATCTGATAGTCCAGAGCTACACAGCAACCGTCCCTGCGGGAGGCACGGCTTCGTTTGCAATCGTTCCAACGGGCTTCACGACATTTCAATGGCAGGTCAGCTCGGACGGAGGGGTAACGTGGACCGCTCTAGCGAATTCCGCCACCTATTCCGGTGTAACATCGTCGACCCTGACGATTTCAAACGTATCTGCTAGCCTCACGGGCAATTTGTACAACTGTGTTGCCACGGGCGTCGCTGGCACCGTGACCAGCATGAATGGCATGCTTATCGTTGAGACAACCGCCGCTGCGATCATTACCGGACCCCAAGCACAGACCGTGGCGTACGGCTCTTTCGCGACGTTTACGGTCAATGCGACCGGGATGCCGGCCCCGGCTTTTCAATGGCTCTTGAATGGCACACCACTTACGGACGGTGGCAGGGTGTCCGGATCGGCGACAGATGCGCTTCAGATATCTGACGCGCAGATGACCGACTCGGGTGGCGAGTATTCCGTTGTCGTGAGCAATGGAGTCGGATCGCCGGTCACGAGTGCGGCCGCCGCCCTGACAGTGGAGAAGGCCTCACAAACGATCACGTTCAACTCGATACCCGCTAAGACTACCTCGAGCCCGCCGTTTTCGCTTGTCGCAACGGCGAGTTCCGGGTTGCCCGTCAGTTTCACCAGCTCAAACCCAAGCGTGGCGGCTGTCAGCGGAAGCACCGTGACAATTGTCGGCCCCGGCACGACAGTCATAACCGCATCGCAGGCGGGCAACGCGGATTATCTGGCAGCCTCGGCGGTTCAGAGCCTTACCGTAACTGGGTCCGCGCCCGCATACACCTATTATGCCACGCACTTCACGGGTGGTGCGTTTCCGTCGCTTACCTCACTAGAACTGGGAGGCGATTTCGGGAACACCAACAACACGACTTATGTCGGATCGATGAATTTCTGGATTCGCTTGCCAAACGTGACGAGCCCGTTCGCAAACAATGAGTATACTGTCTTTGAAATCGGCGGAAACCAGCTGCACGTCTGGCTGCGCGACGGGACTGGCAACGACTCTGGCAAGATTTACGTCGAGATCGCCGTTTACGGGACCGATACTTCTCCCGGGTTCATTTCGAGGACATCCGCCCACACGCAAGCGGACGGCTGGCTGCATATCCAGGCCAGTTGGGACCTCAAGTCGCCGCAGAAGTCGTGCCTATACGTGAACGACGTTAGCGACAGCCATCTTCAAGACCCCCTCGGGAGCCACCCGTGCAGGTATGAAGCGACGTCTCCGGCTCAAGTCAGTTTCGGCTCCAGCCCAACCATTCCCGGCCCAGGCCAATACGGCGCGACATTCGACATATGCGAGTTCTGGTTTTCGGAGACCCAGTACGTCGATTTCACAAATGCCGCAAACCGAGGGCTGTTCGAGGGAAGCGGTGACCACCCGGGCAGCCTAGGCACAAACGGGGCGCTCCCGACAGGCAGTCCACCGATTCTATACCTGCGGTCCCCCTATTCGTCATTCGGGACCAACTCGGGAACCGGCGGTTCCTTCACGTTTCTCGGGAAAGGTGCGCTTACCGCGGCAGCCACGAAGCCGTAGAAGCCTTCACGCAGCGGAGCAGGCGGCCGGCTAATGAATCGTCGCAGAAGTGATATTCGCTAGACGTCGCATTCTCTTAATGGCATCGCCAATAGGAGCGACGCGATAACGAGGCGCAACATGAACGATATCTGGAATTTGGACTATCCGAGTCACAGCCCGCCTTCGTGAACCGGGCTGGTGAGGTCCGCCCGTTCGCTAACTCGAAACTGCGAGACACGCCGGATGACAGCATGGGGGACGGCGATCAATCCCCTGTCCATTCGTTCTCGCATCTAGATACCTTTTCGGGTTTGGCCACCACGCGTTTCTAAACTGGTAGTGTCCGTCAAGTTTCGCACATTCGGTGACCGGCAGGGCCGGAGGAAGGTTTTGAGTTTATGTTTGGGTTGAGGCGCCCGCGGAATGCCGGCAGCCGGGTCTGAGGGGCATCAATATAGCGCAGGAGGGGTCAAGGGGAGGAACTCCTCCCCTTGGTGAATCTGGTGATACGCGTTTGGACTCACGCGAACTCCCCC
>Ga0181526_10001110_pt1 | contig 26550 bp, 29 predicted proteins | sample PEATcosm2014_Bin_35_FD_119750 | JGI IMG/M metagenome (GOLD analysis project Ga0181526, IMG submission 119750) | Peatland microbial communities from MTU Mesocosm Facility, Houghton, MI, USA - PEATcosm2014_Bin06_30_metaG | ecosystem: Environmental > Terrestrial > Soil > Wetlands > Peat | place...
CTACAACGAGTAAATCGACATGAGCGCGCACACGACGCAAACGGAGTTGAAGTTCTTAGGTAAGTTAATCCTGGAAGGCGAGCTGCACTGCGAGACCGGACTGCATGTCGGCGCCGGCAAAGGTTCGCTGGAGATCGGCGGATCGGACAATCCGGTGGTGAAGGACGCTTTCGGCAGGCCGTACCTGCCGGGCAGTTCCTTGCGCGGGAAGCTGCGCTCGCTGCTGGAGCAATCGTCGGGCATGGCGGTGCCCTCCGAGCTGGTGTACCTGTCCAAGCGCAAAGGCCAGGAGGTCCGCATCCACCAGAGCGACCGTCCCGACGATGAGATCTGCCTGCTGTTCGGGCGCAATCCGGGGCGCATGGACCGCGTGGCCGGCGAATCGCTGGAGAGCAGCCAGGCTACGCCGGCGCGCCTCGCGGTATACGACGCGCCGCTCGATCCTGACAGCATCACGGCCCAGATGCGCGAGAACCTGGACGACGAACTCACTGAAGTGAAGAGCGAGAACGCCATCGACCGCATCACCTCGCAGGCGAATCCGCGGACACTGGAGCGCGTGCCAGCGGGGGCGCGTTTCCGATTTCGCCTGGTGATGGATGTGCTATGCGAGGAAGATGCGCCGCTATTCCTGCGGGTGCTGGAAGGTCTGCGCATGCTGGAAGACGATTCTCTAGGCGGCGGCGGTTCGCGTGGCAGCGGACGGGTGCGGCTGGCTAAGCTGAACCTGATCTGGCGCGGCAAGAGCTACTACGCTTCCGGCGCCGCGCAGAAGGACTTCGGAACGGGGGTCGATCTGGGTTCTTTGCAGACCAGCTTCCAGGAGTCCGCTTTTTCGTTTCTGCGCGAGGAGTGATGAACCCGGGACTCGTCGTCAAACTCCGTCCCGCCGGCCCCTGGCGCACGGGACCGGATTCGGGCGCGCGCAATCGCGTGGATCCGATTTATCACAGCGATTCGTTATACGCCGCCGTGACCGCCGCCATGTCTACGCTCGGCATGCGCGACGAATGGCTGGACGCCACGGCACGCCATCCGGAATCGCCGGCAGTGCGGTTCAGCTCCTGTTTTCCGTTTGTGGGTGAAGTGAGTTTCATCGTGCCTCCACGAAGCATCTGGCCTCCCATGGGCGGTGCGCCGGTGAGCGCCGCGAAGGTGAGGTGGAAGAGCGCACGTTTCGTTCCGGTTTCTTTGGTGGCGGCCATTCTGGATGGGCAGGCTTTGCAGGAAGAGCAGTGGACGGTGGATGGCGTGAGCGAGTGCCTGTTACCGGCCGGGTGTCCGGGACCGTTCCGCACTAGCGTGAGGTGGAACGCAGCAATTGACCGGCTCACCGGCAGCGCGGATCGCCACGCGACAGCCTGCATCGAATTCCGGCAGGACGCGGGGCTATGGGCGATTGTCTCATTCGGCGATGAAGAGCGGCACGCGCGTTGGGCCGGACCGGTTCGCGGCGCGCTGAAACTGTTGACGGATTCCGGATTCGGCGGAGAACGCTCGCGCGGCTGGGGACGGAGCGCGCAGCCGGAATTCGTGGAAGGCGCCTTGCCCGACATGATCCTTCCGCGCGCAGCGGAATCGCCCGCTCGCCCGCTCGCCCCTCCGCAACCGCAGCTAGTGCCAGACTCGCCCGCTCCCGAACCGATCGAGACAGCCCCCGAAGCTGGCTCGCCCACTCAGCACGACGAAGGAGCCACTCCGCCGCAACCCGAGCCAGACTCGCCCACTCCCGAACCGATCGAGACGGCCCCCGAAACCGGCTCGCCCGCTCGCCCTCTCGCCCCCCCACCCGCTCAGCCACAACCCCGCGCGGATCGGGCCACATCACACTGGCTGCTATCCTTATTTACCCCTGGCCCCGACGACGCGGTGGATTGGAAGCGCGGCAACTACACCGTGGTCGCGCGCGGCGGCCGCATCGAAAGCTCCGCCGGATTCGGCGAGCGCAAGAAGCAGCTGCAAATGGTGGCGGAAGGCTCAGTGCTGGTGGCGGGCGAAGCGATCCGCGGAATGGCGCAGGATGTGGCGCCGGACGGTTTCGCGCACCCTGTATTTCGCGCCGGCTTCGCATTGTCGATTCCCCTGCCAAGCCTGAGCCGCGACCGTGAGGGAGCGGTATGAGATATCGCTTGACCTGCCTGACGCCTCTGCTGGTAGGAGACGGCCGCAAACTGTCTCCCATCGATTACATGGTCTGGAAAGACCAGGTGAACGTGCTCGACCAGTGGCGTATCTTCCGCCTGCTGGCCAAGGGGCCGCGGCTGGACGGTTACCTTTCGCAACTGAAGCGCGCCGACAAACTGGATTTCGCGTCGTGGGGCGGCTTCGCGCAGAACTTCGCGGACCGCCGCATTCCCTTCGAATCGCCGGCCTACTCTGCCTACTGGAATCGCGCCAGCGGCGAGAGCTTGCATATCCCGACATTCGCCACGGGCGCGTCGGGACCCTATGTACCCGGCACGGCCATCAAGGGCGCGCTGCGCACCGGCATGGTCTTCGCCAATTGGAAGAGCGGCATGTTGAACGAAGTAGCGGCGCGGATGCAGGGTGAGCGCGTGCCGCGGCGTCTGGCCGAGGGACCCGAGGAGCAGGCCCTCGGTAGTGCGGGCGCGAGCCGCATGCGGCTGATCGGCGTCGCGGATTCCGCTCCAGTGAGTTCTGCGCAGTTCAAGGTATATCTGTTGCGCGTGTCGACTTTGCAGGCGCGCGGGGGCGCTTACGCGCTCGGCTGGAAACAAAGCCCGCGCGGCGCGGTGGAAGGCTCGCGGCCGGACGACAGCACACCGGTTTTCGCGGAGATGGCCCCGCCGGGATCTATTTTCGAAGGCGCTTGGCAGGAGAAAGCCTTCTTCACGCAGCCGGAGATACGGCGGGTGTTGCGCTGGCAGGAATCGTTTGATCGCGCCCGCATCTTCGAAGCGGCCAACGATTACGCCGCCCGCCTGCTGGCAACCCAGAAGCAGTACGCCGCCTGGACGGGCCTCGATTTGCTGGGCCGGCAAATCGACGACTTGGAGAAGCGGCTGGCGGAGGCACGGCAGGCGGGGAACTGCCTGCTTTCCATAGGTTGGGGCGGCGGGCTGCTGAGCAAGAGCGCATGGCTGGATACCAGCGATCCCGCCTACCGCCAGATTCTGCAGCAGGTGTCTCTGTACGGAAAGGCGGTCAGTTCGAACCTGCCGTTTCCCAAGACGCGCCGCATTGTGTTTTTGAACAACAAGCCTGCGTCGCTGCCGGGGTGGGCGCTGTTGGAAGTGCAGTAGCTCGCGCGCTACGTGGTTATGCTATATTGTGGCTAAAAAGCCCCGTGAGCGGGAGTAATTCAGTGGTAGAATGCCAGCTTCCCGCACACTTCCTTTCCTTTCTTAGCGTTACAGACCATAGTCACGGTAATATGGACAGCATGGGGAGGTATCTGTGGCGCGTGTCAGCGTTCTCAAGCAAATAAAAGTTGAAGGCCGCTGGAAGGTCGTAGCGGTTCCGCGCAAAGAGACAGGCGGGTACGATTGGAATGCGCTTCCAGATGGGCGCTATTACCTCGACTTCTGGGAGCGCGGCAAGCGGCGGCGACAAGCTGCTGGTGGCACCGCAGCCGAAGCTCAGGAAGCCGTCCGCAGGAAGAAGCACCAACTCGAAGGGCGGGTGTTGGGCATCGAGACCGCCGACGATGAGGAGGCGCGGAAGACGCCGCTCCACGCCGCGGTGAAGCGCTACCTCGAATCGGTCGAAGCGCTCAAGAAACCGAACACGCTCCGGAAGTATAAGGCGGTGCTTAACCGGTTCGTCGAATTCATGCCGGCGAACGCCGATCCGCGCAAGGTCACTCGCGAGGATCTCACCGATTTCATGGTGGCGCTCAAGAACCGGCACAACCTGGAAAACAACACGGTGATCCACCAGATGATCATCGTCGCCCAATTCCTGAAGCGGCACGGCAAGGGCGGCGCCACGCGGAACCTGGGGCTTCCCGAACAGGCGACGGTGCTGCCGCGCGAATATGGCGATGCCGACCTCGCGAAATTCTTCGGGGCGTGCACGCCGGCGGAGCGCGCCCTGTATGCCACGTTTCTCTATACGGGTTTCAGAGAGCAGGAGGTGGTGCACCTCTTCTGGGCCGACATCAATTTCAACCTCAACACCATTCGGGTGACGGCGAAGCCCGACCTCGGGTTCTCTGCGAAGCGCTGGGAGGAACGGGAAGTCCCCGTGGCGAAGCAGTTGATGGAACTCCTGCGGGATCATCCGCGGCGGGAGCACTGTCGGTTCGTGTTCCCTTCGCCGCCCGGCAACCGGGAATGGCACATGTTGGACCACTGCAAGGATATCGCCGAGCGCGCCGGGCTTGACAAGGCGAAATTCGATTTGAAAACGTTCCGCTCTACCTATGCCACCCGGATGCTGCGTGCCGGCTTCGACGTGCGCACGGTGCAGCATTGGATGGGACACCGGAGCCTCGAAACAACGATGCGCTACCTGGCGCCCGCCGTGGACGTGCGGGACCGGCTGGATAAGGTGCAGATTGCTGGGTTGCTTTCTCCTGAATCGGCGAGGTGAACGCCGGTTTTTTCAGAACCGGAACCGCTCGCGAGTAGCACCCACCCTTTTGTTTGGAGACCGGCCAATCCAAGATCTATAGAAATTGGGTCTCGTTATGTTCACGTCAAGATCCAATAAAACCGCGTCGGCTAATCCGGTTACTCTCGCGCCATTTCAGCCTTCGCAATTCGCTCGACAAGCGACATGGCCAGCTTCTTTGAGAGGTCAGAGACGAGCAGTCCGCGGACCCACTTGGCCAGCCAGTCCCGCTTTTTCCCGGTTTCCTTCTTCAACTCATTCGAGAGCCAATGGCCGAAATGCATTCGCAGGGCAGCTTTAAAGTCGTCGATCTTCTGCTCGCCGCCTTCCATAAGGATCACTGCCTGCGTGTTTGCCCGCTCCCCCGGCTCAAACTGTTCCTGGCGAACCGCAGCTGAAACAAAAGTGCGTTGTATATACCCACTGTCCTGGAGCCCCTGCAGGAGCCGGCTGGCGCCGGCATCGCTGAACCCCCGGCGGCCAAGCAGGTTGGTGAGGTCATTGCGCAACATCGTATATCGCCCATCCACGCGTTTACCGGAGATGGTGAGGTGCATCATTACAAAGATGGCACCTATCGTAATACCGCACTCTTCCTGGGCAAGCTTGTTCAGGTAGGGGAGCAGAAACGCAACGGCCGTGAGGAACTCGTCCGGCAGTTCGTTGGCGTGGATGGCGGTCAACCTAGCTGCCATAGCCAGATTATAGACTATGGAAACATTTCAAAAACGTAGTTTTTTGCTAAAATGCAAAACACATGCTATACCATTCATACCCGTGGAATCTCCATTCGGACGCCTAATCGATCTGTTCAACGCGGTTCCGTATGTCTGATTGCGGCGACTGGTGTATCAACAATAAAGTGCGGAATAGCCGTCCAAGTTGGGGAGAAAACGGAAAAGCCGGGTTGAGTGTTTGCGCACTCAGCCCGGCGACGCTCGAAGCGAGCGGCTGCCGCCTGGAAGCCTTTTATGCAAAAAAGAAAACAAGCGGCAACCGCCGCTACCCATGATAGCGCGATTAGCGCATCACAGCGTTCGGGAGCGGTACCCTTCCACGCTAGTACTATAAGTACTCCCCGTCAAGACCGGCACGGGACATCGGCAGACCCAAAGCAGATCCTCGACAGCAGAATTGCTCGGGGTTTCAGCGTTACGGAATCCACAGCCTCCCTTCCCAACAAAGAAGCATGCCGTTGGCTAGTCTATTCGATGGATGGGAAGGAAGGCCGTTTTGTCGAATGGCTGGACGGCCGCTGGCAGGCCTTCGAGTATATGAACTATCGCCATTCATTTAGCCCAGCCCAAGAACTCGACGCTCGCGATCTGCGCGTTCTCCGAGAAAAATACAACATCGCAAATGAGACGCTGCCTGATGAAGATCTGGTCCACACCGGCCCAGACAGGCTGAATTGTCTGCGCGGGTGCCTTGCTCTCCGGAATTGCTTACCCTGATTTCCCCAAAGACAGTTAGAGCATTCACCTGTGGCCCACCCTCACTAACATCCACCGCGCTAGGTGCGGCAAGATCTCCTCCATCGCCTTCCCGGCCAGCTTCATCCCCCATCTGGCATGATCCAGGATTCGCGAAAATATTTTTAAAAGACTTTTTGAACAGCCCGTAAACAAGCCCATCGTTCATCGGGAGGCCGGCCTCCGACTGCCGGGCCGACCTGGGGGTCGCTCCGCGGGCGAGGCCGCCCACCCCACCTACGCCGCGTCTTCATTGCCTTTGGTGGCCCTCATCAGGGCCATGTTCGGAGCTCCATTGAGGATGCTCTCCGACACCATATTGGGGGGACGGCACCGTTTCGAGTGCTTTGGGAACTGGTAAGAAACCGGCTACACTGCAAAAAGCCACATGCGGAAGTTGAACCACTCGGAGCAACTCGCCAAGCACGTAATCGAGATTGTCGAAAAGGGTACGCGTGCCGAATTCTGTCTCGGGCAAAGCGACGGAGAATACGATTTGAACCTTACCTTCGCCGACGGCACGAGGGCCGCGGTCGAGGTCACCAAGTCCACTTCTCAGGATGGACAGGAAATGCTGGTGGCGCTCCAGAAGCGGGGAAATTTTGTGAATGCAGTCTCTTGTACGCATAGCTGGTTCGTTGAGGCCCTTCCGACAGCCAGGATCGGGTTGGTTTTGCAAAATGTCGATCGATACCTTCGCGCAATCGAAGCCGAAGGCCGAGACGAGTTTAGCGCCGAGCCATCCGGGGAAAGCGCCGCAGTCTCCAATATCTTGAAGGACCTTCAGATTATCGAGGGATCGGTTCTATCGATGCCGTCGCCCGCCCGGATCTGGATCTGTGGCCCGATGCCATCCACTACAGGCAGTATCGTTAATCCGGACCACTTGCAGCGAGCAATCGAACGGGAGGCACAGAAGCCTGATATCAGGCAGAAGCGGTGGACGAGCGAATGCAAAGAGCGCCACCTTTTTGTGCACGTCGACTCACTGAATGACGAAGCGTGGTCAGCCCTGGTAAACGGCTGCATGCCACCACAGACGCCGTCGTTACCTCCCGAGCTAACCCATGTCTGGGCCGCCACGGACGAAGCGCCCAATGGGATTGTCGTCTGGACTTCGAACCCACCAGAGGGGTGGCGAGACCGCGGGCTAATTCTGCCTTGCTGGCCACGCTAGTTGCCAAGCGCATCGTCAAGCGCCGCTTTGGAGATGGTGAATTCACACCCTCCCGCGCAATTCACGCGGATAGTGCGGCTATCGAAACTGATCAGTTGATAGCTTGCCGGCTCCCCGCAGTGAGGGCACAGTCCAATTTCTTTGACCAACGGAAGAATCGAAATCTGCATACACGGTGCTATTCGACAGTTGCTCGGAATTTCGTGCCAGGATCGTCACAGGTGCGTCCGGCGTGAAGGCGAATGCCCGTGCGGGTGAAACCGCCCGACCAGACGCGCCCTAAGAAAACTCCCCCAGGTTGCGGGGGAGTGCGGCATTGTGGCCGTTTAGGGGTGAATTCGGTTTAGCCGTTCCTGGGCGATCTTGCAATAACGGGCTTCAAGCTCCATGGCGATATAGCGTCTTCCAAGTTGTTTGGCTGCCACCACCGTGGTGCCGGAACCGGCAAATGGGTCGAGGATAATATCGCCGGGTTTGCTGTAGGCGGCGATCAAGGGTCGGAGTGTCACCGCCGGTGTAATAATCCCCAAAGTGCCGGTTGAGAATTCCCCAGCCCCAGTGAAGTGGTGTATACCCGCATTGACTCCATCCGGGGGAGGTGCGGCAAGGTGCTTAGGGGAAAAGACGTGAACGATCTGGAAGAAATGAAACAGACGGGGATGAGCATATCCGCCATCAGTGAGCTGACCGGATATGACCGGAAGACGGTTCGAAAATACCTGCTGAACCGAGAGACGGTGCCGGGTTATCGGGAGCGGCCGGTGCCGCCGAGTAAGCTCGATGCTTTCAAGCCGTATCTGGAAGACCGCATGAAGGCTGGTGTGTGGAACGCACAAGTGCTGCTGCGGGAACTGCGGCAGCGCGGCTACGGAGGCGGGTACACGATCCTCAAGGACTGGTTGCACCCGCAACGGACGGCTGGCAGCGCCGCGGCGGTGCGGCGGTACGAAACGGCGCCGGGCAAGCAGGCGCAGGTGGATTGGGGACACTTGGGGTACCTGGATGCGGACGGTGCGGCGCACCGTGTTTGGGGGTTCGCGATCACATTAGGGTACAGCCGGCGGATGTGGGCGCAGGCGGCCTTGGACCAGCAACTGGGGACGCTGTTGCGGATGCATGAAGCCGCGTTCCAGGAGTGGGGTGCGATTCCGGAGGAGATCTTATACGACCGTATGAAGACCGTGTGGCTGGACACGGACGCGCGCGGCGAGATTGTGTGGCATCCGGTTTTCCTGGACTTCGCACGTTATTGGGGATTCAAACCGCGGCTGTGCCGGCCGTACCGAGCCCAAACGAAGGGTAAGATCGAGTCCGGGGTGAAGTTCATTCGCCGGAATTTTCTGTGTGGCCTGCTGGGTCGCGAGCCATCCTGTCTGGCGGATTTCAATACAGAGCTGCGGGAATGGGTGGACAGCGTGGCCAATCGGCGGGTGCACGGGACCACTTACGAACAGGTGCTGATTCGGTGGGACGGGGACCAGTTCAGCATGCAATCGCTAAACGGTAGACGACCATACCCGTACGTGGATGACGAACTGCGCAAGGTGGCGCGAGACGCGTACGTGAGTTGGCAAGCCAGCCGTTATTCGGTGCCGTGGCACTATGCCGGCAAGGAGGTCTGGGTTCGCGAGCAGGGTGAACGGGTAGAGGTGCACTATGGCGGCGAGCGGATCGCGGAGCACCAGCGTGCCAAGGGTAAGCACCAGGTCATCACCGACCAGGCGCATCATGAGGGAATTCCGTTGAATGCCACTCAGGGCGGCGACAAGATCCTGGTCCGGATGCGCGAGGCAGCCCCAACGGTGGAGGCCCGACCGTTAGCGGCTTACGAAAGTGCGGCGATGGGAGGTGTCCAATGATGCCTTCCATGGAACGATTAGAGAATGCCCTTACCACCCTGGGGCTGAAAGCGGTCGAGGCCCGGTTGGAAGGATTGTTGGAACAGGCAGCCAAAAAGGAGCCGAGCTATGCGGAGTTTCTGGATGAGTTGCTTAGCTGTGAAGTGGATGCGCGACGTGCGCGTTATCTGAGAGCGCGCCTGCAGTTGGCCCACCTGCCGTTCGTAAAGACATTCGACCAATTCGATTTTGGGTTTCAGCCTTCGATCGACGAACGACAGATTCGCGAGCTGCGGTCCCTGCGATTCGTGCACGATGCCAGCAATGCGATTTTTCTGGGGCCACCCGGCGTAGGGAAAACTCATCTGAGCGTGGCTTTCGCTGAGGCAGCCATTCAGGCCGGCTTCGGCGCATACTTCATCACCGCCCACGATATGGTTCATGATCTTGGCCGGGCTTACCGGGAAGGCCGGTTGGACCGCCGCATGCGCGTGTATCTCGCTCCCAAGCTATTGGTGATTGACGAAATGGGCTACTTGCCGTTGGACGATCTGGGCGCCACGATCTTCTTCCAGTTAGTGAGTGCGCGTTACGAGCACGGCAGCATCATCCTGACCAGCAACAAAAGTTATGGCGACTGGGGCTCGATCTTCGGAGACCCGATCATTGCCACCGCCATCCTCGACCGGCTGTTGCACCATTCCACAACCATCAACATCCGTGGGGAAAGCTATCGATTAAAAGACCGCCGGCGCGCCGGGCTTCTAAGCCGGCCCGAGGAGCAGTCCCCTGCCAACCCATTGGCGCCTCCACCCGCTGGTGCCCCGAGCAGTCGTGGGAAGCGGAGCTCTGCATGAGTTTTCTGAGGCATGACGAGATCTATCGGTCCGATGTGGCCTTTAAAACCATGCCCACGTTCCAGCTTCATGCCGCCTCCCGTTGGTCGGCCCTGAACAAACCAAAAGGGCGTGGCTGTTACCCCACGCCCTTCCCATCGTCCGCGATGAGTCTCGGGTCGGCTATTCCTTGGCGGGTTGCTCTCCAGCAGAGCCCGCCTCTGCTTCACCGGCCGGAATCCATGGTGTACCTTTCGGCCGAAACAGTCAACCACCACCTAGCAGGGGCTGGGGAATTTTCGACCGGCGATTTGGGGAATTTTCATCCGGCGTTGACAGGAGGGCCATCAGCGGCTTCTGAGTGGGGTGGTAGCGGTTGCCGGTGTAGCGCCACTCCAACACGTCCCGCAGGACCAGGCTCGGTTTGGGCGGTTCGCCCTTGCAGAGCAGGTAGGCCTGCTCATGGCAGTACGCTGCGAGGTTTTGGCCGGATGCGTAGCGCTTGATCCAGACGAAATGCGCCCGAGGCCGGAGGCCGGCCGCACGCCAGGCCGCCATAAAGGTATCCACCTTGTGCCAACCGTAGAAGCTCACGCAGAAACGGTTGTTTTTGAGGACACGGACAATCTGCGCGAACGCCGGCTTGAGCCATGAGGTGGTGTCGTCGTTGGCCACGATCCGGTCGCTGCGGTCGCGATACCGGGCGGCATAGGGCGGGTCGGTGACGACCAGGTCCACGCACGTATCCGGCATCGTGGCGATGACCTGGATGCAGTCGCCATGGATAATGCGGTTTACGAACTCGGCCACCGGGCGCCTGGCTGGCGGCGCACTCGAACCTAGCGGGGAATGCCGGGCGGACGTGGCGGTCGCCGCTACGTGCGCCATAAGCGAAGATTCCATAGACTGTATCTCCTTATTTGTGAATGGGATTGCTCGTACCGATCAGCAGAGTGTTTTAGGAAGAAGCTCTCAGAATCTTAAAGACACCGCGCCGCCCGGTCAAGGCGGCTGTCCCGGCGCGTTGACGTGGTTTTGTCGCTACGATATGAGTTGTATCGTACGCATACAAAGGTGAGTGAGGACTAAAAATACGCGAACTCCTCCGCTTCCCACACCAAGCCATCTAGGAGTCACACCAGACTTAACTTAGGCCCTCCACTAATAGATTATGTAGAATTCTTTATCATCCGCACACATTACATCTATTAGCGCGGCTCCCGCTGGCCCGCTTTATTGTAGCCTTTCACAGGAAACAGTACCGGATCTTGAAACTTTTCGTTGACAGGCGTCTAGGCTGCGCACTATAATCAAGTCCAGATCTAAATCTCGTAAACCACAAAGAGCTTGCCCTCCAATCCCGCCGGGCAACCACCTCCGAGTCCGAGACGCGAGTTTTTAGTTCCCAACCGACGCGGCTTTGCTAGTCGGTTAGGAGGACTGTAATGCGCAGCATCCTGCCTCTCATATTATTTCTCTGCGGTCTGATGTTGACCGTAAACCCCGCGATGCCCCAAAGCAGCAACGGTTTACCCTATGGCGGTGCTGCTTTAACTCCAGGTTCTATACCGGTCGGCCCGGCGTTGCCAGGCCCGCTGCCGCCAAGTGGCAATTCTGTGTGTAGTACCGGTGGCAGCACCGACCCCTGCGTGGTAACGGGGCAAAACGACCGATACCGGACCAGCTCGAACGTCAACGCGTCGAAACTCGCCGGTTTCAGCGATGCCTCCAATTTCGGCATAGCTAATTTTTTCAAGCTTAACTCGACACCTCATTCGCCGTTCCTATATGAGCCAGTTCTCGCGCAGCCGCTCTACGTGACCAACGTTCCGCAGCCCCCCAGCGGAACGACGACTAAGAACATCCTGGTGGTAGCTTCGCTTAACGACTACGTGTACGCGTTCGACACGAGCCAGGGGACCGGCGCCTCACCGCTCTGGAGCCAAGACTTGGCCACCTCTGATTGCGGCAGTACTGGCGTCCCATTTTTCAACGACCATAGCGGCCAGCCAGGGGGTGTTACGCAACTTCCCTATTACGGTATTGTGGCAACGCCAGTGGTCGATATCACGACAACTCCTCCCATCGGCTACGTAGTGGAGGCGTGCACGGGCTCATGGAACTCGACCACTATTTCTTGGTACATTAATGCGATCAACATCGACACCGGCGCCATCTTGAACAGCTCAACTCCGATTATGGATTCCAATTTCTTTCCGTCTAACGAGTTGTCGCGGGCGTCGCTTCTATTAACCCACCCCAGCGGCGGGGGAACTTTCGTTTATATCTCTTTTGGCACGGGCGTGGCGGAAATCGCCGCCGCTATTAACTCCTCCTTCGCCTATTCGGGTGTCCTCGCCGGATATCAGGTTAAATTCCCGTCTAGCCCACCATATGTGACGTTTACTAAGCTTTCTCAAAGCTCCTCAGTTTCCGGTTTCTTCTACACCCATAACTCAACATCGTCAGCGTTCCCCGGGGTCTACACAGGCTTCAGTTCAGGGTGGAGTGGTGGGGTTTACCCCTTAGATCCGCAAGGGCCGGCCTGTGATACCGTTGGTACCGGCTGTTCTCCGGGCTCTAACTGGGCGGTTAACGGCGGTGGAATCTGGATGTCGTCCAAGGGGCCGTCCTCCGACGCAAGCGCCGATGTCTATCTTGCCTCGGGCAATGGGGCCTTCGGCTGCAGCGGCAGCACTGCAACTGACTGCGACGGAAGCTCATCGTGTACGAGCCTTTCAGGCGTCATTTACTGGGGAGAGTCGGCCATCGAGTTTCCCACAGCCACGAACGGCTCTACGCCCTACATGGGCACGCCCGCGGACTTTTTTGCTCCGTATGTCCAGCGCTACGCGGGAACAGGGACCCACATGCCGAACGGCGATTTGACCTCAGGCGGTCCGGCGGGCTGTCAAACCGAAGAGCTGAGCCGCCTCGACCTTGATTTTGGCGTAGGCGGAGTAGTACTCATTCCTCATTCGAATGTTTTTGCCATGACGTCGGACAAGAGCGGCTATATCTACGTCATGCCGGCTCAAGGGAGTCTCGGGCTATTCCAACCAAGCGATAGTGGACTTACCAGCGGCACATACAAAACGCAACCGCCATTTCAGCTAAGCCGACTACCTACATCTACCGATCAAACCTGTGAGATAATCGACTCAAGTGGGAATATAACTCAGAATTGCGACGAAGTACACGAGCTTGCTTTCAACCAGGACACCCTTTTCGTATGGCCCGTAGGGGAACAGGTTGAATCCTTCGCCGGGGGGCTTTCCAACAGCAATAAGACCTATTCGTTCAATACTACAGGGATAGATCCATGCTCTCAAACGCCGAATCCATGCACCTGTTCAGGCACAAACTGCACGCCGAAAGCTCCGAAATCGACCGCGGGATCTTCAGGCGGCGGTTTTGCGATCGCCGCCGACAATTCCATCAGCCAAGCCACGTTGTGGGGGGCCGTGCCGCAGTCCAATTTTTCGACATCGAACCTCAGCTTTAATTGGGGACAGCTCTTCGCCTACACCGTGAACTCCGACGCGAGCCTCACTTGGATCTGGGATAGCGTCAATGGCCACAACTGTTCGATTCCTGCGGCTACGGGGTGGTTCGTACCCTCCTTCACAGAACCGACTCTAGCCGATAACCAACACCCGTCTACTCCAGCTGGCGCAGTGTACGTCCCGACATCGTGTGTCACTACCAACACCGATGGCACAAAATATAAAGCCTGCGGTGACGTGCCGACGGGTAGCGTTGCGAGCGGTGTTTTAGTGTTTACGAGTTGTTCGTGACGGCAAGGTATGCCATGCCCGGTAAACTCCTCTCGATTGCATCATTCCTAGCCTTGGCGTGTGCTTCGCAAAGCACAGGAGGCCAAGCGCCAGTCTACAAATTGCTCTATTCGCCAACATCCGGTGCGGTTCCTGGGGGCAACCCGAACGTGATATTCGAGGTCGAGCCGGGTTTGTTTGACGTGTTAAGCCTTCGGGGGGTTGATACATTTGGCCCTTCGATCTTTAGCATTACGGGTACCGGAACGTTTAAGGTGATCTACTCGTTCCAGCCGACGTCCGCGCTTATGTCCACGTTCGTCCAAGCCACCAATGGCGAGGTCTATGCCCCCGCCTTCATCGCGCCCAACAATTTTTATTTCTCCCTTACTCCGTCTGGGCAAAATGTCCAGCGGTATCCGTTTCCAGGCCAGTGGGGAACCGCCTGGCAAACGCTCGTAGTGCCGCCGAATGAACTTTACGACATTGTTGGCGCTGCGACCGGCGGTTCATCGACTTATGGCTTTGCCCAGATCGACGAAGCTGGCAAGATTACGATCCTCCATCAGTTCTCTGGAAACGACGGGGTTCCAATCGGTAACAACATTACGTACGGGGCAGATGGCAACATCTACGGCGTCGGCAGCCAGACTATCGGCGTTAGCCCTGGCTTCATTTTTCGCTTCACACCGACCGGAGCCTACTCACAACTCCTAAGTTTCCCCTCGTTTCCCGATGTCGCAACGCTTGCCCTGATTTCTGCGTCTGACGGCAACCTTTACGGCATCTTCGGAGGAGGAGGGGCCAACCACACGGGAGAAATCTATCAGGCCACGCTCTCCGGGCAGTTGCAAACCGTGGCTAGTTTCCCTGCCACTGGTATGACTAAGCCGCTGTCGCTGATGCAGGCCGCTGACGGCAACATTTACGGTAGCACCAACTCGAATTTCATTTTCCGCTATAATCTGACGACCCATCAGCTTAGTCCTGTGTACCGCTTGGACCCGTATGGGTCGCAGGGCCATTGCGCCTGCCAACTCATCGAGGGGATGGATGGCAAACTTTACGGTGTCACTCCGGTCGGCGGCAACTACCCTGGCATCGGGGCGGTATTCAGTCTGAATATCGGGCTCCCCAAGCCGAAGCCGTTCATCTCCGGCCTGTACCCGTCCTCTGGGTCGGTAGGCGAGAGGGTGATCTTGTGGGGGAATTATCTGCTGGGCGCCAGCTCGGTCGCCTTCAACGGCGTCCCCGCTGCGAGTGTACTGACCACGTCAGGTCAATCCGTTCTGGTTACTGTTCCGTCAGGGGCCGCTACCGGGCCAGTAAGTATAACCACCGCGAACGGCTCGTTTACAACCACGGAGAACTTCACAGTCCAATAGCATTTGTGCCTACAAGAGTGGAGGGAAGCATGACTTGGACAACGCCTTACTTCGAGGAAATCTCAGTCAATTGTGAAATCAACTCCTACGCTCCGGCTGCAATATACGCCCGTGTGCGTTGGGAGTGCTCGTCTCATCGAGTTCCTGAGCCGGTGGAACGGATCGTCCGACGTGCAGGCGAGTGTTATTCGCTCTTCTGTGCATAACTTCCCCATCGACAACCGATCCTTTCTATGTTAAGCGCCCCTTGACGGCTCTTGGTGACGGCGTATCATAAAGGACGTTATGATACGGCAATCCACGGAGGGGGAGGAGGTCAAAAATCGGCGCAAAAAGGTCGCGGAGCGGCGGGTAATGAGTTGCGAAAGGAAGGGTCAGGCGACTGACACCGGCTTTGAGGAGATCGATCCGGCGGAGTTCTTCGACCCTGAGGAGTTCGGCGTCGGCCGGCGGGATACTCAAAAGCCATGACGAGAGATCTCGTCCCCATCCCACGGCGCGAACTCGGCCGGGCGGGGTTCGAAGGCCTGCCAGCGATCATCGGGCGCGGCGGCGAATCGGCTGCCTGGCGCTTCGTCGAGTTCTTCACCGCGAGCATAAGGAACCGGAACACGCGAGCTGCCTACGCCCAGGCCGTCACCCAATTTTTCGCGTGGTGCGAGAAGCACCGCGTCCATGCGCTTGAGGATATCAAACCGGTGGTGGTCGCCGCGTACATCGAGAACCACCCTGGCGCGGCGCCGACCGTGAAGCAACACCTGGCCGCGATCCGAATGCTGTTCGATTACCTCGTGACCGGGCAGGTGGTTGCCGTAAACCCGGCACACGCGGTCCGTGGTCCGAAGTATGTCGTGAAGCGCGGCAAGACGCCGGTACTCACGGCTGACCAGGCGCGGACGCTGATCGATAGCATAAAGACAGATTCGGTCGTCGGCCGGCGGGACCGGGCGATCATCGGCCTCATGTGCTACACCTTTGCGCGCGTCTCGGCCATGGTCAACATGCGCGTTGATGATTATTACGAGAATGGCAAGCGCTCGTGGGTGCGGCTCCATGAGAAGGGCGGCAAGCGGCACGAGGTCCCCTGCCACCACAATGCGGAGGCGTACCTCGATGCGTATCTGGATGCCGCGGGGATTCGGGAAGAGAAGAAATCGCCGCTCTTTCGGAGCGTCGATGCAAAGCGGCAGCTTACAATGAACCCCATGGCGCGCACGGACGTGCTGCGCATGGTGAAACGCCGGGCGATGGAAGCCGGACTCCCCTCCTCCACGTGCTGCCACACGTTCCGTGCAACGGGGATCACTGCGTACCTGGAGAATGGGGGGACCATCGAAAACGCACAATTGATCGCGGCGCATGAATCGCCGCGGACAACGAAGCTCTACGACAGGACCGGCGATGAGATTACGCTCGACGAGGTGGAACGGATTGCGATTTGAAAGAGCTCGCGATTTCGGTTATGCTCGTGCGCCCGTGCTGACGGGCGCGACTACTTACATCGTCGTTGTTGGTATCTTAGGCTTGTTCTTGCTGCCGGGAGGCCGGCCGCGTCGCTTTGTAGCTATCGTGGACAGCCAAGCGGGTGGCCGTGGCTGTGGGCCAGGCGCTCCATGGTCAAGATAGCCTGTTCAAGTTGTTCGCGTTCCTGCCGCAATTCCGCGAGGATTCTGCTCACGTCCATCGTTTCTCCACGACGCAGCCGCCGGTGCTTGTCGTTTCGAGTATATGTAATTCGCGGTCCGATCTCAAGTAACGCTCGTACGCGCGCGGGTACCGCCGGGGATTGACGATTTAGAGTCCGTGGTCTCGGAGACTTTTCTGAAGATCTCTGAGGGCGCCTTCGGGGAGGATGGTTGCGTCAGCCGACAGTGAGGCAGGGTGGACACCCAAATTGATATTGAGGAGAATTTTGAACGCCGCTTGGCGCTGCTTCGCGTTCAAGTCCTGCCGGTCCCGGTATGTGATATAGCACTGCGCGAGGCGCTCCCACCATACAACCTCCTGTTCGGGATGGAGGTCACGCCGGAAGTCGTCCAACCAATCGGCCAGGGAAGAGGGATACACTTCATCAAGCGCCAAGTGGAGATTCTTGATCCTGGCAACTAGATCCGGCGAAAGTTCAGCATGGCGTATCGGACCCGGTTCCAGCTCGTCGAGAGAAATATTGGAATGGCTCATGTTGGTCGATGGTCTAGAACAATGAATCGCAGAGTTGGCGCTGTTACGCGCCCCGGCGGGCTGGCTTGATTCCGAGCTTTTCTTCAACAACATTCACACGATTCCGGAGCTCACCAATTTGCCCGGCATACGCCGACTTTGCGAGCTCATCGCCGATGGTACGTGCAAGATCGGCCTTCGAAACCATCGCATCGGTGATCTGTTTTACGTCATCGCGGAGATCGCGGACATTCTTATCCAGTGTCTTGATATCACGTTGCATTGGCCAGAGATCCGCTTTCGTCACCATCTCCTCGCGAATAGCTTGGAGACCACCCTTCGTGGCCATGCGTGCGATGTCTCTCTGTATCACGGCTGCGAAGTCGTCGAGTGTCATCGGCTTCTTTTTTATCTTTGGCTTTGCCATGGTGTTAATCATACTGGTGAGCGCGCTGTCGTCAAGGGATGCACAACTGCTCTTGGTAGTCTGACTTGCGCATGGTGACGAACTGGCGGGGAGCGGTCAATGGCTCGTACGAATGAAATTGGCTATGGCCGCGAATTCGCCTCTCGAAACCTGTTCGTTTGTGAGCCTGAGAATTTTAATGCCTCGAACGCGCTCGAACCAAGCGTCCATGCGCCGGTCGCGGGCAGGATCTTGATGACTCGGGCCATCGATCTCAATCGCAAGTTTGTGCTCTGGTAGGTAGAAGTCCACGATTCGGTAGTATGGCGCGTAGAAACCTTGTTGGAAACGATAGGGCACCCCGAGCGAAGCGAGGAAATCTTGAAACACGAGTTCCGCCTCGGTGGCCGCCTTGCGGAGACGGGCAACATTGATCGCGTGCCGCTTCTTGAGGGGAAGCTGACAGAAATACTCCACGCCCGGATTCTCGCATGGATCTGATCCGAGAGTCCAGGAGAAAAGAAGCGAAGTTCTTATACCGAGGATACGCCGCGCAGTGAGACGTTTAATGCGCGGCGTCAGCAATCTTGTCGGCATTTTATTTCGCGTGTTACACAAACGATGACCGTCTTCACATGAAGGGCGCAGTCCGACCTGGAGAAGAAAAGGCCGACGCGGCGTGGCCGGTCGGCTGGAATAATCGGACAGGGGTATACTGATCGAAGTAGCGGCACATCAGGTTGAAGCTACGCCCGTGGTTTCAAGGAATCCAGCGAGCTTGCCCGTCGCCTTGTACTGCGGTATCGGGTCAAGCTCCTTGAACGCGGACGTGAAAGCGTTTGAGAGGGACCACATCGTACGCGGCCGGAACTCATCGTGCTGCGGATCGAAATACATTTCGTGTACCTTGCGGTCCAGGTGTCGCGGGACTTCAAGCTCCGCTTCCACGAATGCCCGGTAAATGATGAGCTTGGCCGCGACATCTGAAAGCTGGGAATCCTTCCACCGCTCCACGGCTTCCACCATCGGCTTGAAATTCCGCTGCATGTCGTCGATGCCGCCGGAGAGCGCCCGGTTGAGATTGAAGTTCTTGGTATGCTTCGCGAGCACCGGCTGGAAGTCGCCATGGAAGGCCATGTTGTCACAGACGAAGACGCGGTATCCCACGGTGAGCGCGAGCCGCATGGTTTTGTCGTGCGAGTTCCGGAGCCCCAGGGCGAACCTGGCGCCGGTGAAGCCGTGTTCCATCTCGATCAGGCCGAAGCACTTGTTGCCGTCCTCGGAGACGGCGAATTCCATCTTGTGTATCCCGATGTGGCGGAAGCCCAGAGTTTCCACCAGGGCGTCCACCACCTCGTGGTGCGGGATGGGCCTGTGCGTTGCGGTTCCGGGCGGCGTTGCGACAAGCGCCAACTGCTCCCGCGTGATGAGCGTCGTATCCACGTGCGCCATGAGCGTCGATTCCATTCGTAGTTCTCCTCTGCTTAGAAATTGAGATGGCTCTGCCGGTCGGTAGAGCGCCTTTCGAAAAAGCTGTTGTGAAGTGTAAAGGCAGACCGCTACGAGGTCAAGGGCAGCGGCTTGGCTCGCGGGGCGTACTTTAGGGCGGAAGGCGACAAAGGCACAGACTTGGCGTTTACCTGGACAGACAAACCATCGCAGTATAGACTTAACGGTATGAAGACGCTAGGACTTGCGATTGTACTTATCCTGGTCATTGCTGCCGGATTAGTGGTGGTGCGATGGCTTAATCGTGCGCAGGGTCCTCTTATCGCGAGCCTTTCGCCGTCCTTCGGCCCTATTGGTACGACCGTCACAATTACTGGTTCGGGATTTGTACCAACAGGCAATGTGATTGAATTTTCCGGTAATGCAGTGGGGGATTCTGTCGATTCGTCAAACGGCACGACGATCACGTTTATGATTCCTAACTCCCTTTATTTGCTTTGTTCTATAATGGGTCGGTGCCCTGGCCCTATAATCCCCATTCGGACGCAAACATATAATGTTGCCGTAGACTCGAATTCCCAGTTGAGTAATTCGGTGCCGTTTACAGTGACAGCCGGAGGGCCCTCGCTTTTTTGATTTCACAACGCGGCCAGACGGCGGAAGCTGGCTCTGGAATGTTTCTCGCGGGTTTCCGCGCCGCCGACAGGGTAGCTCTTACTGTTGTAGGGGAGAAAATAGAGCGGCGAGAGGAGGGGGATATGGAAAAATGTGCGAGAAGGAGGCATTTCGCCAGTTGTCGCATGTACGGGAGAAGGCTGGGACGGTGGTTCAAAACGGGCCGGTTGGCGGGTAAGGACTTAAAAAAGCCTAATCAACCAGTCTGAGCGAGCGGTCGGCTGTTATACTAGGTGGAACCCAGGATGCCAAAATGGAAATCCTGGTTAAGGATTCTTCGATGCGGACGAAAACTCGAAGGCTTGTGACCGTTGCAGTAAGGAGCTCGTTTTTGGTGCTCATCGCATCCGCTACGGCGCGCGCTCAGGTGCTGGCTGGGCCGAGCCGCCCAGCGGGCGTACCGGAAGGATATGTGATCACTCCGTCCGGCTATTTCCATCCATCCTGTGTCCGGCAGATGGCGGAAGGAGAGGCTCTGTTGGAAGATGGGCGTGTCCTCCAACATGCCGATGGAACTCTCGAGAACATCCCTTCCTGCGACTACCCGCGTTACACGGCACACGGAGAAATTGGGGGCGAGGGTCCGTTGACGAACTACATTGAATGGGCACAGGCCACGACGAGCACCTCATATGGCGGGCTTACCGCAACGTGGGTGGTTCCGCCAGCGCCGGCTTCCAATGATGGCCAGACGGTGTATTTCTTTCCGGGGCTCGACGACATCAATGACACTGTGACCATTCTTCAGCCTGTGTTGGGGTGGAATAGCTTTCTTCTTCCCGGAGCATGGAGTATTGCTAGCTGGAACTGCTGTGTGCCCTCGACTAGCACTAACTGGCACAGTCCGGCTGTTAGCGTCAGCCCAGGCGATGAAATCAAGGGCATTATTTGGGACACTTGCGGCGCGGGAACGGTATCCTGTCCGACGTGGAAAGTGATAACTGAGGATGTGTCCACGGGGCGCAGCACGACGCTGAGCGATACTCCCAGTGAAGGGCAGACGTTCAACTGGGCGTTCGCCGGCGCGCTGGAGGTCTCTATTAACCTTATCCAGTGCAGCGATTATCCCCCGAATGGCGCGCTCACTTTTTCAGATGTAGCACTGTATGACTACAACTTCGACCGGGTCTCCAATCCGGGTTGGTCATTCACGAATAAGGCCTCGGGCCTCGCGCCGCAATGCGGCTACGGTGGCCAAGTCGCGCCGACGCAAGCGACGCTCGACTACTCGTCTTTCATCACGCTGGCCAGCTTCAATTTTACGGACGGCGCGGTGCCCTACGCGGGCCTTATACAGGCCACCAATGGGAACCTCTACGGGACAACGCAGATCGGTGGCGCCGGCGGTGAAGGGACGATCTTCCAGATCACTCCGAGCGGCACACTGACGACCCTCTATAGCTTCTGCTCCCAAAGCAACTGCGCCGACGGCGAGGTGCCCTACGCGGGCCTTATACAGGCCACCAAAGGGGACCTCTACGGGACAACGACCGTGGGCGGCACCCACGACGAAGGGACAGTCTTCAAAATCACCCCTGCCGGCACACTGACGACCCTCTATAGCTTCTGCTCCCAAAGCGAATGCGCCGACGGCGCGGAACCCTACGCGGGGCTCGTCCAGGCTTCTAATGGGAACCTATACGGGACAACGCTCTATGGCGGAACCGGGGCGAACTGCTATTTTGGTGCGGAAGGCTGTGGCACAGTCTTCAGCATCACCCCTGGCGGCACGCTCACGACTCTATACAGCTTCTGCACCAAACGCAACTGCGCCGACGGGGCGCTGCCCTACGCAGGGCTAATCCAGGGCACCGACGGGAGTTTGTATGGGACGGCGTCTGCGGGCGGGTACGAGGGTCAAGGGACGTTCTTCAAAATCACCCCCACTGGCACGCTGACCACGCTATACGAGTTCTGCGGTCTGGGCTGCCCGAACGAACCTGAGGGGGCGCTGGTTCAGGCCGCCAGTGGGGAGTTCTACGGGACAACGTTCAATGGGGGAAGCGGGAGCAATGGGACGGTCTTCAGTATCACCCCAGGCGGTAAGCTGACGACGCTGTACAGCTTCTGCACGCAGAGCAACTGCACGGACGGCGCGCTGCCCTACGCAGGGCTAGTCCTGGGCACCGACGGAAATTTCTATGGGACAACGGTGTTTGGCGGGGCCAACGGCTACGGGACGATCTTCCAGATCACTCCGAGCGGCACACTGACGACGCTCTATAGCTTCTGCGCTCAAAGCAACTGCACGGACGGCTCTAACTCTGAGGGCGGCCTGGTTCAGGGCACCAGCGGGGACCTCTACGGGACAACGTGCTGCGGGGCCGACGGCTGGGGCACGGTTTTTAGGCTATACGTGGGCTTGGGGCCGTTTGTGGAAACACTGCCTACCTCCGGTAAGGTGGGAGGTGCCGTCAAGATTCTGGGGACCAATCTGACTGGAGCCACCAGCGTCAGCTTTAACGGCACGGCGGCGGCGTTCACCGTTGTTTCAGCTTCCGAAATCACCACCGCCGTGCCGGCCGGCGCGACCACCGGCGCAGTTCAGGTGGTGACACCCAGTGGCACACTTTCAAGCAACGTGCCCTTCCGGGTGCAATAAGAACTGGCTCCTCATGCCATCGCTGGGAGACCACCAAGAAGGCGATCATCGGGCATGAGCCGCAAGCGGTATTTCGAACTTCTGAAGGCGTAACGCCGGGCCGAACCCTCAACCGTGCGTCGGCCGCGAATTATGCCGTGTTGTGAGATAGCTTTGGCCGGATTACACTAAAAGCGAAAACCTCAATCGGTGGGATCGGACTCAAGCGCAGCCACGACTTCGGCGCATGCGCCGATTCGTGTTAAGCGCTGCCGTGGGACTAGTTATTTTCCTGCAACTAGTTCGCCCGGCGGCAATCGCCGCCGGGGCAAGGAACCGTAGTTCCCCAGTTTTCGCGCATGGTGGCCCGGAGGCGGTCAGCCGGAGCCGTGGCCTGCCGATAGGCGGCGCCGCGGTGCGATAGCGCAGGCTGCCCCCAGTTTGCTCGTCCGGCCTGATAAGGATGGCGAGCCTACGATAGTAGTCGACGGTAGGCGAAAACTGGGGGCAGCCTGCGGTAAGCAGGCCACCATGCGCGCACCAGTTCTGCGCGATAAGCGCAACAAGTACGGGCCTTCCGGCCCGCCGCGTAGTTTCTGGAGGGTATGGGGACGACTCTAGACCCTACCCCATACCCCGCCCTATACCCTAAACCACGCCTGATAGGGCGGTTGGTCGGCGCGTGGCTGGCTCAGCCAAGGCGTGATTCGGGAGAGTCGGGATCTAGCTCGGGCGGCGGAGGATACATAACCAGCAGGGCGGCCGGATCGGCGATTGCCGGAAGTATTGCCGCTTCGGCGGGAGGCTCGATTGCCGGGCTCCCCTCCTCCACGGGTGCGGGTGCACTCACTCCGGCGGTCTGGCCGGTTTGGTCAAGCGATGGTTCATTGGGTGCCGGAGTTCGCGGTTCCTGGTCCGCCGGTAGGCCAGTCGCTTCCGTGGCTGGTTCCACCATGACGCCGACCCCCTGCCGGCGCCTGGCGGCAAACTCCTCAATGGTCATGAACGGCGCGCGTCTTGCAAGTTCGCGCCTCACCTCGTGCTTCGCCACGGATTCGATGACCCAGGGGCTCTGGTGCTTCTCCTTCGCCTCCTGCAACTTCGCCTCCTGGATAGCGGCCACTTCCGCCGGGTCAACCGTCTCGATGTAGCGGTCGATCTCTGCATTGCGATAGTCGTCATAGTCGAATTCGACTTCCTGTTGTGCTTGGCGCTCGTCATCGCGGCGGCGTTCGGCTTCCTCCCGCGCTTTGCGCTGGGAGTTCGTTTCGAATCCGATGGGGATAGGAGTGTTCTCTTCGACAAGGTGTATGTAAAATCCTGCCGGGTTCGTGTACTTGCCGGGGTCTTTCGCGATGTGGTGGTCGCCGAGCTCCAGTTGGGCTACGACAGCTTGGCCTGGCTTCAGATTTGCGAGTAGAGCGTGGGCTTTCTTCTCGGTGATCCCGCGCCGCGAGAATTCCGCAATGAGCTGTGGATCAAAAGTTGGCGGCGCCGGTTGTTCAACGCGCCGTTGCGTCGGTATGGTTCGACGACGCTTTGATGGCTGATCCCCTCTCGCACTCGAATCTGCATCGATCATCTTGCGAGCTTTGCGACCGCCATGTGCCAAGGCGAACTCGGCATGCGCCTTCGGACCCGGTGTAAGAAACATGATCCAGTCGGGTTGATTCTGCGCATCAATCGTCGGTTCGTATTTCACGCCGGTGATGTAGCCCGATGCTTTGTGCGGACGAAGGACCTTCGCCATTTGGTCTTGAACGGGCTGGCGCTCGAAGTGCCGGAGCTGTGCTGAAAAAGTGCAGTACTCGGAGTACGTGATCTTCGCCCGAGGGTAATTATTTTTCAGTGCCGCAAATATCTTGCGGCTGATGATCTCGTAGAAACGTTGCGCCGCCGGCGGAAGCTGTTTCATGTATGCACGGTCAAGTGGACGGACTGGAGCGCTGTTGAGCACTTCCCAAAACGGATCGTTGAACGCGATATACACCGCATCGGCTTTTCGGCCATCGGGAAGCTTCTCGCCAGTGAAGATGACACCATACCGAGTGATGCCCGCTTCGACGTGACGCTCCGTACCATCGTTCGCCTTGTAATTAAATTTTGCGTTTATAAATGCACTGGCATTCTGGAGGAACGCCTTTCTGAGGTCTTTGGCATTTTGCCCCGCGTGCGTGGCGAGGTTAAGCTCAGCACAGATCTCGTTCAAACTGCCGATACGGAGGAGTCTTGGTAGTGGACGGCCCGCTTCTTCAATACGTTGATTGACAATGATGGTGTCTAATTTATACGCGAGTTGTCGCGCTTGGCCGTACCGATCGCTATAAGAAACTTCCCATTTCAGCTCAACCTCGCCGGTTGGCGTAGTTTTAGTGATTTGAATATTAACTCTCCCCTGCTTTGCTAGGTTATGCACGGGAAGCCGCGAGAGTACAGTCTCAGTGCGGATGATATCAAGGCTTGCTGCTTCCGCTGCCGCGATTGAGATTTGCTGATGGCTATCTTTTAGGTTTTGGTCATTCTCCTCCATTTCTATTTATGAAAACCTTCCAACATCAACACATGAATGGTTGATGTTGTTATATTAAGTCTATACAGAGTTAAATACTTACACAAGTTTTAATACCAAAGATATAAAGCCTAGAAGCCATTTCTGTAGCGTCAAACTTCACCATTCGTAGAGCCAATCTTCACTAGCCGTAGCGTCAAACTTCACCATTCGTAGAGCCAAAGTGCACTGATTGTAGAGCCAATCTTCACTAGCCGTAGCGTCAAACTTCACTTGAAGGTTGACGCTACACGAGCAACGATATGTGACGCTGACGAGGCGAACGAATGCCGTGTAAGTTGACAGCGCAGGGGAGTCGGAATAGGGTTTATCCAGTACCAAAACCAACATCTTCAGGAGAACAAAATCATGGACTGGGTATCCTTCGACGAGATCAAAAGAACGGTCACACTCGCGATGGTGATCGAGCGGTATGGATGGCAGCTTCGGAAAGGGGGAGTGGAAATTCTCCGGGGCAAGTGTCCGCTGCCAAGCCACAGTTCGCAGGAGAGCAAGGAGAGTTTCATTGCAACGCTCAACAAAGGCACGGGCGGTGCCTGGTCGTGTCATTCAAATTCGTGCGCGGCTGCCCGCGGTGGTCGCCGCGGTGGCAACGTGCTCGACCTTGTTGCCGCCGTCGAAAATTGTTCCGTGCGTGATGCCGCGATTAAGCTGCAAACCTGGTTTCTTGTGCCGGCTGCGGGAATGTCCCGCGATCCGGCAGGCAAGGAACCTCGCGCGGAGAAATCCGTGGGCAAGGAAACGGCAGAGGAACTGGTTTCAAGAAAAAATGATTTGGTAGGGGAGAGCGAAACAAATCTACCGCTCTCGTTCGTGCTGCAACACATCGACCACGCCCACCCCTATCTCAAAGAAAGGGGGATCACCGAAGAGACCGCAAAGAAATTCGGCGGCGGTGTTTTTCCGGGAAAAGGCGGCATGCATGGGAGATGCGTCTTCCCCATCCATAACGCGAAAGGGGAACTCGTCGCCTATGCCGGCCGATCAATCGACGGGACGGAACCGCGCTACAAATTCCCGGCAGGTTTCCATAGAAGCCAGGAACTCTTCAATCTGCACCGGGTGGCAGGAGATCTGTCCGTGGTTCTCGTCGAGGGGTTCTTCGACTGTATGAAGGTCAGCCAGGCCGGCTATCCCTGTGTGGCGCTCATGGGTTCGACCATGTCGCCGACGCAAGAGCGGCTTCTGGCGGAAAGATTCAGCGACATCGTCGTGATGCTCGACGGCGATGAAGCTGGCAGGGTTGCAACACAAATAATCTCGGATCGCCTCCGGCGGGCAGTCTTCAGAGTGGAGCCGGTCGACCTCCCGGACGGCGTGCAACCGGATCAGCTCTCGAATGAGGAAGTTTCCACGGTGCTGAAAAATATTGTGTTGATTTAAGAAAGGAGGTTTGTTCCGACATGTGGTGGTTATTCTGGATAGTTATGGGAGTGTTTGCGCTGTTGATGCTGGCAGAGTGGTTGACCACGCGAGAGCCCAGGGATACCGAAGGCAAAACATCTCGCGATTCAAATCATAAATCCTAGCCAGGCCGATGAAGGTCGCTGCGGATCAGTGACCACCCATTTGTGGGTGGTCTTTTTCATGCGGCCGGTGGAACATCGATGGGGGAGCCTCCTTCTTTTGGCGGGCCTGCGTGATTGTAAGA
>Ga0181526_10001111_pt1 | contig 26548 bp, 14 predicted proteins | sample PEATcosm2014_Bin_35_FD_119750 | JGI IMG/M metagenome (GOLD analysis project Ga0181526, IMG submission 119750) | Peatland microbial communities from MTU Mesocosm Facility, Houghton, MI, USA - PEATcosm2014_Bin06_30_metaG | ecosystem: Environmental > Terrestrial > Soil > Wetlands > Peat | place...
CCCGCTTCGACCAGCAGTATTCCTGCAGGTTGACGATCGTCCCGCAGTCAGTCTCGCCCGGCACGCAAAGGAGGTTGAAGATCTCGACCTTGTCGAGCAGGTGTACGCCGTAGGTGGACGAGGAGATCGAGCCAAGCGCCAGCTCAAAGTCGCCGTTCCCGCCGGGGATCAGCACCTCGCCGTCGACTCCCCCGGCGAGCGCGGTGCCGCCGGAGGCCGTGGCGGTCGGCATCGCGGGAACGGCGATCGTCGCGCTCACGTGGGCGGGATCGATGAACGTGATGTACTGCGAGTCGTTGTTGATCGCCGTGACCACGTACTCCGGGTTCGTGGGATCGACCGAGAGGTTGACGAAGCTCTCTAGCACATTGCCCGACGAGTCCAGGACCTGCACCGTGAATCCCGTCGCCGGGCTCGGCTGCAGGATCACGGACACGAAGATGCCAGCGGTCGCGGTGCCGTTGGCCCACTGGCCCGGGCTGCTCGCGAACAGCGACAGCGAGCCCCCGACCGTGGCCTTCGCCGTGGCGCAGGCAGTGGGCGCCGGGAGGACCGCCGTCGGCAGCGTCCCGTCCCAGACAAGGCGAATGATGTACGCCTGGGAGCCGCCGTTGGCGAAGAACTGGTTCACCGCGTAGCCCAGGTAGTTGGGGACGCCGTTGAAATTGCTCAGTCCGCCCGTGCCGCCATACAGGCTCGCGAATTCGGTCGCGCTCTCCACCAGCACCGCCTTCGTCGTCGGGCCCTGGGGGGCCCATCCGATGAATGCGGCGATCGAGGTGGCGACGCCGGTGATGGTGTGAACGCCGCTCGGGAGCTCTTCAATGTAGACGCCGGGATAGGTTAACGCAGGAGGCATGGCATATTCCTTGGTTTGAGGGGCTGGGGCTCGTCTCGTCTGATCAGGTTCGCGGCCCGGTTTGTCACCTGGACGTGACCTTCGTGGAAAATGCTCTGGCGATGCGCTCCGCGCTTCATTCCTCCAGCGGACGGTGAGGCGGAGTCTTGCATCGGCGTCGAATTGGCGAAGCTACCCGCGCCGGCCGCCGGCGTCCGGCCGAGGATCGGTTCGGCCCGCCTTCGGTTTGTACCCCCGGGCGTCGCTGCAGGTCATAACGCCATGAAATCCGGCGCGGGCCGTGGTCTCCCCCGCGGTTCGGATTCTCTTTTTGAACATCGGGGTGAGTGTCTGGCGAAAATATTTCGTCTCGAGCGGGGTAGCTGTTTGTTGGACGCGGATTTTGCGGCCAATATCGAAAACTACGTAAAAGGACGTAACTTCACCGCCCGGCACGCGCGAATGTTCGCGGGACCCGGCGCGCCTTTTCATCCCGGTTGACCCGAGCGAAGCGCTCCCGGGAAAAGACGGCCGAATCGCCCGGTCGCCCGGGCGGGATTCGGGGAATGGGACCGGTTGTCAAAAAATCGCTAAGTATTCGCGCCCGTCCCCCCGCGCCCAGGCGACCTCGACGGACGCCGGCGGGTTCAGAATTCGAGCGGCACGCGCACCACTATGGCGCCCATGATCTCGCCGACTTGATGGCGCTGCGGCGTCGATGCCGATCTACGATTGTGGCAGTAGACGCAGGCGCCGGCCGCCGGGAGGTCCGGATAGACGGCTGTGAAGTATCGCCGTCCGCCCAGCATCTCCCGGCCATAGTAGTTCTGGTTGGGGTGGCCCTTGACGAAGGCCAGCCCGCGTTGCTCCAGCTCTGTCTGGGGCCCGTTGCGCTCGTCGACCGAGCGCAGGGAGCGCAGGGCATAGCTGAACTCGGCCCCTTTGCTCTGAATCGACTCCGCGGCGCGCCGGAACATCTCGCAGGGGGGGGGCCAGGCCTCACCCGGCTTGCCGGCGGCGGGGGCGTTCGCCGGCGGTGCGTCGCCCTGCTGCCGAGCAACGTACTCCTTGCAGTACATCTCCCGGTCCGCAGCGATGACGAGGTGCAAGGCGTCGGCCTGATCCTGCGGGCTGATGGCGCCGTTGGACGGCGGGGGCGACGCCGGGGCGTCGCCGGTGCCCGACGCCGAGCTCGAGCGGCCGCCGAGGGCAAGGACCGCCACAAAAAAGGCGAGGGAAAATGCGGCCTGCAACGCGGCGCGGGTTCGAGGTTTCACGGTCATTTCCCGGCCGGATGAATGGGAACAAAACGGCCCTGCTGGCAAGCCAGCACCTGAAGCTCGCCCGTCCGGTTCCCGGATGCGTCGAATTGGATCTCGCCGGTCACCCCCGGGGTGGTGGCGGCCGGGGGAAACCGGCGATAGGCGGGGGTGTCGCCTGCGCGCCGCAGGTCTTCAATCAGCACCAGCGCGGCGTCGTAGGCCGCCGCCGCGCTGGAGTCCGGAGGCGCCCCGAACATGCGAGTGAACCGCTTCTCGAAGAGCTCGAGCCTGGCGCAGCTCCCCTCATCCAACGCGAACTTCGCCACGAGCACGCCGTCCGCCGCGGCACCCGCCGCGGCGAAGAAGCCCGGGGCGTCGATGGAGCCGGGGCCGGCGATGCAGCCGCGGAAGCCCGAGGCGCGCAAGGCCGCGACAACATTCCCCGCCTTCGAGGGCGGCAGCCACACCAGAACCCCGCCCGGGGATGCGGAGAGGATCGGTTGGACGGCCCAGATCGAAACGGGTCCGGGCCCGCCCTCTTCGAGGATCCGTTCCAGCCGGGCATCAGTGGCACGGACCGCCCTCCCAAGGTCGCGGCGTATTGCGCGGCCCGGGCGGCCCGGGGGCGCGATGGCCCACCACGTGGGCGCATGGGGCCCCCGCTTCTGGGATTCAATCAGGGCCCCAACCTCCTGGTCGGTGCGCGGGACGACCCGCACCGCCCAGGGCACGCCGGACTCAGTGACCGATGAATCGGGGCTGACGCTGGCGACAGGCACCTGCGTCCTGCCCGAAACCTGCAGGACCAGGTGGCTGTCTCCGCCGTCGGAGGGCGCGATGATCGCGTCCACCATCCGGTCGCGGGCCAGGAACACGGCGTCGTTGCCGGCAGTTCCCCATTGGCCGGCCTCGCCGCGCACCTCGAGCGTGACCGTCCCGGGCGCGGCTTCGTTCGAATCGGCAACGGCGAGGCGCGCCCCGCGCAGAAGGCTGGCCGAGTCCTCCTCCCCGGGGGGCGCGACGATTCCCAGCCTCAGCTCGCGCGGCCCGGCGAGGCATGCGAGCGGCGCGAGGAGCAGCCAGGCGCCCACGCGCAGCCGGGCGCTCGGGTGGTGCCGGTTCACGTTCCTCGGGGCCCGAGCGCTCATGCACCGCGGCTCCAGGGCTGCGCACGCTCAGGGGGCATGGGCCACCGTGCCGCCGGCCAAGGGAGGCACGAACTCGGCCTGGGGCTCGAATGCCCGCTGCCCGTGCTCGTAGCGCACGATGCGCACGGGCGCGGTGTTGGATCCCGTTCCGTCAAACCTCATCCAGCCGGTGACTCCCTGGTAATAGTCCAGATCGTACACCTCGTCCCGGATGCGCCACCGGTTGGGCCCCGCGATCTGCATGGCGTGGAGCATTATCTGGGCCCCGTCGTAGGCGTAGCCGGCATAGGCGTCGGGCTCGTGGCCCCAGCGCTGCTTGTAACGAGCTACGAAACCGGTCCATAGCGGATCCTGGCGCGAGGGATCAAAATAAAAGGTGAACGTCGTTCCTTCCGCGGCGTCGCCGGCGCTCTTCAAGAAGGCGTCCTCCATCATGAGATCCGTGCCAAAGAAGCGGGCCGTGATCCCCGCCTGGCGGATCTGCTTGGCGAAGCGGCCGATGTCGGCCGGTTCACCCATTAGGAAAATGGCGTCCGGCTGCGACTCCTTGATCGCTCCAATCTGGTACGAGATATTGGCCGCGCCCGGGGCGAAGAGCAGCTCCTGGACCGCGGGACAGCCCAGCCGGCGCGCAAAGTCCATGAACTGGTGGGCTCCGACACGGGCGAACCGGTCCCCTGTGCGCAGCACGGCTATCCGATTGCACCCGCACTTTCGTACGATCAGCTCGGCAAGCCTCCCTTCCTCCTGCCGGTGATCGGGAAGGACCCGAATGAGCCAGGGAATCTGCGTCTCCGTGAGGGTCTGGTCGGGGTCCGATGTGTTGACCATGACGATTTCCGTCTTGAGGGTGACGCGCAAGGCGACGTGCGCGTCCGTACCGTCGATCGTGCCCAGGTAGCCGAGGACCTTCTCGTCGGCGAGCTGCGCCGCGAGGTTGGCCGCGCCGCCCCATTGCGCTATGCCCTCGTGCTCGATCAGGTCAAAGGGGAGCTCGCCAGGGCGGCGTTCCTGGTTCGCCTCCTCGATCGCGAGGACAATTCCCTCCCGCGTCCGCACGCTCCTATCCCAGTTCGGCCCTCCCCTGGGCGCGTCCACGAGGCCGATGGGCAGCGATTTCAGGTCCGGAGGCGGAGGGTAGTCGCGGCCAGGTCCGCGGAAAGGCATGCGGGTCACGAAGTACCTGTAGAAAGGCTCAACGCTGGAGAAGGGCCAAAGTTCCTTGGGCAGCTCGCCGTAGGGTGGGTACTCTTCCCCTGGCGTGGAATGGACGAAACGGGACGGCGCGGGCATCGCACCGACCGGCGCTGGGGCCGCCTTCGGAGCGGAGGCCATCGGCGAGTCGGGGCCGCCGGCGGCGCAGGCGCCGGCGCCGTCGGTTGCAGGCGCTGCGGCGGCGGACGCTGCCGCAAAAACCGCAATCAGGCAGAACGGGGAGGCATTCATGGGTGCACCTAGGGGTTCGATGTGAGCGCCGCCTGGTCGGCGGGCGAAGAGAAGAGGCCGTGGCTCAGCCCGTTCGAGGTGGCGAACCATGCCTCGTGGTCGTCCGCCCACACCGCCATGACGAATCCGTCGGAAAGCGCCGTCGCCATCGTCCGGGTCTCGGGCGGCTGGCCCGGACGGCGTATGTGGACGACGCCCTTTCCGTCCTTGCCGACCTGGTAGTTGACCCAAGTGTCGCCGTCGGTGACCGAGACCCCCTGGTCCGTCGAGGCCCAGGCGATCCGGCCGTGGGCGAAGACGCTGTTGATGAAATTGGAGACCAGGGGCGTCTTGTCCTGAACCCACGTGCGCCACGTCGCCTCCCGAGTGTCGTAGCGGGCGAGCCCGAAGTAGGAGGCCTGCCAGAGCACGCCCTCGTCGTACGCGACCCCGGAAGTGACGTCCACGATGGGCCCGCTGTCGGCCGTCAGCGCAATGTGAAACTCGCCGTCGGGGTCGCGATAGGCCTTGAAAGTGCCGAGCCGGGGGTCGTGCTCCACGATGCCGCCGGCCCAGATGCCAAGATAGATGACTCCGCGGCCGGGTGCGATCGCATAGCACCAGGGCTCGTTCATGACCGTGTTGGTCTGGTCGTAGGCCTTCCAGGCCTTGGTCTTGGTGTCGTAGGCCCCGGTTCCGGCGGCGGTCGCGGCCCAAACCGTTCCATCGGCGACGGCCACCCCGTAGACGACGTTGTTCGGAAGGCCGCTGTTGGTCTGCGTGAAGGCCGTGAACTTCCCGCCGCTCAACCGCGAAAGCCCCTGCATCGTCGCGATCCACAGGTCGCCCGTCGCGGTGTCCTCCGCGATGCCGAGCACCGTCAAATGGCTCAGTCCGTCCTCGGTCCCGAAGCGGCGGAATGTGCCGTTGTCCTGCCGGACGCAGAGGCCGTTCGTGGTGCCAATCCACAACCGGCCGTCGCCCGCCTTCAGGACGCAATGGATCTTGTGGGCCGGAAGGCCGTCCTTCTCTGTGAAGTTCTCGAACCGCGCGACGACGGGGATCGGCCGGGGAGCCGTCTCGGGAAGCGCCGCGAAGGCGTTCATGCCCGGGGCGTGCGACAGCACGAGCACCAGGCCGATGAGGGCCGCAAGCGGGGAGCTGGGTTGGGTTTTCATGGGGGTTGCTAAAGGGTCTTCAGGTACTCGACCAGGTCGTTGAGCTGCAGCTTGGACCAGTAGCTGCTGACGCCGTGCTTATCGTCCGTCTGATAGATGGTCCAAATCTCCTCCAGGGTCCTCGCCCGGCCGTCGTGCAGGTAGGGGGCCATGGCGCCGACCCCGATCAGGTGCGGCGTGTCGAACACGCCCGATGTATCCTGGGTCCCCTTCGTGCCCACCGAGGTGAGCAGCCGGTCCGTGAACAGCGGGGGCCGATGGCAGGTCTGGCACTGGAGCGCGCGTGGGATCGGCGTTCCGTCGGTGCGCTTCGTCGCGAAGAAGAGCTTGCGCCCGCGTTCCTCGGCGGGCGTGAGCGGCTGCCCTACCCGGCTCCACGGGACCGTGCGGGTCGGCGGGATGTGCTTGATGAACGTCGCCAGCTGGTCCAGTTGCGGCTCAGGGATCTGGTCGGTGCGCATCAGCACCCGAGCAAACCGCGGACCGTCCTGGTACTGCAATGTGGGGTTCCTCCCGTTCCATTTGAACGGTTCCGTGCCCGCCACGCCGCAAAGGCTCCGGTTGGCCAGCAGATTATCGCCGACCCCGGCGCCATCGAAATCATAGGAGAGTCCGTCCACGTGTCCGTCAGGGTGGCACGAGCGGCAGGAGAATTGCCCTTGAAACGTATAGAGCGCCCGCGTGAAGACCCGCTCGCCGAGGCGGATGGGGTCGTCTAGCCCGCCGTCGCCCAGCACAATCCGGCCGACCGGCTTGAGGCTCGCCGTGTCCACGACAAGCACCCGGTCATCGAGTCGTTCGGCCACGAACAGCCGGCTGCCGTCGGAGGAAAGCGCCAGGTGCTGGGGATCGCAGCCCGTCGGAATCCGGGCAACCACGTACCGGTAGGAAAGCGCCATGTTGTCCATTGCATCGGTGCGCTCCGCTTCACCGGCCTTTGCAAGCCATGCCGCCAACTTGTCGAGATCGAGGACCGTCACCACGTCGGAGCCGGCTGACGCGACGTACGCCCGCCTGCCGTCGGGGCTGGCGACGACGCCCGAGGGATCGGGGAAGTAGGCATTCGCCTCATCCAGCGGAACCTGCGTCACCTCGCCATCCCTATTGGAAATCGCCACCCCGGTGGACATGACCCACCCGTCCTTCACCTGCGTGATCGGCACCAGGTTGCTCACCCTCACCAGCGAATTCAGCGTCCACCCCCGCGTCGGCACGCCAGTGATGCCCTCCGCCAGGTGCGCCGAATGGAGCGTCTCCCGGGCGAGCACGTGCCCGTTGGCCGGGCTAAGCACCGTCACCTCTGAGTAAGGCTGACTGAGGATCTGGTCGTGCACCGCCATTCGGTTGGCGATGAAAGCGCGCCCACCGTCGCCGGACACCGCAACGGCATACGGTTCACGACCCGCCGCCGTCCGAGTTAGCTCAAGCAGCGGCGATACCGAGAGCACGGAGATGTTGTCGCTTCCGGAGTTCGGGACAATCAACCGCTCCCCCGCCGGCGTCAGGCAATACGCGACGTCGGTCGGGCGAATGCCCACCGAGATGGCGGCCTGTTCCTTGAGGTCGCGCGTGTCGAGCACCGCGACCCGGTCATGTTGCCGGCATGCCACAAACAGCCGTTTGCCCGTCCCATCCAGAGCCAGGCCGAACGGCCCGCCCGGGACCCTCGCCCGACGAGTGACGGACAGCGACGCCACGTCGGCCTCGGCGACCTCGTCCCTGTCGTCCAGGGCGATGAACAACGTCTTTCCGTCCGGGGAAACCGCGATCCCGCCGGGCGCGTCATGGTGCGGACGGGACTTCGCCCATGGCAAAGTGTCCAAGCCGCGTTGGTGACAATGGACGCAGGAGACATAGCCGAGTTTGGGCAAGCCGGACATCCGGCGCTCGTGGGCGAGCACGGCGACGCGTCCGCCTGTCGTTGCCGCGGCCCCCGCCAGCACCAGCAGCGTCGCGAAGAGGATGGCTCGATTCAGGCTCATGGGGCGGGAGCGCGGGGGGCGGTCGCCTGGTCGGTCAGGCCCAGGTGCGCCGGCTTCTGCATCGTTGCCAGCGGGCGAGCGTTCCGAGGGGCGTGGTTGCGCGGCTCGTGGCAGCCGATGCACGCCCGATTCTCCCCGGGGCGAATCCAGAAAGAGGCCGGCTGGTGCCGGAGCACATGCCCCTGGGCGTCGAGGGTGTCGAGGCCCAGGGGCACGTCCACCGGAAGCTGGACGATCACGGAGCCATCGGAGGCCACCGGCACCTCCCCCAGGGTGCGCTGCTGTCCGGGGCCCACACCCGCAAATACCCGGAGCCCGGCGGCGGGACCAGGACTCTGGCCCGCGGCGGGCTCGCTGCTGTAGTTGACGTCGAGGCACAGCAGGGTTCCGTAGCGTGCGCCCGGCATCACAGCGGACGTGTGTCCGGCGGGTTCTGTCCGCGCTGCAACGGGGGTGGCTTCGATACTGTTCCATCGCGGATCGTCAAAGAGCGGTGCGCCGATTGCGGCGGCGTCAGAAGCGACCCGGAAGACCGCAGCGTTGCCCATCATCATACGCCCGACCCACCCGCTGGTTTCGACGCAGGCAAGCACGTCGCCTCCCGCCGTCGGCTCCACCGAGCGGCAACCCGCGCCGCGGAAGGCGAACAGGCTGCCTCGCGTGGCGAAGGGAGCGGCGGGCCTCACGCATTCCGCCCAGCCCGCGGGCCCCGGTTCCTCCGTGCCTGCAGCCAGGAAGGCTATCCGGCCGTCTCCGAGCTCGCGCGGGCGCCGGACAAAGTCCGCCCCGCCCTCCTGGCAGGCATATGCGGTCATCTCGGTGCCGTCGTTGTTGATCGTGAAGAGGCACAGATGCCGACGCGCGTTGGGGTCGTCACGGGGCTCGGCGCTCACGAAGAGGACCCGCCCATCCCGCAGGACGGTGGCGCCGACGGCGCTGTCCCCGCCGAATGTCAGTCTGCCGGGCGCCTGGTCCGGCATCTGCCGGTAGAGTGCGGCCGGCTCCGGGGAGGTCCACAGGCGGCCCGCCTTGGGAACCGGTGAGCTGAACACCAGCTCTCCGTGGGCCGCGATTGCGGGATCCATCGCTCCGCCCGGCATCCGGGTCACGCGCTCGGGCCGGCCGCCGCCCGCATTGACCCTGTAGATCTGCCAGTCGGCGTCGTCGGAGCTCCTGCCGGCGAAGTAGACCCAGCGGCCGTCCCATGAGACGCAGGGATCGCCGGCGGCGACGAGTCCTTGGGAAAGCTCTCGGACCGTGTCCGTGCGAAACGGAGGAACCAACAGGACCACCCGGCTTCCCTGCGGATACCGGACGTCCAGCACCGTGGCCGCCGGGGGGGGCGGCACGCCAACGGGGGTTTGCGTCACGACCAGGGAGCCCTCGGGAGCCGGCGGGTTGCAGCCGGCCAGCAGGATCGAGGCCGTCCCCAACCACATGCCCGCGCGCAGGTTCATTTGGATCGAGGCTCGGTCACCCTAAGGACCTGATCGATCTTGACGTCCGTCAGCGCCTGCACCGTTCCGCTGGGCCATTTGATCTGGATCCGCTGCGCGATCGGCTCCTTGCCGAGCCCAAAGTGGACCCGCGGATCCCCCTGGCTCAGGAAGGCCGAGGGGCAGCGGCATTCCTGAAGGTAGGTCTTCCCTCCCGCGGTGAGCTCTATCCATGACCCCCAGCCGGCCGGGTTGCTCTTGGTTCCGCGGAGCGACAGGGTGATCCAGTGGTTGCCGGAGCGGTCGCGGTTGTGAAGAAGGACAGGCCGATCCCCCATGAGGCCCACCAGCAAGTCCATCCGGCCGTCGTTGTCGTAATCCAAGGCGACGCTTGAGCGCGCCCGGACCGGCGTCCGGAAATAGGCGCCGCCCTTTCCCACCGCGTTGCGGAAATTGCCACGGCCATCGTTCTCCATCAGCAGGCTCTGCCAGCCCACCATCCGGAAGGGATCACCGTTGGCCATGAAGATGCCCAGCTTCCCGGTGTTATCAAAGTCGATGAAGTTGCATCCCCATCCGACATACTGCGCCGTCATGGGGCCAACTCCCGAGGTCATCATCCGATCGACGCAATCGCCCTGCTCCGTGCCGACGTACAGGGAGCCATATCCCAGGCGCGTCACCAGGATGTCGGGAATCCCGTCGCCGGTGCAGTCGCCGATCGCGGCGGTCATTGAGCCGGCCGCCTCGCCCAGGGCGTTGAACGCAATGCCCCGCTTCATGGCTTCGTCGTGAAAATGCCCGTGGCCGTCGTTTATGAGCAGCATGTTCGGGGTCGCGTCGTTGCAGATGTAGAGGTCCTCATGACCGTCCCGGTTGTAGTCGAGCGCATGCACCGACATGGTCCGATGGGGTGGCAGGGCCCAGATGCCCGCCGCTTCGCTGGCGTTGGTGAAGGTCCCGTCGCCGTTGTTGATATAGAGCATGTCCCGCTCCGGCTTGTACGCCAGGGGACCGGGATAGCTGGTCGGGTTGTAATACAGGTGATAATCCGGGTCGAACTTGAGGTAGTTGCCCACGTACAGGTCCAGCCGGCCGCTGTTGTTGACATCCAGCCAGGTGGCGCCGATGCCCGTTCCTCCTGCGTTGCCCACGCCGGCCTTGTCGGTCACATCGGTGAACGTCCCGTCTCCATTGTTGTGGTAGAGTATGCTCTTTCCGACGCAGACGACATAGAGGTCGGTAAACCCATCGCCGTCGTAGTCGGCCGCGGCGGCCGCCACGGCGTAGCCGGCGCCTCCGAGGCCCGCCTTCTCGGTCACGTCCGTGAATGTCCCATCGCGGTTGTTGTGATAAAGGCGGCAGGGCTGGCGCTCGGTCCCCGGCTTCTCATGGGTGACCCTCGCGAGCGGGCCGGGATTGGCGATGAAGATGTCCATGTAGCCGTCGTTGTCGTAATCGAAGACCGCGACGCCAGAGCCGTTGGACTCGATGATGTTGGCGATGTGGTCGTCACAGAACTGCTGCACGAAATCGATACCCGCCTTGGCGGTGGCATCCTCGAATAGGTCGTCGGGGCCGGCGGGGATCGGGGGCGTGACGGAGAAGGATACCGGCGCAGGGGCGTCCTTCGCCGGCTCGTACGACTGCGGCTTGCATGCCGCCAGCGCCAGCGCGGCCAGCAGCAGGAGCGCGCGGCGCCCGTGGGTCGGGAATTCGGTGTTTCGTATTGTCGGTTTCACGATTTCAAAAAGCCAAGCAGCTGCGATGGGTACGGGACCCGCACCGCCAGCATTCTTATTCCACACAGTAGCGCGACTGATGTCTTGGTCCCCGGAGTGGTTGCCGCTGCTTTCTCAGCACTTTTCGACCTGGAAACCCGGTCTGCCGTGCAGGACATCTGAAGATGCCCTGCTGACGGACCGACTTCAAAACCTCAAGGTAAACGTGGCGAGTTGACGGAATTGGGAAGCGAGCGGCCGGCCCGCCATGGCCGGCGGCGCCGGCACAGCGCGGCTGCCGGACGCGTATCCGCCTTCGATGGCCCCCCGCGGGTTCGCCAGCCGTCTTCGGCAGGAAGCGAGGTTCCGGGTGGGTTCCCAGTCCGTTGTTCAGCGCCGCTCCGGCAGGTCACCGGCGAACCCCACACGAAAGCGCCTCGGCCCCTGGCGCGCCCAGGCCCCATTCGGAGGCGGCCGGCCCGGACTTCACGGCGCCGGCGGCAAGGGACCCATTCAAGGTCCTGGCGCGGCCAGCCGGACGATCCTGGGAGGAATGTCTCCCAGATCGGGACTCGTCGTCGCCGCGCCGGACGGCCATTGGACACGCACGCGCCGCAGCGGATTGCGCTCCGTGGAGCCGAAGAACAGGGCCGCGGTCGACTGGCTGTAGTAGCCGGAGCCGGCGCAGACTTCGCACGCCTGGGTCGCGCCGTCGGCGTACTCCGCCGTGACGCGCGCCCCCACGGCCTGCGGGTTGCCGGGCGGCCCCTGCAGCATGACGCGAATGGAATGCCGGCCCGCGACGCCCCGGTTGCGGAACGCGAGCGTCGCTTCGCCGTTCCGCGAGACAAGGAAGCCCGGCCAGCCGTCGTTGCCGATGTCGAGCACCGCGAGCGCCTTGGCGTCGCCTGGCACCACGAGCCCGCTCTCGATCGGCGCCACCGGCGTGAAGTGGCCGTGGCCGTCCCCGCGGAGCAGCTGGCTCAGCCCGCCGTCGAACCGGCCGATCGCCGGCGCCGGCGCGTAGGAGTTCTGCACGACATAGATGCCGGCGTGCCCGTCGCCGCCAAAATCGCCCGCCACGAGGCCGTCGGCGGGAGCGATCTGAGCGATGCGCGGCAGGGGCTCGAAACGGTACCGGCCGTCGGGCTGGCTCAGGAACACGCCGCTTTGCAGCTCCGTGGCCTCCAGGCGCGTCGCGGCGGCCAGCCGGTCGGCTCCCAGGATCTCCGGCAGCGTCGCGCGGGCGTAGTCGTTGTTCAATCGGAAGCGCCGGAGCACGGTGGGGACTGCGGCGCCGAGGTCAGTGCGGCTGCGCCACGGATACATCTGTCCGTTCTCGAAATACGCCTCGACGATCTCGTCGGATCCGCGTCCGGCGAAGTCGCCGGAAAAGAGCAGCGCAGGATGTTCCGGGTCGGCTCGGTATTGCGTGTTCAGGCCCACGTTTCCCACCACGTAGTCGGGGCGCCCATCGCCGTTGAAGTCCGCCGTCGCGATCGACCGCCACCAGCCCTTTCCCGCCGAGGCGAATCCCGCCTTCTCCGTCCAGTCCTCGAGCCTCTTCCCGCCGGCGTTGTGGAAATACCTAACCTCGCCCCATTCGAGCGTAAGCAGCAGGTCCGGCCACCCGTCGCCGTCGACGTCGCTCCAGAGTGCCGACGTGACCATGCCGACGCGGCGCAGCATCGGCGCCACGGCATCGGTGACGTCGACGAACTTCCCCCCGCGGCTTGCCAGCAGCGCGCTCTGCGGCGGCGCCGGGTAGAGTCCGGGCGAGACCCTCCCCCCGATGAACAGGCCGAGCCGTCCGCTGCGCTCGAAGTCGGCGGCGCAGGCCGCGCCGGCGCTGATGGACAGAGCCGGGAGCGTGCCGTCCGGCGCGGGCCTGAAATTCCCGTGGCCGTCGTTGAGGAACAGGCGCGGCTGGTACTCGGGCGCGCCCGCGGGCTGGCTGGCCCCGCCGGCCGTCACGAGCAGGTCCGCCCGGCCTTCGCCGGTGGCGTCGAACAGCAGCAGCGGCCCGTCATCCACGGCGGGCGGCGCAGCCAGCGCCGCCGAAGCCGCAGGCGCCCATGCCTCCGCGCCCTGGGGCAGGAGCACCCGCAGGGCCTCCCGCGTGGTCCCCCCGATGCACACGCCGTCGCGTCCGCCGCCGTCGAGGTCGCCCACGGCGACCGCCGGCCCGCGGCGGTTGAGCCCCGCCGGGAGCAGCCGCTGGTCCAGAAACTCGTCGTAGGAGTCCTCCTGCGCCGTGAAGGAGAGATTGGCGCCACGGCCCTCCTCCGTGAACTGGGGCTGCGGGCGTGGCGCCGGCGCGTGCGCCGGCGGCGGCAGCGAGGGCTCCGTGATCGTGAACCGCCGGTCGGCGGGAAGGTTCTCAAAGGTCTGCACCGCGCCGCTCGGCCACGACACCGTGAGCCGCCGGATCACCGCATCCTCGCCCAGGCCGAAATGAACGATCGGCTCGCTGCTCGACATGAACCCGCGCCCGAGCGTCAGGGTCCGGACCTGGACGCCCGCAGCGTTTTCGAGCGCCACCCTCGCCCCGACGCCGAACCGGTTGGACCGGGTGCCGCGCAGCGCGCAGACGACCCTGTGCCCGGTGTCGCCGGTGTTGCGCAGCAGCGTCACCCCCGCTTCGTAATTGCTGTACACCAGGTCCATGTTGCCGTCGCCGTCTAGGTCGCCCAACGCCGCCCCGAAACTCACCCCCTCCTGGTCCAGCCCCCAGGCGCTCGAGACGTCCTCGAAGCGCAGGCCGCCCTGGTTGCGGAACGCGAAGTGCTTGTTGGCGAACACCGGGCTGTTCCTCACGATCTGTCCGCCGGCGAGCACGCTGCCGGCCATGGTCCGGCGGGCGACCAAGTCCTGGTTGTGGATTTCCCGATACATCCCGTTCGTGACGAACAGGTCGGCCCGCCCGTCGTTGTCCAGGTCCTCCCAGAGCGGCGCCCAGGTCCAGTCGGTCGCGTCCAGCCCCGCGAGGTGCGCCGCCTCCAGGCACCGGCCGGCCCCGGTGTTCAGAAAGAGGGCGTTGCAGGGAAACTGGCGGACCTCCCCCGAGCCTTCCTCCGGGACGCGCATCCGCGCCCGCGCCGCCGCCATCGCGCGGTGGTCCTCGACGTGGTCGGTCGCCGCCATGTCCGCGACAAGCAGGCCGAGCCGGCCGTCGTTGCTCACGTCGCCCAGGTCCGAGCCCATCGACGAATAGGGCGTGTGCGGCACGACTTGGGCGGCGACATCCGTGAACGTGCCGTCGCGGTTGTTGCGGTATAGCGCATCGGGGACGTCGAAGTCGTTCGCGACGTACAGGCCCGGCCAGCCGTCGCCGTCGAAGTCCCACCACACCGCCGAGTTCCCGTGCGCCCGCCCCGGGGCGACGCCGGCGCGGTCCGTCACGTTGGTGAACGTGCCGTTGCCGTTGTTGTGGAAGAGATAGCTGCGCTGGCCCTCCGGGTGGGCCGCCGCGTCGAGCACGTTGGTCTGGATGAAGACATCGAGCCGGCCGTCGCGGTCGTAGTCGCAGAAGTAGGCCATGACGCTGCCGTCCGTCACGTCGAGCCCGTAGGCGTGGGCCTCCTCCTTGAAGGTCCCGTCGCCCTGGTTGATGTAGAGAAGGTTCGGCGCATTGAACCGGCAGACGTAGATGTCCAGGAGCCCGTCATTGTTCACGTCGACGAACGTCGCGCCCTGCTTCCAGATCCGGGCGGCCGCGCCGTGGTCGCCGACCCCGGCCTTTTCTGTGACGTCCTCGAACTTCCAGTTGCCGAGGTTGTGAAAGAGCCGGCAGCTCCCGGTCTTGCTCACGACAAAGATGTCCGGAAGGCCGTCGTTGTCGTAGTCGCCTATGGCCACCCCAGTGCCGACCGCGCCGAGATCGAACTCGCGCGAAAGCCTGCCCCACATCTCCGGATCGTCGTACCTGTTCTCGGTGCGCACGCCGCTTTCCTCTGGGGGGACGATCGTGAAGAGGGTCTTGCCGCGGGGGCCGGATCGCGGGGCGAGCGGCCGCTCCACGATGCTCCCGCCGGATGCCGGGGCCGGCTCGGCAATGGCCCGGATCCCGGCGCCAGATGCGAGGAGCGCAAGCGCCCCGGCCAGCACCGCAAGGGATTGGATCCCATGCCGCGCTCGGCCGGAGCCGGTGAGACGTGTCGTGCCCTGCATGGCGCTTCAGGGAGCCTCGCGCACCTTGCCGCCCGGGCTCACCACGACCGGGCCGACCCAGCGGGTGTTGTACGCCTTGATCCAGGAATCGTCGATCCGGCCGGGCCTCGGCTCGTGCCCGTAGGCCTGGTCGTCCATCCCCTGGAACGGCAATGGCTCGAGCTGCCAGCCCTGCCCCACGTGGAAGTCGGCGTCCTTGTCCCATCCTACGACGTGAAGGAAGAAGTCGCGCGCCATGCCCGGCGCCGGCGGCGGCAGCCGCGAGGCGTCGAATGACAACGCCAGTTCGTCGCCGCCGTTGAGAAGCACCAGCCGGTCGTCGCGCCCCTCCACGAGATCCCCCACCGCGCCGTAACGGGTGAACCAGCCGGCCGGCGTCCGGTCCCAGGGTGGCGCCGGCGAGACTTTCGAGTAGACGGGCGTGAGGGGGAGCGACGGCGGCAGGTCGGCGTAGCGGCTGTAGCCGCGCCAGTGCAGGTCGGTGCGCTCGGGCTGCACGCTGTAGTCGCGCGTGTCCGCCGCCCCGGCCTTCTCGCACAGCAGCGCGCAATCCCAGTAGATCTCGAAGGCCGTGGACAGGCGGAGCCGGCGCGTCCCGGCGGGCAGCTTGTCCTCCAGGTCAACGAGGATGGTCTTGGTCTTGCCCGCGGGCGCCCCGACGTCGACGTCGACCCTCCTCCAGGTTCCGTCCGCGAGCTCCGCCTCGAGGACGGGGAAGGGGAACGGCAGCGTCGGATCCAGGGACGCGGCGATGTTTGCCATCCCCCCGCCGAAATGGAGCCAGCCCGTCAGCGCGAGCACCAACGGGCGATCCGCCGGCAGCGGACCGAAATCGAGCGTGACCGAAAACGGCTCGGCCAGCCCGCGCAGCTGCGGCCGGCGAAGCCGCACCGGGGCGACCATCTGGTTGTCGACTCGGGCCAGCGCCGCCGTGACGTCGAGACCGTCGCTGCGCACGGCGTGCCGGGGCGCGGCGAGCGGACGCAGCGTCCAGAGCTCGTGCGGCGCGAACGGCGGGGCGGCGCGCATCTTGCTCGTCGGGTGGACGACCGTCCCAGGCGGGTGATCGACGGCAATCAGCCGGGCCTGGTCCAGGTAAAGCACCTCGCGCAGCTCGTCGGTGATGCGCACTTCGTAGGCGCCGTTGCGCGGCGGGAACTTCGTTTCATCGCCGAGCGCCAGCAGCTCCTCCGAGTCGGCCGGCACGTACCGTTGCCCGCTCTGCGGCAGGCCGAGCGGGGCGGCGCCGAGGATGTCCGTCACGAACTTGAACCCCTGCCCGTCCCACGCGTACAGGTACGGGCAGGAGCCGCTCGGGAGCGTCGGCTCGGTCACCGTGTACACGTCTCGCCCGACCGGCACGTCGACCTTCGCCGTGGACAGGTCGAACCAGTGCACCTTGAGCGCGTCGAGCTGCCGGTGCTGCCCGACCCCGATCTCCATCGGGATCCGCCGGACCGTCCGGCTGGTGCGCCAGTTGCCCGCCAGCACCTCGACGCGGACCCCCAGCGAGGTGGTGTTGGAGCGGTTTCCGACGAGGCGCAGCTTCAGCTGCAGGTTCCTATTGCCGCCCTCGTTCCGCCAGAAGCGCAGGCCGGCGTCCGAGCTCGTCACCAGGTCGATGTCGCCGGCGCCGCCGAAATCGGCGGCGACCATCCCGTCAACCGGGCCGACGCGGTCCAGCCCAAGCTCCTTCGTCACGTCGGAGAATCCCGCGTGGCCGGCGTTGCGCCAGGCCCGCACGCCGTCGCTGCCGTAGGCGAAGAGGTCGAGCCATCCGTCGTTGTCGTAATCCGCCAGGAGCAGGCCCGAGACCCGAAAGCCGCGCAGCGGCAGGCTCAACCTCCGGCTTCCGTCGCGGTCGACGATTTCAAGCGCGGTGGCCGTCGCGATCACCGCCTCGAGGCGGAGATCGTTGCCAAGGTCGCCCGTGGCCATAACCGCCCCGGCGGGCCACCCCTGGGTGAGGCTATTCGCCGTGAACGCCGCGGCGCGCTTCTTCGAATAGAACGCGGGAGGGGCGTCCGCGCGCGCGATGAACACCCCCGGCACACCCTCGTTGTTCCAGTCGTCCGCGGTCACCTGGGCGGCGCCGGGCAACGCCCTTGGCAGCCCGGAGTCGCTCCAGTTGCCGTCGAAATAGAAGTTGCCGAGGTTGCGGTACAGGCCGAGGCCGGCCCCGCCCGGCCGCACCACCACCAGGTCCAGGTTCCCGGTGAAGTCGAGGTCGGCCAGCAGCCCGGCGCTCGCCTTCAGCCCCTCGAGCCCCGCCGCGCGCGTCGCGTCGCGGATCCGGCCGTGCTCGTAGAACTTGAACACGCGCGAATCCTGCTCGCCGAGCACGACCACGTCATCGAAGCCGTCGTTGTCCAGGTCTCCGGTCAGGGCGACACGGTACCCGGCCCCGGCCGGCGCGCGCAGCGGCCGGCCGAGCGCCGAGAAATGCCCGCCGCGGTCGTCGAGCAGGAGGAATCCGCCGCTTTTTCCCTGCGCGAAGATGCTCGGGCGCCCGTCGTGATCATAATCGATGACGGCCATCGGGCCCCGGCAATCGGCAGCCAGCGCGCCAAACGCCGCGTCCGTCCCCTCCTCGAAACGGACCGGAATCCCATGCGGATCCGGCTGGCTAAGGATGAACGGCGACAGCGGCAGGGTGTACTTGCAGCGCTCCAGCGCGGCCACGGTGATGACCGGGCTCGCGGCACGCGCCGCGATTGCCTGGTGCTCCTCCAACTCGCGCGCCGCGTCGCCGGCCCGGCCGGCCCGCCGATAGAGCTGGCTCAGCTGGTAATGCGCCGATGGATGGTCGGGCACGGCCCGGATCACGCTCTCGAAGTCGCGGATCGCGTCCGGGATCTGCCCAAGCTCCTCCTGCGCCATGCCCATCTGGAAATCGAGCGCCGGCACTCCGGGGTCGATCTTCCACGACTGCTGCAGCGCCTCCGCAGCCGGCTCGGCCTGGTTCTTTCGGAGGAGCGCGCAGCCCATTAGGTAATACGCCGCCGCGCTGTTGGGATCGAGCTCGAGCGCCTGCCGGCCCATCAGCACCGCGTCGTCCGGCCGGTCGGCCAGCAGGTAGGCGTTGGCCAGGTTGAGGCGGACGTCCGTGCTCTCCGGCGAAAGACGGAGCGCCTGGGTGTAGACGCCGATCGCGACGGCCGCATCGCCCTTCTCAAGCAGGCCGTTGCCGCGATTCATCAGCCGCATGAACCCTGCGGAGGACGACGGCGACCAGCGAAGCCAGGAGACGCCCGCGGCGATCGCGACCGCCAGAAACGCACCGCTAGCCCAGATCAGGCGCTTGGACATACTCCACTCGATAATAAAAGGGACGCCCTTCAACAACTGTCATCGTCGGACGTGATTCTGCATCAGGGATGGGACGGCATTGAGGCGCTCGCCTGGGAACGGTCGTTTTCATGGCGTGGCGAGCGCCTGGGTGCGCGATTTGCTCCGGAACGGGGCGGGGTCCGTGGAGTGGACGAGGATGCGCCGGTGGGAAGCGGATCACGGCGGATGATGCGGGTGATCGCAGGACGCGTAATATATAAAAGGGGCGAATCGCCGCAAACGCGGGGCCAGTCGCCGGACCGACCTTCGCCGCCGCGGCTCCCGGATCGTTTCGCCTTGTCCTGCGCTCGGCGCGCAGTACGGTTGCGCACCCGGTCGGGCATCCGGCCGCACTCCGGATCGCGAACCACTCCGGCGGCACCGGTGATCATCCCCGATCTCCCCCTCCTTCCATGGACGAATACATCGAACGGCTCGTCGACCTGATAGATCCGGCAACCCATCGCCTGCGCAACATGACCCTCGACGAGGCCCGCGCGCGCATCCTGCACGGCTCCGCCGACACGGTCCGCGCGATCGACGGCTCCTTCGCGCTCGTGGCGCGGGAGGGCAAGCGCGTGCGGATGGCGCGCTCGCTCGACCGGCCGATGCGCTACTTCCTCGCCAAGCGCCGCGAGGGCCCCGCGCTCATCGTCTCCGACCGGATCGACGCGATCCACCGGCATCTGCAAAGTGAAGGACTCGAGCGCCAGTTCCATCCCAGCTACACGCGGATGGTGCCGGCCCACTACGTGGTCGAGCTCCAGCTCGTCGGCTGCCCCGACCCCGATCCGACCTACACGCGCTTCTTCACGCCCGCGCGCAACGCCCTCCCGGCCGACCTCGACTTGATCGGCCGGAGCTACATCGGCGCCCTGGCGGACGAGATGGCGAAATGGCTCGGCGGCCTGCCGGAGCGCGAGCCGGTCGGCGTGTGCTTCTCCGGCGGGGTCGACAGCGGCTCCGTCTTCCTCACCGTCTACCACGTGATGCGCAGGCTCGGCCTGAACCCGGCGCGGCTCAAGGCGTTCACCCTGAACTTCGGCGACGGCCCAGACCTGCGGCAGGCGCGGGATTTCCTCGAGCGCCTCGGGCTCGGCCTCTTTCTCGAGACGATCGAGGCCGATCCGGCCTCGCTCGACGCGGCGGAGACGCTGCGCGTCCTCGAGGACTACAAGCCTCTCGACGTCGAGTGCGCATCGATGGGGCTTGCCCTATGCCGCGGCATCCGCGCCCGCTACCCGGAGTGGAGGTTCCTGGTCGACGGCGACGGCGGCGACGAGAACCTGAAGGACTATCCGATCGAGGAGAATCCCGAGCTGACGATCCGCAGCGTCGTCAACAACCTGATGCTTTACCAGGAGGGCTGGGGGGTCGGCCGTATCAAGCACTCGCTCACCTACAGCGGCGGCCTCAGCCGGAGCTACGCGCGCACCTACGCACCCGCCCGGCACTGCGGGTTCGAGGGCTTCAGCCCCTTCACGCGGCCCTCCGTCATTTCCGTCGCCGAGGGCATCCCCTTCGCGGCGCTCAGCGACATGTCGGTCGACCGCCTCTACTCCCTCAAGGGCGAGATCGCCCGGCGCGGGATCAGCGCCCATTTCGGCGTCGACATGCCGATCTTCGCGAAGCGCCGGTTCCAGCACGGGGCTATTCCCGTCGAGCGCCTTCGCAGCCGGCTCGGCACGCTGGAAGCCGACTACCGCCGGCAGTATCTCGCGACCTATCAGTGAGGGACATCGTCTCGGCGTACCCGGATCGGAGCCGCACCGCGTGGATCCTCGCGCAGCGCCCGCCGCGGCCCGCCGCACCCGACCCATACGCGCCCCACGGCGTCATCCTCGAAAAGGAGCGCCTGGCGTCCGGCGCGGTCGTTGATTCCGGCGTCGTGCTTCTTACCAACCGCGAGTGCCCATGGCGCTGCCTGATGTGCGACCTGTGGAAGGACACGACCCGTGATTCCGTCCCGGAGGGTGCGATTCCACGGCAGGTGGAGTTCGCGGTCCGGACGTGGTCGGACGCGGGGGCCCTCCCGGAACAGGTGAAGCTTTACAACAGCGGCAGCTTCTTTGATCCGGCGGCGATCCCACCGGCCGACTACGCCCCGGTCGCCAGGCGGATCGCCTTCGCACGCCAGGTCGTGGTGGAATCGCACCCGCTCCTCGTCGGGGACCGCGCCAGGGCGTTGCGCGACCAGTTGTCCGGTTCGCTCGAGGTCGCAATGGGGCTCGAAACGGCACACCCGCAGGTGCTGGAGAAGCTGAACAAGAGGTTCGATCTTGCCCAGTTCGCTCGGGCCGCCGAATTCCTCGCGGCCGAGCGGATCGCGCTGCGCGCGTTCATCCTGGTCAATCCGCCATTCCTTGACGAGCGGTCGGGACTGGAATGGGCGGTGAAATCGGCCGAGTTCGCGTTCTCTTGCGGAGCGGGCGCGGTGACCCTGATACCCACCCGCGCCGGCAACGGCGCGATGGAGCGGCTCCGCGCATCGGGCGAGTTTGTTCCGCCGACACTCGCGACGCTCGAGGCGGCCCAGCGCGCCGCGCTCGCACTGGGCCGCGGCCGGGTCTTCGCGGACACCTGGGCCCTGGAGGCATTCTCCACCTGCACCCGCTGCTTTGCACCCCGGCGCGAAAGGCTGGAGGCGGTGAATCGGACCCAACGCGACCTACCCCCGTTCCGCTGCGAGGTCTGCGGCGGACACTGAGCGCGTGAGGAATTCCGCCGGCAGCGCGGTTTAGATCCCCTGCTATGTCGCCGTGGGACGGTGCCCGTCCAGGGTCGTCCCCAATTGCTCAATCGCTCGGAATCCGGCCCGCGACCGGGGTGGCGCCACGAACAGTTTGAGCCATGGGGCGCATGGAACGCCCGATCCGAACCTATCTTCGCCGCCGGCTTGGGTCCGCGCACTTCCACCCCAGGGCGTATCAGGGGCGGCGCGTGGGGCCCCGCATGACGCAACCTCTTTCAAGGGCATGGATTAGGGGATACCCTGGCGCTGGAATCACCGCATTCGGCGGCTGAATATCGGCACTTCGTCCCAATTGTGTTCCGGCTGCCGGGCAAGCAATTCATCTAATGTTGGTGCAAGCTATGCATTAGTCCTTCTTATCAACCATATTAGAAAAGCATGCGCCCTATTCCGAGTCCCAGAAAAGCCCGTGCGCACGCCCCGGGGCGTTCCGCGAGCACGGGCAGCGGGCCGGCCTGCGTAAAGGACCAACCATGAAGACCAACCTGATCGAGACGTCCGGCGTGTGCCGGCTGGAAATGCGGGCGCTCGAGCACGCCTCCTTCACCGGGTACTACCTCACGGCCATGGTCGACGGCGCAATGCCCGCGGACGCGGCGGCCGACCACCTGTTCGAGCAGGTCGCGGCGACCCTCGCACACCGCGGGATCCAGCCGATCTGCGAGAAGCTCTACGGCCTCACGGGCGCGCGCGCAGAGGTCCTAAGTCACCGCGACGCGATCTACCGCGGGCACGGCCTTGACCGGACGATGCCGGCGACGTGGATCCAGGGCACGCCGGTGCAGGGCTGCGAGTTCGCCGGGCTGCAGCTCTGGGGGATCGCGCCGCACGACCGCGAGAAGCGCGTCGCCACGGTGGAGAACTCCGCGACGGGGCGCGGGCGGCTCTGGACGGGGCGCGGTTTCCGGATGCTTCACCTGCCGAGCGTGCGCGGAACGGACGCCGGCGGGTCCCTGGCCACCGGGCCGGTGGCCCAGGCGGCGCGGATGTTCAACAACGTGGAGCTGGGCCTGCGCGAGCACGGCATGAGGTACACCCAGGTCGTGCGGACGTGGATCTACGTCGCGCGCCTCCTCGAGTGGTACGGCGAGATGAACCGCGTGCGCACCGAGCTGTACCGGCGGGCTGGCATCGGCGTCGAGGGCGGGCCCGAATTCCCGGCGAGCACCGGGATCATGGGCAGGAGCGAGGACGAGGAATGCATCATGGACGCGCTCGCCCTAGACTCCGACGGACCCGAGTTCGCCCGGGCGGAGGCGATCGTCCGGAGCCCGCGGCAGGACTCATCATTCACCTACGGCTCATCGTTCTCGAGGGGCATGACCCTTGATATCGAGGGGCGCCGGACCGTGCACATCTCGGGCACGGCGAGCATCGACGCCGCCGGGGCGACCACGCACCTGGGCGACGCCGAGCACCAGAGCCTCGACACGCTCATGAACGTGGCCGCGATCCTCAACGGGCAGGGCGGCGGCCTCCAGCACATCACGTCGGCGACGCTGTTCTGCAAGGATCGCGAGTCCTGGGAGGCCTGGGAGCGTGTGTCAAAGATGCTGGGAGTCCCGGCGTTCCCAAAGGTGTGCGTCATCGCGGACGTGTGCCGGCGCGACCTGCTCGTCGAGATGGAGGCCGTGGCGGTCATCTGAGGGGCCCGGCTCCAGGGGATTCCATGAAATCGCCGCCTTCGCCGCGAAAAGAACCGGGCCGGGGCGCCGCGCGGGGACAGGCCAGGGGCACCGCGGCCGGGGCTGCAAGGCCCCTGGCCTCTCCGGCGGACCTCGAGGGGAGGCTCCCCCTGGACCGCATCGGGGCCGAGTTTGTCGCCAAGACCCGCGGCGAGATCGCGGCCATCCTTTCCGGCCGCGACGACCGGCTCCTCATCGTCGTGGGCCCGTGCTCGGTTCATGACCCGGCGGCCGCACTGGACTACGCCGAACGGCTCGCCGCCGTCACCTGGGCGCACGCGGGCGACGTGCTGGTCGTCATGCGGACCTACTTTGAGAAGCCTCGGACCGTGGCCGGCTGGAAGGGCTTCGTCAATGATCCCCGGCTAGACGGGACCTTTGAGATCAACGAGGGCCTCTTCCACGCCCGCCAGCTGCTGTTGGAGATCACGCGCCTCGGCCTTGCCGCAGGGACCGAGTTCCTGGATCCCCTCCTCGGGCAGTTCTATGCGGACCTCATCTCGTGGGGGGTGATCGGGGCCCGGACGGTCGAAAGCCAGATCCACCGCCAGCTGGCCTCGGGACTGCCCATGCCGATCGGCTTCAAGAACCGGACCGACGGCGACGTCCAGGTGGCGGTGGACGCCGTCCGCGCGGCCCGCACCGGACACCGCTTCCCGATGCTCGCCCGCAGCGGGGCGCCCGCAGTCGAGGTGACGCGCGGCAACGACCAGGCGCACGTCGTGCTGAGGGGAGGGACTCGCGGCCCAAACTACGCCTCGGCGGACGTGCGGGCGGCCGCCGCGGCCCTGCGCAGGCACGGCCTTCCCCCTCACGTCATCGTCGACTGCAGCCATGGCAACAGCGGCAAGGATCCACTGCGCCAGCCAGCCGTGGCATCCGCGCTCGCTGCCCAGTTGCGCTCGGGCGAACCCGCCATCGCCGGGGTCATGCTGGAGAGCAACCTTGCCGGCGGCGCCCAGGAGCTGGCGCGGCGGCCCCTCGTTTACGGCCAAAGCGTCACGGACGGGTGCCTCGCGTGGGAGGCAACGATCCCCATCCTCGGCGAGCTGGCCGAGGCCGTCCGAGCGCGCCGGCTGTATAGCCGAGCCCACGGCTCTAGCGCCCGAGCGGCGTCAGCGCCCGCCCGGGCGGGCGCTGACTCGTCCGCAGCGGACGCGCCCCTGGAGGACACCAAGGCCAGGCTGCGCGTCCTTGTGGCCGACGACGAGCCGCTGGCGCGGGCCCGGCTGGTTGCCCTGCTGCCGGCGGACCTTGACGTCGTCGGCGAATACGCCACCGGGACCGAGGCCCTGGAAGCCATACGCCTGCACAGGCCCGACATCGCGCTCCTCGACATGCAGATGCCCGGCTGCGACGGGCTGCAGGTGATCGCAGGCCTCGAGCCCGACGAGCGCCCGGCCGTGGTGTTCGTCACGGCGCACGAGAGGTTCGCGGTGGACGCGTTCGGGATCCGCGCGGCCGACTACGTGCTCAAGCCCTTTGACCGGCAGCGCCTCGGGATCGCGCTCAAGCGGGCGGCCGAGTTCGTGTACGCGCGGAGGGCGGGCCACCTCGACTCGCGCTCCGGGTGCGCAGGATCGCCCGCCGGGGGCGTGACCGCGGACCCGGCACCTTCGCCTCCCGAGACCCGGCCGGCGGGCGCCTAAGGGCGCTCGACCAGCGCGATCTCGGACGGGAGCAGCGTGAGCGCCACCTCGGTCTCGCGCGGCACGTGGAACTCGGGCCGCATGAACGGCTCGCGGCCCTCCTCGACCTCGGCCACCTTCAGGCTCTCCCCGTGCAGCCGCTCCCTCCATCCCTGGGTCGGCGTTCCCTCGGGGAAATGCAGCGCCACCTTCGCGGGCGCCCCGTTCATGTTGTACAGGACGTACTGGCGGTCGCCAAAGGGATAGAGGGCCACGTTGCCCGGCCCGAGCAGGCGGACGCCCAGCTCGTCGAAGAAGACGCGGCGGATGGAGTTGAGCACCGGCTCCGGCAGCCGCAATAGGTCGTAGCTGTTGTCGGGCATGTTGAGCACGCCGATCCTGCCCTCCAGGTAGGGCGCGGAAAGCAGGATCCCGAAATCCCCGTCCTCGCGCACGAGGCCGACCTCGCGCACGTACGGCCAGGTCGAGAGCTCGATCCTCGGGAAGGTGAACGGGCGGGTGGCCTCGACCGGCTTCGCGAACCAGAACGCCTCGCGGACGCGGAAGGTGCTCGACGTCACCGTCCCCGTGTCACTGATGAAGTTGAAGGCCCGCCAGAGCTCGCTGCCGCGCAGATCCTGCAGGAGCGACCACGTTAGGAAGACCTCCCTGCCGGACCGGACCCGGGCCAGGAGCTCGTCCGCGAGCTTCGGGTCGCGCAGCGAGTGCCTCGTGAAGATGGCGACCTTGGGGTCGTCGGGGAACGCCGTGCGCGGGGCTATGGGAAGCCCTATGGCGCCCAGGTAGCCGAAGATGTTGTACTCGCCCACCGCGCCCAGCGGCAGGTGGAACGGTATGCCCCGGGCCGGGCCGCTCAGCATGCCCGCAAGCCTGTCGAAGTCCGGCATGGCCTCGCAGAGGGCCGGGTAGACGTCCGAGGACGGGTTGGGCGGATGGAGCTCGCCCGCGCACCAGAAGATGATCTCCGGAGCCCGCGCCAGGACCGCCTGCCACACCTCGCCCGCGAACTCGCTGAAGTCGACCTGCGTCATCTCGGAGTTGTCGAGCCAGGCGCTGCGCCACTTCGCGCCGGCGTCGCCGCCGATCCACCCCTGGAACACGTAGCCGGAATACGTCGGGATATGCTGGTCCTGCGTCGCCGGCTGGCGCGTCTCGATGCCGACGCTCACGCCGTCGAACTGCGGTGTCTGCAGCGCGACGTCGTAGCCGTTCTGCCGGTGGCCCTCGTACCAGTTCGGGTACTTGATGATGACCTGCGCCGCCGGGTTCACCTTCTTGGCCGCGTCGATCAGGTGGATCTTCGACTGCTCGGACACGAGGCGGCTGCGGTAGTCGGCCCAGGACTGGCTGCCGCGCTCCGCGAGGCTCTGCGGGCTCGTGCAGTTCGTGAAGAGCCAGTCGTCCACGATGATCTCGTCGAAGACCTGGGCCAGGACCTTGACCCGCCCCTCGAGGAGAGCCATGTCCTGCGGGTCGTTGTAGCAGAGCGGGCCCCGGTTCGCGGGGACGACGGCGCCGGAGACCGAAATCCCGCGGCTGCGCAGGTCGGCCGCGATCTCCCGCAGGGTCGCCACCGAGGCCGGGTCGACGCTCGAGTTGTCGAGGTAGAACTTCGAGATCCTGAGCGGCGCGAAATACGCCAGGGTCGCGATCCGGTCCTGCGGCTTCTCAAGGAGGGCCTTCACGTCCCCGTCCGTGAAGAAGAGGGCCGTCTTGATGTGGTCCCACCGCGCCGCGGCCGCCGGCTGGGCGCGAAGGAGGCAGGGCGCGAGCACCAGGGCTCCCGCCGCGACGGCGAGGGCCAGGCGATGGCGGGGCTTGGTGGGACGTCCGCCTTGCGGCGCGTTCTTCGTGGGCATAGTCGGAGGGGCTGGGGGTTGTTCCGGGCAGGATCGGGCGGCCGCCGGGGCCGCCCGCGCGCCGAGCTCGGCGGGCCGGTCCGGAGGAGCCGGAGGCTCGCATCGCCTCCGGC
>Ga0181526_10001112_pt1 | contig 26535 bp, 29 predicted proteins | sample PEATcosm2014_Bin_35_FD_119750 | JGI IMG/M metagenome (GOLD analysis project Ga0181526, IMG submission 119750) | Peatland microbial communities from MTU Mesocosm Facility, Houghton, MI, USA - PEATcosm2014_Bin06_30_metaG | ecosystem: Environmental > Terrestrial > Soil > Wetlands > Peat | place...
TAGCCCTGGAGCTTGAAGTCGCGGCCGTCGACGACGAGCTTGGCGCCGTCCTGGACGCCCGAGTCGATATAGCCTTTCACCTTGTTGAGAAGCTCGCGCGTGACCATCGGGCCGTAATCGACCTGGGTGTCGCTGGCCGGGCCGATCTTGAGGCTTTCGACGCGCGGAATGAGCTTTTGCACCAAAGCATCCGCCGTCTTCTTGCCGACCGGTACCGCGACCGAGACCGCCATGCAGCGCTCGCCAGCCGAGCCATAGCCGGCGCCGATCAGCGCATCGACGGCCTGATCCATGTCGGCGTCGGGCATCACGATCATGTGGTTTTTGGCGCCGCCGAAGCATTGCACGCGTTTGCCGTGCGCGGTTCCGGTCGCATAAATGTATTCGGCGATTGACGACGAGCCGACAAAGCCGATCGCCTTGACGCGCGCATCGGTGAGGAGCGTGTCGACGGCTTCCTTGTCGCCGTTGACGACATTGAGGACGCCCGCGGGCAAGCCCGCCTTGACGAAAAGCTCGGCGATGCGCATCGGCACCGACGGATCGCGCTCCGAGGGTTTTAAAATGAAGGTATTGCCGCAGGCGATCGCCGGCGCGCATTTCCATAGCGGGATCATGGCCGGAAAGTTGAACGGCGTGATGCCGGCGACGACGCCGAGCGGCTGGTGCATCGAATAAAGATCGATGCCGGGTCCGGCGCCTTCGGTGTATTCGCCTTTGAGCAGGTGCGGGATGCCGCAGGCGAATTCGGCCACTTCAAGGCCGCGCTGGATGTCGCCCTTGGAGTCGGCAAAAGTCTTGCCGTGCTCGGACGATAAAAGCCGCGCCAGATCGTCGTATTCGTCCTGGATCAGCTCCAAGAACTTGAACATGACGCGGGCGCGGCGCTGCGGGTTGGTGCCGGCCCAGGCCGGGAAGGCCGCCTGCGCATTGGCGATCGCCTGCTCCACCTCGGTCTTGGCGGCGAGCGCAACCTTGGCCTGTACCTCGCCGGTATTGGGGTTGAAAACATCGCCAAAGCGTCCCGACGCGCCCTTCACCTCTTTGCCGCCGATGAAGTGCCCGATCTCGCGCATGGTTTTCTCCCTGGGTATTGAACGGCTTAGATATAGAGCCGCGTGGACCTTGATCGGCCTTGTCGCCGCCTCGTCAGGCCATTGTGCCGCGTTTTCAGCCAGCGGTCACGAGCCGCCGCCGGGTTAACTTACTATGGGTTCTTGCAGCGGTCGAAGGCGCCGCGCGGGCGGTAAAAGGTCCCAGCAGTAACCGTCCCTTAAGCGCAACGGCCGTACCTATAAGGCCATTGCGAAGGGCTCGCCGTCGCGGGTTGGGTGCGTTTCCATGGATATTGCAACGGGCCTGGGCCTGCTCGCCGGCACCGCTGTCATCATGACCGTGATGCTCATGGGTGGCGGCCTCGCCATGTTCGTGAGCGACCACGCCGTCATCATCATTTTCGGCGGTTCCTTCGCCGCCACGCTCATCCGTTTCCCGCTGTCGTCGATCTTTCACGGCCTGCCGCTCGGGATGTAATTCGTCTTCAGCATGCGCCGTGTCTCGCAGCGCGATCTGGTCGACGAGATCGCGGGGCTTGCCGAAATCGCCCGCAAGCAGGGCCCGATGGGGCTCGAAAAGGTCGAAATCGAGGATCCGTTCCTGGCCAAGGGCATCCGCTTCGTCGCCGACGGCTACGACGCCGAATTCATCCGCGACAATCTCGAGCGCGATCGCGATAATTTTCTGTGCCATCTCGACGAAGGCCAGAAGATCTATCGCGCCATCGGCGACTGCGCCCCCGCCTTCGGCATGATCGGCACGCTCATCGGCATGGTGCAGATGTTCGCCAATATGACCGATCCCTCGAAGCTCGGTCCGTTCATGGCGACGGCACTGCTGGCAACGCTCTATGGCGCCGTAGTGGCCAACCTGTTGACGCTGCCGCTCGCCGACAAATTGCATCTCAAACTGGTCGATGAGGAGATCAACCGCACCCTGATCATCGACGGCATCCTGATGATCCGCGAGTCGAAAAGCCCGACGCTCGTGCGCGAGATGTTGATCGCCTATCTGCCGGAAAAACACCGCGGCGAAGCCGAGCCGGAGCCGGTCCCGGCCTGAGGCCAAAAAGGCGAAAGACTGTGGGCGCGATCGGTCAGGCGTAATCTATGGCACGGCGCAAGGAAGCACACGGCGGCGGTCACGGCTGGTTCGTCACCTTTGCCGACCTGATGGGCCTTCTGGTCAGCTTCTTCGTCATGCTGGTCGCGTTCTCCAACCAGGATCAGCAGAAGCTGCAGATCGTCGCCGGCTCGATGCGGGATGCCTTCGGTGTGCAGACCAATGTGCGTTATTCCGGCATCATCGAGGTCGACGGCTTGCCGACCCGGCCGAAACTGAAAAATGCGGCGCACGTCCAGCCCGAGGACGCGTCCGCGACGCCGACGCCCGATCAGGGCGACCACAATCGCGATTACGGCGGCAAGTTCAAGCAGGACCAGGCCTTCGCGCTCGCCGCGGCATCGCTGCGCCAAGCGCTGCAGGATATGCCGGAACTGACCGAAGCTAGTAAGCACATCATGATCGAGGAGAGCAAAGAGGGGCTGAATATCGAGATCGTCGACCAGGAAGGCCGCTCGATGTTCCCGGAGGGTTCCAAGGAGCCCTACGAACGCACCCGGCGGATCATTCAGAAAATCGCCGGCCCACTGAAGGAAATGCCGTACCGGATTTCGATTACCGGCCATACCTCGGCCTCGCAGACCGCGCCGCAGCCCGATTATGGGCCATGGAACCTTTCGGTCGATCGCGCCAATTCGGTCCGCCAGATTCTCGAGGAACAAGGCCTGCCCTCGAATAATATTTACGAGGTGGCCGGTAAGGCCGACACCGATCCACTGTTTCCGGACGATCCGTTTATCGCCGCCAATCGACGCGTCACGATAACTCTGATGCGGGAATCGCCTCCGGTTCCGCCAGACCTGGAGCCCTGATCGAACCGCGCCCGCAACCGCGTGCTCGACCCAGCGTCGACTAAGTATTTGATCCAGTATAACTAAATCAGCTTTAGCGGGACTTGACCCAAGACAATGCGGTTAGGTCCAGCCGGTACTATCGGCTTCTGTGATGGGTCGATTGCGCCCGCTGTGCAAATAAGCGCTCGAGTTGGTCATGACTCTGCGGTGTGAAGGGTGTATAGGCGCGGCCCTGCGTCTCTTGCAGGAGCAGGAGCAGGCGACGTCCTGTTTCAAAATTCATGACAGATAGCGTAAGCGCTCCCGCCGGGAGCGAGGTGCCGGCCGCCGGCAGTGGCGAAGCTCGTTCGCATGCCGGGCTTTGGGGCCTCGCTGTGGGCAGTATTGGTGTTGTCTACGGCGATATTGGCACGAGCCCGCTCTACGCCTTGCGCGAGGCGGTTCTCGCCGCTTCCGGCGAACACGGCCCTTTCGACCGCGCGACGGTGCTCGGGGTAGTTTCGCTCATTCTTTGGGCGCTGTTCGTCATCGTCACGCTGAAATATGTAGTGATCCTGCTGCGTGCCGATAACAATGGCGAGGGCGGGACGCTCACTCTGATGGCGCTCGCATCGCGGGCGGTCGGGCGTATGAATCGGGCCGCCGGCGTTATCGCGCTCCTCGGTATCATCAGCGGTGCGTTGTTTTACGGCGATGCGGTGATCACGCCGGCGCTGTCGGTATTGTCCGCCGTCGAGGGTATCGACGTCGCCACGCCTGCGTTTCACGACTATGTGGTGCCACTGACGATTGTGATCCTGCTGGTGCTGTTTGCCGCGCAGTCTTACGGCACCGCAAAGGTCGCGGCGCTGTTCGGTCCGATCATGGTGATCTGGTTCGTGGCGATCGCCATCCCCGGCCTGACTTGGATCGCCCGCGACCCCGGCATCTTGTGGGCGCTCAGTCCGTATTACGGCATCGATTTCCTTTTGCACCACGGCGTGATCGGGCTTTACACGCTCGGCGCTGTGTTTCTTGCGGTCACCGGCGCCGAGGCGTTGTATGCCGATCTCGGCCATTTCGGCCGTGGGCCGATACAAGTCGCCTGGATTGCCGTGGTGCTGCCGTCGCTGGCGGTCAATTATCTGGGTCAGGGGGCGCTGGTTTTCGCCGAGCCGAAGGCGATCGAGAATCCGTTCTTCCTGCTCTATCCCGACTGGGCGCTAATCCCGATGGTCGTGTTGGCGACCTTGGCGACCGTCATCGCGAGCCAGGCCGTCATAACCGGGGCCTATTCGCTGTCGAGCCAGGCGATCCAGCTTGGGCTCCTGCCGCGGCTCGAAGTGCGTCACACCTCGGCGCGGCAAGCGGGCCAAATCTATATGCCGCGGATCAACGGAATGCTGCTTGTCGGCGTCATTCTTCTGGTCGCGCTGTTCCGCTCCTCGAGCGCGCTGGCCTCGGCCTACGGCATCGCCGTTACGGGCACCATGGTCGTTACCTGCATGATGGCTTTCATTGTGATCTGGCGGATGTGGCGGTGGTCGCCGTTCGCCGCGGCGGCGCTGATGGCGCCATTCCTGGTGATCGACCTGACGTTCCTGTCGGCCAACATGCTCAAAGTGGTCGAAGGCGGCTGGGTGCCGCTGGCGCTCGGCGGGCTCGTCATGCTGGTGATGTATACGTGGCGGCGTGGTACCCGCATCTTGTTCGCCAAGACTCGCAAATTGGAAACCCCGCTCGACGATCTCGTGCGCATCCTGGAGAAAAAACCGCCGCAGCGGGTTCCGGGCACAGCGGTCTTCCTCACCAGCGATCCGAAAAGCGCGCCGACCGCGCTAATGCACAGCCTGAAGCATTACAAAGTGCTGCACGAGAAGAACGTCATTCTCAGCGTCGAAACCACGCATACGCCGCGGGTTGATGCCGACAAGCGCGTTACCATCGAACCGGTCGGCTCGACCTTCATGCGGGTGTTGTTGCGGTTCGGTTATATGGAATCGCCGAACGTGCCCCGGGCGCTCGCGATTGCGCGCAAGCTCGGCTGGCAGTTCGATATCATGTCGACCTCGTTCTTCCTGTCGCGCCGCTCGCTGCGGCCGGCGCCGCATTCGGGCATGCCGCGCTGGCAAGACCGGCTGTTCATCACGCTGGCGCGTTCGGCCAACGACGCGACCGACTATTTCCAAATTCCGACCGATCGGGTGGTCGAGGTCGGCACGCAGGTGACCGTTTAAAAGCTGCCGCCTCTTCACCTCGGCAACAAGAGGCCTTAGGCTGTCACCGCGAAGGAGGCCTTCGATGCCGGAACCATCTCCCACGGTGCGCGATCTGACGCCCGAGGAAGTCGCGCGCGGCTTGCAGGAGGGACGGATGGTGCTCGTCGACGTGCGCGAGCCCAACGAAACCGCGATCGAGCGCTTTCCCGACGCGGTGCTGGTGCCGCTCTCCGCTTTCGACCCGACTGAGATTCCCGAGCCGGCCGGGCGTGAGGTGGTCTTCGCCTGTCGCTCCGGCCGCCGCTCGGTGACGGCGTCGCTCGCCGCGCAGGAGCAGGGTTTTGCCTATGGCTCCCACCTGGCCGGCGGTATATTGGCATGGAAAGCCGCAGGCCTGCCGACCGAAACGTGAAAACTTCCGCTATCCTCTTTGCTCCTTTTCTCGCGCTCGCGGGCGCGGCGCTGTTCGTTGTCGCTTCCCCGGCGCTGCCGAAGGAGCGCGTCGTCAACTACTACAATTGGTCGGACTATCAGGACCCGACGGTGCTCGACGGCTTCACCAAGGAAACCGGCATCACGGTCCGCTTCGACACCTATGATTCCAACGATACGCTGGAAGCGAAGCTGTTGGCCGGTCAATCCGGTTACGACGTCGTCGTGCCGAGCGCTTATTTCCTGGCGCGGCAGATTTCGGCAGGCATTTTCCAGAAGCTCGACAAGTCGAAACTGCCGAACCTCGTCTATGCCTGGCCGGAGATCGCCAAACAGCTCGCCGTCTACGATCCAGGCAACCAATACGCCGCCGACTACATGTGGGGCACGACCGGCATCGGCTATAACGTGAAAAACGTCAACGCGATCTTCGGTCCCAATGCCGCGATCGATTCGTGGGACTACGTCTTCAATCCGGACAAGATCGCGAAGTTCAAGAACTGCGGCATTCATCTGCTCGATTCGTCCGACGACATCATGCCGGCGGCGTTGCATTATCTCCACCTCGATCCGAACAGCAGCAATCCGGCCGATCTCGACAAGGCCACCCAGCTGCTGCTGAAGATCAGGCCCTATGTCCGCAAGTTTCATTCGTCGGAGTATCTCAACGCGCTCGCCACCGGCGAGATCTGCTTCGTCGTCGGCTTCTCCGGCGATGTGATCCAGGCCAAAAAGCGCGCGGCCGAAGCCAAAGGCGGCATCGAAATCGGCTATTCGATCCCGAAAGAGGGCGCGCAATTGTGGTTCGACAACCTCGCAATTCCGAAAGACGCGCCGCATCCGCAGGAAGCGCACGAATTGATCAATTACCTGCTTAGGCCCGAAGTGGCGGCGAAAAATACCAATTACGTGTCGTATGCCAATGGCGACGCGCCAAGCCAATTCATCGACAAGGCGATCCTCGACGACCGCACCATCTATCCGGACGCGGCGACCATGGCGAAGCTCTACACCATCATCGCCCACGACCCGAAAACGCAGCGCCTGATCAACCGGATCTGGACGCGGATCAAAACCGGGGAGTGATCCTGCGACAAAGAAACGCTGAATTCGGCGCTGCTGTTGGGCCATGTCGCGTATTTAAGCCGTCCGACTTACTCTAATATCCGGGGCAAGCCGAGTTCGGGACAACAATGTCCATGGGGGGAGCATGACAAAATTCAGGGCACGATCGGCGCCGTCGCGCCGCAGCATCTTGAAGGGCGCCGCCGTCGCTGGCATGGCCGCGCCGGTGCTCATGCGCGCCCGCTCGGCCTATGCCGACTATCCGGATCGGCCGATCAAATTCGTTGTCGCCAATACGCCGGGTGGACCCTCCGACATCGTGGCGCGCATGGTCACGGCGGCGCTGCAGCAATCGACCGGCAAGACCTTCATCGTGGAGAATCGCGGCGGCGCCGGCGGCAATATCGGCATGGAATATGCCGCGCGCGCCGAGCCGGACGGTTACACGATGCTGCTGGCGACCAACGCTTACTCGGTCAATTATGGGCTTTATAATTCGCTGCCCTACGATCCGTACAAGGATTTCGTCGGCGTCAGCGAACTTGCGTCCTCGACCAATACTTTCGTGGTCAAAGCCGATCTGCCGGCGAAGACGATCAAGGACTTCGTGGCGCTCGCGCGCGCCAATCCGGAAAAGTACAATTGCGCGACGCCGCCGATCGGCACGACGCCGCAGATCGAATTGGAAGTCCTGAAAATCCGCGAAAATCTGCCGAAGCTCGCCGATGTGGTGTTCAACGGCGGCGGCGACGCGATCACGGCGCTGCTCAGCGGCACCGTGCAGTTGAGCTCGGGCTCGCTCGGTCCGGCGCTGCCGCACATCAAAGCCGGCGCCATGCGCTGTCTTGCGGTATGCGGAGCCGCGCGCTGGCCCGATCTGCCGGACGTGCCGACCATGGAGGAAGCGGGCTACAAGGATTTTGTTTTCGCAACCGACATGGTGCTGCTGGCTCCGGCCAAGACGTCGCCCGCGGACGTCAAATGGTTGGAAGCGGAGACGCTAAAGGTTCTGAAAACGCCCGAGATGAAAGACAAGCTCTACAGGGCGGGCTTCATGGTGCGGCCAGAGGGCGCCGCGGCGGCCTGGACGCGCGTGACCAAAGAGATCGTCGAATTCAAGGATATCATCGACAAGGCCGGCATCAAGAAGCTGTAACGGCCCTCTGCCACGACGGAACTTCGACGGGCTCCAATGGTTCTCTCTGGGAACCGAACAGGAGCGTCAAATGGTTGATAAGGATCGCGTTAAAGGCTCGGCCAATCAGGCCGCCGGCAAAGTCAAGGAATGGGCCGGCAAGGTCACGGGCGACAGCAAGACTGAAGCCGAAGGCAAAGCCGATCAGGTCAAGGGCAAGATTCAGAGCGCCGTCGGCGGGCTCAAGGACGCTGTGCGCGGAAAATAAGCGGAAAATAACAGTCTTAAAGCAGTCAAATAGTCCAGTTGTTGAGTGGCAGTGGCTCACCGCCAGCGGCGGTGCAGCCACAGCCATTGCTCCGGATTTTGCCGAATCCAGCCCTCGATCACCGCCGTGATCGCCTGCATCGTACCTTTGATATCGACGCGGCCATTAGAGTCGCGGATGGGCTCGACCGGATCGGAGACTTCGCCCCAGAAACTGTTGCCGTCCGGATTGCGCACGACGCGCATGCCATAGATCGGCAATTCGGTCTGGCGGGCGAGCATGGCGATCAGCGGATTGGCGAGGCAGGGCCGGCCGAAGAAAGTCACTTCCACGCCTTTGCTGTAGTGCTGGTCGGCGAGCATGCCGACATGGGTGCCGGACTGTAACAGCCGCGCGAGTTTTACCGGCGCGTCGAGCCCGGTCGGGATCAATTGGCCCATCAGTGGTTCGCGCAATTTGATGATGACGTCGCTGATGGCGCCGATATTCGGCCGCCGGAAAAGTACGGCGGATTGGGCGCCGATCAATTTGGCGCCGACGCCGGGCAATTCCCAATTGGCGAGGTGCGCCGCGAAGCCGATGGTGGCGCGGCGGCTATGCATGATCCAGTCGTAGCGTTCCTTGGATTCCGGCGGATAGGTGATGACGTCCGGCGTTTGCCTGCCAAAACCTTCGACGCAGAATTCGTCGAGATGGGCGAATTCGATGGCGATGCGTCCGAGATTGTCCCAGACGCCGCCGAGGATTTTTTCGATCTCGGCATCGGATTTTTCCGGGAACGCCGCGCGCAATTGGTCGCGGCCGATGCGGTGTTCCTTGAACAGTGGGCCGATCTTGCGCATGAAGGCGCCGGCGACATTCGCCATGCGCTTGCGGTCGGTGTGCTTGATTGCGTTCAAGAGGCCGACGGTCAGCGAGCCGGCCGTGGCGTCCAGAAGCGGCTTGAAACGCCGGCTATCCATCAGAACATGACGATGATCTTGCCGAACACTTGCCGGCTTTCAAGCCGCGCCAGACCGCGCTCGAATTCGGCGAGCGGCACTTCGGTGTCGATCACGGGCGTGAGGCCACCCGCCATCTTGGCGAGACTTTCGCGGATATTGCGCATCGAGCAGCCGAACGAACCGAAGATGCGATACTGCTGCAGGTAAAGCTGGAACAGGTTCATGGTGATCGACTGGCCCGAGGTCGAGCCGCAGGTAACGAGCCTGCCGCCGCGTTTGAGACAAAGCAGCGAGCCGTTGAAGGTGTCGGGCCCGACGTGCTCGAAGGCGACATCGACGCCCTTCTTGCCGGTGAGTTTGCGCACGATGCTTTCGAAGCGCTCGGTGCGGTAATTGATGACGTGGTCGGCGCCGAGTGCCTTGGCCTTTTCCGCCTTGGCGTCGTCGCCCACGGTGGTGATGACCGTGGCGCCGATCGCCTTCGCCATTTTGATCGCGGTCGAACCGATGCCGGAGCCGCCGGCCTGGACCAGGATGGTTTCGCCGGGTTCGAGCTTGGCATTATCGAACAGCATGTGCTGCACGGTGCCGAAGGCGACCGGCGCGCAGGCGGCGTCGCGGAAACCGACGCCCGCCGGGATCGGCACCACGAGCCGCGCCGGCATATTGACCAAGTCGCGGGCGAAACCGTCGACATGGAAGCCCATGATGCTGCCGACGTTTTCACACAGATTATCGCGGCCTTCGCGGCAGGCCTTGCAGGTGCCGCAAGTGAGCGCCCCATAGGCGACGACGCGTTCACCGACCTTGCACGAGGAGACGTCCGGCCCAATGGCCTTGATTTCGCCGGCCGCCTCGACGCCGACGATCAGCGGCAGCTTGCGTTTGGCGAAGGCCATGCCGCGCCAGCCCCAGACGTCGATATGATTGAGCCCGATCGCCTTGATGCCGATCTGGACTTCGCCTGGGCCCGGTGCGGGCGGCGCCGCAATGTCGAGCAGTTCGATCTTGCGGTCGCCGACAAGCGTCAACGCGCGCATCGTCGGCGCCGCGCTCGTTTGCCGATCCAGCGTGTTGGCCAATGTGCCGGTCACGCCGGCTCCTGCGTCAGCACCAGCGACACATTCTGGCCGCCGAAGCCGAACGAGTTGGAAATGACGCGCGTCACCTTGGCGTCGCGCGCCACATTCGGCACCACGTCGAGCGGGATATCGGGATCCGGAACGCTGTGATTGATGGTGGGAGGAATGCGCTGGTTCTCCAGCGTGAGCAGGCTGAACACCGCTTCGACGGCGCCGGCCGCGGTCAGCGTATGCCCGATCATCGATTTGTTCGAGGACATCGGAATGCTGCGGATGCGCTCGCCAAAAACCGTGGAGACGCCGAGGCATTCCATCTTGTCGTTTTCCGGCGTCGAGGTGCCGTGGGCGTTGATGTAATCGACGTCCTGCGGTCCGACCCCGGCGTCGGCGAGCGCGTTGCGCATGCAGGCGATGACCGGCTTGCCGTCGGGGCTCGAGCGGGTGCGGTGAAAGGAATCCGATTTCTCGCCGCAGCCTTCGAGAATGCCGAGAATTTTGGCGCCGCGCGCGACCGCGTAATCGTAGTCCTCGAGCACCAGCGCGCCGGCGCCTTCGGCGAGCACGAAACCGTCGCGGTTTTTCGAGAACGGCTTCGACGCCTGCGCGGGCGGATCGTTCTTTGTCGACAAGGCGGAGAGCAGCGAGAAGCGGACGAGCGATTCATTCGTCACCGAACCATCGGCGCCGAGCGCCAGCGCCGCCTTGCATTCGCCGCGGCGGATCGCCTCGACGCCAAGCTGGATCGCGGTGGCGCCCGAGGCGCAGGCCGTGGTCAGCGAGATCGGCGACCCTTCGGTGCCGAAGTGCTCGGCGAGATGTTCGCCGATGATGCCGTATTTCAACGTCTCGTAGATCGGCGAGAATTGCGGCTCGTGCGCCACCCGCATCAGGTCCGGATAACCGGCATCATTGTCGGGCGCGGCCTTCTCGGCCATTTTAATGCGGTAGTGCCACTCGATTTCGAGCGGCGGCAGAGCGAGAAACAAGGGGCCGGGAAAGCGGCCTTTGTGGCCGATGCCCGATTGCGCGACGGCTTCGTCGCCGGCGAGGAGCGCAATGCGCTCGGAGAGCTCGGCGGGCGGCATATAGTCTTTGTAGACGTCGTCGACGGTGCCGGCGATCGTGGTGCGCAGCGAGTCGAGCGGGAAACGCGAAATGCGGCGGATGCCGGATTGGCCGGCGGTCAATTTCGCCCAGTTGTCGGCTTTGCCGATGCCGAGTGACGTGACGACGCCCATTCCGGTGACCGCGATCACGGGGCGCCCGGCTCGGTCGCGATGCGCGCTGGCGGTGGGACGTGTCGATGTCATGACGATTTCCCTCCATTCACCCGTTCGAGGAGCGCGAGCCCTTCGCCGCGCCAATTGCCGACGCTGGTGACGACGACCTGGGAGAGCTCCCGGGGGCTTTCGCCGGTGTCTCCCGTCCCCGTCGGGGCGAACAGCTTGCCGTGCTCGATCGCCGCACAGCCGATGCCCAGATTGGCCATGAACTGGGTATCGACTCCATGCCCGATATACGTACCGGTATTGCGGACGGGAAGACCGATATCCTGCAGAACATGACGCTCGGCCGATGTCGCGGGCTCAAGGCCGGCGGCGCCGGAAATGACCGCGGCATGCGCCCGGTCGACTTGCGGGGCGACCGCATCCCATTGCCGGCGCAAGGAGGCCTCGGTTTCGCCGGGCTTACGCGGATTGCGGTCGGAAAAGACCTTGGAAATCCGCGCCCGGGGCCGCGCGCCGCGGGCCTTGGCGTGATCGGAGCTTTCCAGCAACAGGAAGGCGCCCATGGTGGCGAATGCGATGCCGCCTGCGGGGCCGCGATCCCAGACCGGCGCGAATTTGTCCTTGAGCACGACGCCGCCAAGCTCAAACGCCAGCAATACGTCCCAGCGCGTGCCGTGGTAGGCGCCGCCGACGAGCGTCAGTTCGCTCTGTCCCGCGGCGATGCGCGCTTGCGCGACACGCACCGCGTCGACGCCGGCCGGTTCCTCGCCCATGAAGGTGCGCGAAGAGCCGACGATGCCGTGCACCAGCGAGATATTGCCGGCGAGGAGATTGGGTAGCTGCGCCAGGAACAAGGTCGGGCGCAAATCGCTCATCAGCCGTTCGTTGAGGAACGCGCCGGGCTGATTGGTCTTGCGCACGCCCGCCATGATCGCGGTGTCGACCGCAATGTCGCGCTCGCCGCCGCCGGCGGCGACAATCATGTCGGTGTGGTCGAGCACGTCGGCATTGCCGGCAATCCCGGCGTCGCTCAGCGCCATGCCGGCGGAATAAACGCCAACCCGCTGCCAGGTCTCCATCTGGCGCTGATCGCTCTTTTTCGGGATCTGCTTGTCGTAGCTCATCGGCTGGAGCTGATGGACGATATAGGGCGCAAAGCTCTTATCGTCGTAGGACGGCGGATCGCCGCGCTCGAGATGCGTCCAGGCGGCATCCAGCCCCTCGCCCAGACAGGTGAGCAGACCGACGCCGGTGATCCACACCTCGCGGCGCTCGGTCACTTCGCGAACTCCTTCGCGGGAAAATTGATGCGTTCCGCCCATTCCCACAGTCCGGCGCGCAGTTCCGGGCTAGGGTAGGGAATGATGCGATAGGTGAGCTGGGCGTCGCAGACGGCGGCGTCCTTACAGCGTATCTTGGCTTCACCTATGGCGTAACCGGATCCCTCGTGCACAACCCTGCCTTCGACTTCGAGTACGTCACCGGGAAATACGGCGGCGCGAATCTTGGCTTCTTTGACGCCGGCAAGTGCCGGCAAGCCCGTAAAGCCCGTAAGCGCGCTCACCAGCCAACCGGTCGTTTGCGCCATGCATTCGATCAGGAGCACGCCGGGCATCAGCGGATAGCCCGGAAAATGACCCTCGAAAACGGTACTCTCTTTCGGCACGGTACAGATGGCTCGCGCCACGCGTTGGCCGGCATTCACCTCGACGAAGCGGTCGACCATCTGAAAATATTCAAGCCGCATGCTTGGCGCCTCAGGCGCCTTTGGCAGCGATCAGTTCGTCGATCCGCTCGCACAGGTTCTTCAGCACGAAATACTGATCGGTCGTCGCCTTGCCGTCATTGACTTCCTGGGTCCACTGCTCGAGCGGCAGCTTGATGCCGAATGCCTTGTCGATGGCGAAAGCAATGTCGAGGAAATCGAGGCTGTCGATTTCGAGATCGTTGATGGCGTGACTTTCCGGCTTGATATTTTCACGCGGGATATCGCAAGTTTCCGCAATGATTTCAGCCACTTTATCGAACGTAGTGGACATCGGGCGTGCTCTTTAGGTCTTTAGAGGAATGAGCGCCGGCCCAGCCCGGCGCGAGCAAGCCCGTTACATCGGGCCCCTCAATTGTGAACGCCCCGTATAGCGAAGGATGCTGCGAAGTTCAACGGCGGTTGCCCCGCCCGGTATAGTGCTAGGGCGGTGACGGATAACGCCGATTCGGTCCTGTGCCCAACAGCTTATCGCGGCTGTCCACAGACCGGCTTTTCGCGCCCGCGCTTGATCGGCCGGGCCATATTACCTAATGAACCCGCCGAGAGGTCCCGCGATGCCCAACGCGCCGGTGCGCAAACGCTGCTTTGTGCAGATGACAGGCTACGAGCCGGTGGGGCCGGAACACCAGCATCGCCGCTTCATCCGCGAGATGGCGCGCTTTCGCAAAGCCTGGAACGTGGAAGCCAATGTATCGGCGCTGAGCCTCGCGCCGGACGGCGCCGTGGCGCGCTGGTCGGTCGAGACGTGGGGGCCGAATTGGCGGGTCGTCACCGACTTTCACCAGTTCCGCTGGGACGATTTTATCGTGGCCGATGCGGCCGAGAGCGATTGGCTGCGGTTCCCGCTCGGTATCGCCGCCCTGATGGAATTCATCCTGACCGGAACGGTCGTGAAATATTTCATCGTGGCCTGGCGCTACGCCGGTTTTTTCCTTTCGCCATTGGTCTACATCCTCGGCATGACCTGGCTGGCGATCGGCTTGACGCGCTATGCGGTGGGCCATGCCGGACTGCCGTATCCCGCCCTGCTCGCACCGCTCCTTTGGCTCGCGATTTTTGTCGTCCTGCGTCTCAGCTTCGGCCGGATGATGCACATCCGCTATGCGCTCGATGATTGGTATTTTGCGCGCGATCTGGTCCACCGTCTCCGCCCGGAAGTCGAGCAGCGGTTGGACCGTCTCGCGCATGAACTCGTTCGCCTGGTGCGCGACACCGACGCCGACGAAATCGTGTTCGACGGCCACAGTCTCGGCGCGCCGCTTTCGATCGTCGTCCTCGATCGCGCGCTCAAGCTCGATCCGCAGCTCGGCCGCCGCGGCAAGCCGCTTCACTTGGTGTCGAGCGGCTCGTCGCTTTTGAAGGTTGCCTTGCATCCGGCCGCCGCCTGGCTGCGCGAGGCGGTTGGCAGGGTAGCGAACGCGCCTTCACTTTACTGGGTGGAGTATCAAGCGCTGGTCGACGTCATCAACGTGTACAAGGTCGATCCGGTCGCCGCCATGGGGCTACTGCCGACCGGCAAGCCGATCGTCAAAATCATTCGCATCCGGATGATGGTGGAGGAACATACTTACCGGCGCTTCCGCCTCAATTTCCTGAGGATCCACCGCCAAGCCGTGATGGGCAATGAACGGCGCTACTTCTATGACTATTACATGCTGTGCTGCGGGCCGCTGCCGCTGACTGAACGCGTCGACAACCCCGACCGGGCGGTTGCGGCATTTGCAGCCGATGGCAGCCTGTCGGATGTCGACGCCGAGGACGCGGGTGCTGCCGGCGCCGCGGCGCTCGTCCATAGCGTGGAGCGATAATCCGTGACGGCGACGCTTTCGAAAGTCATTTGGCTCGCATTCGGCATAGGCTGGGCCATTCTGCGGCAACAGCCGGGGCACCGCTCGCGCAAGACGCCGGTGCGCTATTCGGCCCGCGGCGCGCGGGAATTCGCGCTGCTCGGCGCCTCGCTGGCCGGGCTCGGCATCGTGCCGGTGATCTATATTGCAACTCATTTCCCGCGCTTTGCCGACTATCCGTTCATCCCGGCGCTCAGTTATTTAGGCGTCGCCGTCGATGGGGTCTGTCTGTGGTTGTTTTACCGGACCCATCGCGATCTCGGCCAGAACTGGTCTGTCAGCCTCGATTTGCGTGAACGCCACACCCTCGTCACAACCGGCGTCTACGGCGTGGTGCGGCATCCGATGTATTCGGGCTTCTGGCTCATGGCGGTGGCCCAGCTCCTGCTGTTGCCTAACTGGATCGCAGGGCCCGCGGGGTTGATCGGCTTCGGCATCCTGTTTTTTGGGCGGCTGCGGCGCGAAGAGGAGATGATGATCACCGCCTTCGGCGACGAATACCGGTCATATATGCGCCGTACTTCCCGCGTGATTCCGGGCATCTATTGAGTTCCCCGCGGGCTCGGCACGTGGCATTTTTGGCACAGGTGGCGCTCACATTTGGGTCGCACTCCGAATTCAGGGGGATTTCAGTCGCGAAATCTGGCAGTGCGATGTGGGTTACGTAGAATACGGGGACAAGTTGGGTTCAGGCGTCGGGCAGCAAGTGTTTGAGGCGTCGGGCAGCAAGTGTGAGGAGGCCATGACAGGTCGGTGGCGAATTTCAGCGATCGGGGTGCTCGCGGCGGCGATGATGTTCGTCGGCGGGACGCATCCCAGCATGGCGCAGTCGCGTGCGCATGTTTATCTGCTGCGCGGATTGATGAATATTTTCTCGCTCGGCATGGATACGCTGGCGACGGAATTGAACCGCCGCGGCGTCTACACCACCGTTGATAATCACGCCGACTGGGAGTCGCTCGCCGACGGCGCGGCCGCGCGTTACAAGGCGGGCACCGAAGGACCGATTATTCTCATCGGTCATTCGCTCGGCGCCGATGCGGTGATGGAGATGGCGGACTATCTCGGCCGAAAAGGCGTGCCGGTGGCGCTGGTGGTGCCATTTGACGGCACCCAGTCGTTCTACGCATCGCCCAATGTCGCGCGCGTCCTCAACATCACGCAACGCGACTATGCCTATATGCGCCGCGGCGCCGGCTTCCACGGTTCGCTTGTCAATGTCGATGTGAGCTCCGATCACAGCATCGACCATCTCAATATCGACAAGTCGCCGCGGCTGCACGCCCGCGTCGTCGCCGAGGTTATGGCTATCATCGGCGGGGCGCACCGCCCGGCCCCGACGGGTGCCACTCCAGTCCAGGTCAACGCCCCGGGGGCAACGGACGCGGGAACCAAGGCCGGGCCTGCAGGCGATGTCGCGAAGCCCGAAGTCATTCCGTCGGCGCCCGCCAAGACCGGCGCTGGCGCGATGAACTCGACGGCACCCGATAAGCCGGCAACAGACGGCAGCACACCCGTTATTGCCGCGCCCGAGCATAGCGCGACGCGCACGAGTTCCGACGCTTCGACGGCACCGCCGCCGCGGAACTGATCCGCCGCGACCCGCGCCTATTGACTTTGCGGAACCGGCAGCTCGATGGGCGCGCAATTTGCGCGCCCCTGCATCACGCAGTCTTCGTCCTTTTCCATGACGGCGATGGTATCCGCGATCCACACCCCGGCTGCGACGAGTAACGTTACGATGGCCATCGCGATGACGTTCATCAGCGTGCGCTGGCGGTAATCGATCGGGGCGTCCTCTTCGTAGCGCGCGAGATCGTCGTCGACCAAGGCAGACTCGGGCTCGTCTGTGCGGCCGGCCTGTTTCGGAAATTTCGGTGCGCCAGCGCGCCGCTGCGGGAATTGCAGCACTTGCCCAAGCTTGCCGTCATCACGCGGCTCTGGTCGCTTCGGCGCTACCTGCATATCGCTAGGATATCCTTCCGCGGCGAAATCTCGAAGCACCAAATATATAATCCTGTCCGGGGATAATTCCCACGGGCCCGTCGGTTTCCGTCGGCATCCTTGCCATTCCAACGACGGCCGAACTGCTCTAGATTCGCGCAATGACGAGGCGATCCTGCTTACGTGCGATCGTGGCGCTGGCGGCGGCCTATGCGCTTGTGCTGCAAGCCATTTTACTTGCAATCGGCGCGCCGCCGGCCGGTGCGCGCGAATTCGCGGCGGTGCCGATCTGCTCGGCGCTCGGACCCGGTCACTCGGGGCCGGTCGGTCATGGCCCGGACTGCCTTGGCGCCTGTCTGACCGGGTGTTGTGGCGGCGCGCCGCTCGTTCCAACGCCCGTCGTGCTACCGGCCGATGCGGCCGTTCCAATGCGATCGCTCATCATCCTGGCCGAAGCGGCGCCGGCCTCGCATCTGCGCTTCGCACGCGCGCACCGCTGCCGCGCTCCGCCGCTTGCCCGAAATTCATGAACTGACGGCAGCGGTCTTTCCGCTTTGGCAAGCATTCAACACGGAGCAGCACGATGATGAACTTCACCGGGATTATCAAACTACGCGGCGTGACCGTCGCGGCGCTGGCATCGCCATTGATCTTGGCACAATTTGCGAGCCCGCCGGCGCGGGCAGCCGATTACGATGTCGGCTCGATGCACATCTCGCAGCCCTGGGCACGGGCGACGCCGAAGGGGGCGTCGTCTGCCGCCGGCTATATGACGATCACCAACAAAGGCACGACGCCGGATCGGGTCAGCTGCGTATCGAGCGATGCGGCGGCGCAATGCCAGATCCACAGCATGACCATGGAAGGCGGTGTGATGAAAATGCGCCCGGTCGAGGACGGCCTCGAAATCAAGCCGGGCGAAACGGTGACGCTGCAGCCGGGCGGCTATCACGTCATGCTGGTCGACCTCAAGCATCCGCTGGAGGCCGGCAAGGACGTCAAAGCGACGCTGAAGTTCGACAAGGCCGGCACCGTCGATGTCGATTATCCGATAGCCGCCATCGGTGCGCCGGCGCCGACCGCGGCGTCGGGCGGCGGCATGATGACGGGCGATCACGGCGGAGGCATGATGATGCAAAACTCCGGCGGCGGCATGATGCAAATGGATAAGAAATAACCGCTGCGTCATTGCGAGGAACGTAGCGACGAAGCAATCCAGTAATCGCGACGCCCGCTGGATTGCTTCGCTGTACTCGCAATGCCGCCGGAACTATTTCGGTTCGGCAAAAGCCGGCTTCACGCCTTCCGGCAGCGGCGCGCGGAAGGTGTTGAGCGTCATCGACACCATGGCGTAATAGCCGAGGATGCCGACGAGTTCGACGGTCCCGGCGTCGCCGAGAAGTTTTTTCACGCGATTGAAGGTCGGCGTCGAGACCCGGCGCTTGGCATAAAGCTCTTTGACGAAATCATAGATCGCGATCTCGTCCTTGGGCGCCGATTTCGGCGGCTTGCCCAATTGAATGGCGCGAATGGTTTCCGGCTTGACGCCTTGCTTCTCGGCGATGACGGCATGCGCCGCCCACTCGTATTGCGCCTTCCAGAAATGAGCGGTGCACAGGATGGCGAGTTCCGACAGCCGCGGCGGCACGCTGGTCTTGAAGCGCACATGCCCGCCGAGCTTCTGCGCCAGCTCGCCGAAGGCCGGTGAGTGCAGGTAGATCGCAAACGGGCCGGAGAGCTTGAACACGCCGCGCGGGCCGGACTTGATGGAGTCGGCGAGCGCACGCTGTTCGGCCGTAAAACTGTCGGGGGATAGTTTGGGCAGGCGGGGCGATTGCATTTCGCGCATGGTTTCCTCGTGCGGGGGTCTGACGCCCCCATCCTTGTCTGTTGTTGGAACGTCGCTGGCAGCCAAATCGATGCAGGCACCGATAACGGGGTTTCAATTGGCTGTCGAGACATACGGCGGCCGACGGCAGAGCGCCCGCTCTGGTAGGAACGCGTTATTCTTGCTTCACTTGTCCGCAGCGACGTGGAGCGACCTATGACCCCGGACGTGAAAGCCCTGTTCTTCGACGTCTTCGGCACGCTCGTCGATTGGCGCATGTCGATCGCACGTGAGGCCGAAGCGGCGCTCAAGCCGCGCGGCTTTGCGGTCGATTGGCTCGCTTTCGCCGATGCCTGGCGCGGCGAATATCAGGGCGCGATGGAGGAGGTGCGGTCGGGCCGCATCCCATTCTGCAAGCTCGATGTCCTGCACCGGCGCAATCTGGACATCACGCTCGCGCGTTTCGGCGTCGCAACGCTATCGGAACTCGACAAGCGGGAACTCAATCTCGCCTGGCATCGGCTCGATGCCTGGCCCGAAGTGCCGCGGGCGCTGGCGCGGCTCAAGCGCAAATTTCTGCTGGCGCCGGTATCGAACGGCAACATTTCGCTGATGGTCGATCTCGCGCGCCGCAACGATCTTCCGTGGGACGCCATTCTCGGCGCCGAGATCGCCGGCGATTATAAGCCGAAGCCGCGGGTCTATCTTGCCGCCGCGCAGGCCTTCGACCTCGATCCGCGGGAGTGCATGATGGTGGCGGCGCATTCGAGCGATTTGGCCGCTGCTGCTGCGACGGGGCTTGGCACGGCGCATATCGCTCGGCCAGACGAGCGCGGTCCCGGCAAGGGCGAAGCCGCTCCAACCGTACCGGTCGATGTCGCGGCAAATGGTCTCGATCACTTGGCGGAACGGCTCGGCGTTTGGTAGCGGGTCACCGGCCGTGGCGGCCAAAAAAGTATTGCCGCTCGCAAATCCTGACCGCCGCACGCTCCATCTGGCTCGCGAAGATCGCGTCGGTCATTTGGCTCAAATATTTCAGGGCGGCTGTCATTGGAGTGCTCGCTGGCGTTAACGATCCATTAACCATGTTTGCCAACGTATCGAGCTCGTTCCAGCAATGAAGTGACCGACGTCACAGAATTCTCGTTTATCCTTAAGCCATTGATAGATAACAAGTTACAGCTCCAGCTCCACGGTGAGAGCCGGATAATCGGTATAGCCCTTCGCGCTGCCGCCGTAGAATGTCGGTCGATCCGGCGGATTGAACGGCCCGGCCCGGCGCATGCGCGCGGGCAAATCCGGGTTGGCGAGGAAAAGAGCGGCGAACGATACCAGATCGACGACGCCGTCGCGTAGCGCGGATTGTGCCCGTTCGCGGTCGTAGCCTTTGTTGCCGATCAGCGGGCCGCGCCACAATTTTCGAAAAAACCGAATGTCGGGTACTTCGCCGGTGGCGACCGGATCGGTCGGCCCGGGTTCGACTACGTGCAAGTAAGCGAGCCCGAGGCGGTTCAACTCGGTGACCGCCGTCCCAAAAGTCTCAGCCGGATGGCTGTCGGCGACGTCGTTGTAGGGATTGGTCGGTGACAGCCGGACGCCGACACGGTCGGCGCCCCAAACGCTGGCGATCGCTTGCGTCACCTCGAGCAAGAATCGCGAGCGGTTCTGCGCACTGCCGCCATAGCGGTCGGTGCGTCGGTTGGCGCCGTCACGCAAAAATTGATCGATCAGATAACCGTTGGCGCCGTGCAATTCGACGCCGTCGAAGCCGGCCATGTGCGCGTTTTGCGCGCCACGGCGGAAGTCCTCCACGATGTTGGCGATTTCTGCAATCTCGAGCGCATGCGGCGTGACGTAGTCCTTCATGCCGTCGAGCGTCCAGGCCTTTCCGGCGGGCCCGATCGCCGATGGAGCGACCGGCAGCGCGCCGCCGGGCTGCAGCGCCGGATGCGAAATGCGTCCGACATGCCAAAGCTGCAGAAAGATGCGGCCCCCCGCGCCGTGCACGGCGTCGGTCACGAGTTTCCAGCCGGCAATCTGCGCGTCGCTATGGATGCCGGGCGTGCCCGGATAACCGACGCCCTGCGGCGAGACTTGCGTCGCCTCGCTGACGATCAGTCCGGCGCTGGCGCGCTGCGCGTAATAAGTGGCGTTGAGCGAGCTTGGAACATTGCCCGGTCCGGCGCGATTGCGCGTCATCGGCGCCATCACGATGCGGTTCGGCAAAGTGAGGGGGCCGACGTGCAACGGCGTGAACAGGTCGGGAGCCGTCATGGTGGACCGAGCGAAGACTGAAACATCCGCGGGATGTGGGCTTACAGCGCTAAAGCCGACATTGCAATTTCGTCGCGGCGCCTGCTCGTGACTCACAGCGTCACTTCGTCACCGTCCCATGGCGTGCCCCAGCGTAACCATAACACGTAAGGTTTACGCCCAACATCGTGCTGCTGAGCATTGCACCGTACGGCAATGTGAATAGTCTGCGTCATCAAGTTCAGCCTCCTCGTTTCGCTCCGTTAGGAAGACCCAAGTGAATCACCGGAACAGAGCTAACGGCTTCATCGGCCTGATCCGCCGCAAGGCAGTGCTGGCCTGCGCGCTGGCGTCGATCGTCGTCACCTTGGGCCAGATCGCCACCGCCGCGGCGGAGGTGCGCATCGCCAACGATCCGGGCGGCGAAGTGTCGTCCTATGTCCGCAAATACCAGGCCATGCGCGCGGCCGGCGAGCGCATGGTCATCGACGGGCCGTGCCTCTCGGCTTGCACGCTGTTCACCGGCATCATCCCGCGCGATCATGTCTGCGTCACCGAACGCGCCGCGCTCGGCTTCCATGCCGCGTCCTATTACGACGACGTCTCGCGCTCGCTGGTGCCGACTCGGCAAGGCACCCGCTACGTGATGCGGCTGTTCTCGCCGCAAGTCCGTGCTTGGATTGATCGGCACGGCGGGCTGACGCCGCAGATCATCACCATGCGCGGGTCGGAGCTCGCCGCCCTTTACCAGCCCTGCAGGTAAGCCTGCGGTCGAGCGGTCCACCGCGATGGTTAAAAAAATCGCCACTTGTTACTCTATAATTTGAATCATTTGTTTTCTTTTTCCAAAATGGCGTCTTAGCGCTGTCCCGCGATCGGCGCCGACAATCGCGCATCCAATCTTTTTTGCTAAGTGATTGCGAACAACTTTCGTTCATATTCGTTCGCGTGCGGACAAATGCTTATGGCTGTTCGCAAGCGAACACTCATCATCAGGAGGCAGTAAATGACGAAATCGTTGGTTTTGGCCGCCGCCGCATTGGCGCTTTCGAGCGCCGTAGCCTTGGCGCAGAATGCACCCGCGAACGCTCCCCATAAATCGAAGCAGATCGTGCGTCAGGACAAAGCGGTGCCGGCGAAGGCGCTGTACGACTATGCGCCCGCGCATGTGTCTGCCTACGGCAATACGCCGATCATCATGGGCGTCGCCTACTAAGGCTGTGCCGTATGTCGCCGACTTGGTCCGCCCACGCTTGCGAAAGCCGGGCGGGCCGGATCGGGCGCCCTGTCAAAACCCGGGCTTAGTCGAAATGCATGCCGCTTGCTTTGACGACGCCGGGCCAGCGTGCGACCTCATGCTGAATAAAGGCTGCGAACTCCGCGGGACTTGAGGTCACCGGAGATATCCCGGCCGCATCGGCCCGCGTTTTCACAGCCGGGTCGGCCAAGATCTTGGCCACTTCGGCCGCGAGCTTGTCGACGATCGCGGGTGGTGTCGCCCGCGGCGCGACGAGACCAAGCCACACATTGACATCGCCGAGATCGACACCGGTCGACGCCGCGAGCGTCGGCACATCCGGCAGTGCCGCGAGCAGCCGATCATCGAGTTTGGCCAGCGCGCGCAGATCGCCGGATTTGATCAGCGGCAGCACCGCCGACGGCCCGTCAAACACGTAATCGACGCTTTTTGTAAGCACGCCATGCGCGACTTCGGCGCTGCCGTTATAGGGCAATAGCACCGTGTCGATGCCTGCTTTCTGCGCGAAGAACACGCAAGTGAGTTTGGTGGTGATGGTGCCGGCGCCGCAATTGAGCTTGCCGGGCTGGGCCTTGGCTTTCGCGATCAGATCTTTCGCCGATTTGATGTCGCTTTGCGCATTGACGACCAGGAGATCGGTGGTCTTCGCGGTCAGCGTGATCGGTGCGAAATCCTTGATTGGGTCGTAGGGCAGGCTGGTGTAGAGATACTGGTTCATCACCAGCGTCGAATCGATCGCCATCAACAGCGTGTAACCGTCAGGCTCGGCCTTGGCGACGAATTGCGCGCCGATCAGCGTATTGGCACCCGGCCGATTGTCGACCACGACGCCCTGGCCGAAATCCGCGCTCATCCGTTCGGCAATGATCCGCGTCAGCACATCCGACGGCCCGCCGGCCGGAAACGGCACCACGATGTGGATCGGGCGGTCGGGGTAGGGCGCCTGGGCGAGGGCGGGGGCGGTGAGGTGGGCGAGCGCGAGGCCGGATAGCGTAAGCAATGTGCGCGTGCGGCGCATGAAGTCCTCCCGGAGCGTTTATAGGCGCGCACACTCGCATACGCCCTTCAAACGCAAAAGCCTTCGCGATACGGTTCGGCGCAGGGCTGTAAGACGGGGGCGACCATGACCACGACGACAAGGGCACCGGCCGCCACCCACGGGGCCGGCGCCGCGACGCGGCTGATTATCGCGTCGTCGGTCGGCAATGCGCTCGAGTTCTATGAAATTCTGGTCTACGGCTATTTCGCGGTCACCATCGCCAAAGTGTTCTTTCCCGCGGCCGACGAGGCGGTGTCCATTCTGGTGACGCTCGGCACCTTCGGGGCCTCGTTTCTGGCGCGGCCGGTCGGGGCGCTGTTTCTCGGCGCCTATGGCGACCGCAAGGGCCGCAAAAAGGCGCTGACGCTTTCTATTCTTTTGATGACGATCGGCACCGGGCTGATGACTATCATGCCGAGCTACGGCTCGGTCGGCTTGCTGGCGCCGGTGCTCGTCATTGCCGCGCGGCTCCTGCAAGGGTTCTCGGTCGGCGGCGAATTCGCAAGCTCGACCGCGTTCCTAGTCGAGCATCGTCCCGACCGCGCGGGCTTCTTCGCCAGCTGGCAATGGTCGAGCCAGGGCTTCGCGGCGGTGATCGCCACCGGCTTCGGCGTGCTGCTCACCGGCACGATGTCGGCCGCCGATCTGCAGTCATGGGGTTGGCGCATTCCGTTCGGCTTCGGGCTGTTGATCGGGCCGGTCGGCTATTACATCAGGAGCCGCTTGCCGGAGTCGCCGGAGTTCCTCGAAGCCGGCGCGGCCCGAGCGCCGCTGCGCGACCTGTTCGTCGAGCAATGGGACCGGCTCGTTCTCACCATCGGCGCCGTCGTCGCCTCGACCAGCTCGCAATACATGCTGGTTTACATGCCGGTCTATGCCATCCGCGAACTGCATTTGCCACAATCGGTGGGCTTCATCGCGGCGCTCGCAGCCGCCGCGCTGCAGACCGTAGTGGTGCCGTTTGTCGGCATCTGGGTCGACAAAGTCGGTCAGGTCCGCGTCATGATCGCCGCCGCGATCCTGTTCATCGTGACAAGCTATCCGGCCTTCGTCCTGCTCGACGCGCACGCCTCGCTCTACGTGCTGATGGCCATGGTGTGCTGGATCGGCTTTTTGAAATCGCTGTTCTCTGGCGCACTGCCGTCGCTGATGGCGAAGATATTTCCCGTTGCGACGCGCGTGTCCGGCATGTCGCTTGCGTATAACATCGCGGTGCCGGTGTTCGGCGGCTTCGCGCCGTTTTTCGCCCAGTCCTTGGTCGACGTGACCGGCTCAAAACTGTCGCCGAGCTATTACATGATCGCGACGGCGTTCTTGAGCCTCGTCTCGCTCATTGCCTTGCGGCGGCGTTATCGGATCTAGCGCCAGCCTTTCATCGGCAATTCAAGTTTGCCGGTGGCGAACTTGCTCGGCCACACCGAGACATATTGCTTGCCCTGCAGCTGGATCAAAAACGTCGAAGCCAGCATGTTCTGTCCGGTGTCGTCGAATTTGACGCCGTGATAGCCGATCATGAGCTGGTCGGCCTTGAGGTCGGTCGCTTTCAGCGCGGATTGAATCTTTTCCGGATCGGTCGACCCGGCGCGGTTGATGGCGTCGGCGAGCACGAAGAATCCTTCCATCCAGCGTGCGCTGGTGTCGTCGAGATCGCGGCCATATTTGGCTTTGAACATGCGGTCGATGATGAAGCTGTTGGTCCCCGGCTTGCCGATATCGAAGGCCGAGCGGTTGAGCGCGCCCTGCGCCAGATCGCCGACATTCGGAATGAAGCTCGGATCGGAGAAGCCGGCGTCGTCGCCGATGATGATCGGCGGCAGGTAGTCGAGATTTTTCATGGTCTTGAAATAGAGAATAGTGTCGGACGAATAGCTGATGAAGATCACGGCGTCCGGATTGGCGGATTTGAGCTGCAGCACCTGCGCGGTGACGTCGGAGCTGTTGGCGTTGTAGGCGATATGCGCCGCGACCGCGATATTGGCGGTCTTGGCGGCATCGAGCACGCTTGCGGAGACCGACGTGCCGTAATCGGTGTTTTCGTTGACGACGGCGATGGAGTCGACCTTGCGGCCCGACTTCTTCAGGTCGGTGAGAAAGTCCGCATAGGCCTTGGCGAAATCGGGCGCATAGGGCGTGGTGCGGAAGGTCCATTTGAAGCCGCGCCCGGTAATGTTGGCCGCGACCGAATCGGCGACCAGAAACGGAATGCCCTGGCGCTCGGCGACCGCGGTGCCGACGAGCGTCACCGAGGAGTGATACGAGCCGAGCATGGCGACCACATGGTCCTCGGTGATCAGGCGCAGCGTTTGCTGCTGGCCGACCTGCGGATTGCCCTGATGGTCGGCTTCGTCGAGTTCGATCTTGGCGCCGCCGAGATTGGGCAGGCCCGCGGTCGCGCCGAGCGGCAGGTTCTTCAATTCCGGATAAGCATTGTTGATGATATCGAGGCCGAGGTGCACGGCGTCTTTGGCCGATTGGCCGGCGCTCGCGGCATTGCCGGTCAAGGGATAGATCGCGCCGATCTTTACCGGCTCGGCCGCCCGAGCCGGGACGGTCAGGGCGGCGGCGGTCAAGACCGCTGCCAAGATGCACCAGAGCTTACCCATCGACGCTTCCTCCCTATTTTGGCCAGTTGCGCATGATTGACGGGCATTCCGGCAATCGAGTCAATTCCCACCGCGACCTCCGACGGAAGACTTCCCGGTGTAACGAGGATTGCGCTTTCGTCGCCGTCCCGGGTAACGTTGCGCGTCACCGGGAGGAATAAGCGTGCTCGCCCCTTCACCTTCGCTCAATTCGCGCCGCGCCATGCACGGCAACAATGCGCTGCAGATCGGCCTGTTCGGGGCCAATTGCTCGTCCGGCCGCGCCGTGACGCTGGTGCCCGAACGCTGGTCGGGCAGCTGGCCGGACAACAAGAAGCTCGCGATAATGGCGGATCAAGCCGGCATCGACTTCATGCTGCCGATCGGTCGCTGGAAAGGCTACGGCGGCGATACCGACTATCAGGGTACCACGCTCGAGACGATCACCTGGGCAACCGGGCTCCTCGCCTCGACCAGCCGCATCACCGTGTTCGGCACCGTGCATGCGCCGATTTTCAATCCGGTGGTCGCCGCCAAGGAAATGGTGACGGCCGATCATGTCGGCGAGGGCCGCTTCGGGCTCAACATCGTGGTCGGCTGGAACGAAGGCGAGTTCGACATGTTCGGCGTCGAGCAGCGCGCGCATGAGGACCGTTACAAATACGCGCAGGAGTGGATCGACGTCATCAAA
>Ga0181526_10001115_pt1 | contig 26474 bp, 26 predicted proteins | sample PEATcosm2014_Bin_35_FD_119750 | JGI IMG/M metagenome (GOLD analysis project Ga0181526, IMG submission 119750) | Peatland microbial communities from MTU Mesocosm Facility, Houghton, MI, USA - PEATcosm2014_Bin06_30_metaG | ecosystem: Environmental > Terrestrial > Soil > Wetlands > Peat | place...
CAGGCCCGAAAATAAATCCGCGGGACACCAGCGGATGCAGCCAGAACCCTTCCCGAATCACAAAATCACTAAGACTGGAGAGAATCTAAGTCGCGGAGTCCATTTTTCCGCAGCCTGCTAGAGGGCAAGTGCCCAGACCGGTGCATTCACCCACCACTTCGCCATATCCTGCCTGTGTATAGCCCGTCTCAATCGTTGGCACTTGGGTCGCAAAGTCAGGGATCGGCGGCGCGTCCGTCGTTCCCGGATCGCGGTAACTATCGTGGTGGTCACTGGGGAAGCCGTTAGGCAGCAGTTGCATGCCGGGGTAAGGTACTTCGTCAATGACCCCGCTGACATCCTGATAAGTCATCGGCTGCGAGAAGAGGTGCTGGTATTGAGCGGAGTCTCCCCAGTAACTCGTGTACCCCTGCGCCTGGTGGCCCGACGTGTGGCTGGCGGCGCTGGTTTGTGTGCTCACGTTGATGTTGAGCGAGTTCACTTGCCAGGTGTAGGTGTAGCAATAGATGTCTGCCAGCGCCCAATAGCTGGTGTTGGGTGGCGCGTTACCAGTCGTCGTCGCAATTGCCACGTAATAGCTGTAAGGTGCTCCGTGGCTGGGGTCGTAAACCGTGTCATGGCTCGACGAATGGTAAGTCTGCGTCGCGCTGTATACCCCGTAGTAATTCGCGTTCGTGTTCAGGCAATTAGCCGTCCCCGGTGTGAGTACGGGCGTCCCGCCGCCATGCGTCGGAGTCAGCGACATGTAAGCCGAATTAAGGTCTGCTCCATTCCCGTGCAGCGTCATCAGGTCGGTCAATGGGCACGGATTGGTACCGTACTTGTTGCAGATCATCGTATCGGTCGTCTGCCACGTCCCGGTTGGATAACTGACCCCTGCTCCGTTTCGTATCTGGCCGATACGAGTGTTCAGCGCTCGATAGCCGATGCCCGCAAGGTATACGACGGCATCGAATCCCGGCCCTTGTCCGTTGATGCTGCCCAGATTAGTCCAGGTGACTCCGTCATCCGTGCACGTCGAGGTGCAGGTTGACCATGCTGGCTCCACGCCTGAGGTGGTCCCTGCCGTCGTTGCCCGAAATGCGTGGTTAGCGCCGTTGCCGGTCTGAGGATAGATAAATGACGTGTAATCGTTCGTGATGTAGGCCGTACTTGCCTGCCAGTCCATCCCACCAGCCATAGTCAGAGCGATTGATCCGTCCGTGGCAACCGTAAATACGCCATTCCACGTCTGGTAATAAGTTCTCGGCCACACTGTTCCGAGCGATGTGTAGAGCGTGCGCGTGAAGGTATCAGTGCCGGAAGAAACGGCCAGCCGGTTGACGGTGACGCCGTCGCCCATCAACTCATAGATGATATTGCCCTCGCCCGAAACTCGACTCCACACCGCTCGCCCACTGCTGTCAATGATCGTACAACTCGTACTGCAACCGGACCCGATAGCACCCCCGTGAATGGCGCTATAAGTCAAACACGGGCTTGACGGGGAGCAAGTCTCTGCGCGGATTTTCGTCGCGTTGAGGTAATAGAGCCACGGGCCGCCGCCGTTCGAGTAGACCATGAACATGCTGGAATTTTGCGAGAAGGCGTCCCACTCCCCGTCCGACCCCATGTTGTAACTCGTCGTCGCGTTACCGTTCGTGGTCGGGTCGGTCACCATGATCAGATAACTGTGGAAGTCGGGGTCTGTGCCGGCGGTGTTCGCCGGAGCGTTCGCGGCGAACGGTGGGCTGTCGCTCGCACGAATCAAGAACGTGAGCGGCTGGCCGATGCCCCCTTGTGCGACGCAACCGGATTCCGAGCCCGTGACGCAATTATCGGTGCGTGCGCTGTACGTCAGCGGAGCGCCAGTTGGATAGCCTAACTGGCTGCCGCCAGAAAGCACAGCAGAGCCTGACAAAACCGTTTGCCCCAGCGCAACACAATCTATCAAAGACAGGACTGTGAGCCCGATCACCACGCGAAAAGGGAGTGCGCTCCAGTATCGAACCATTCGCTTACAGGAGAAAGTGATCATTGCCATTGCGTTCATGGTCATCTTCAGAACAACCGCCAAAAACTTCTTCATCGCTGTTTGCTCCACAAGAAATCGCATTCTTCGATAAACGAGGACCAGTCGAGGTCAGGAACCAAGGCGACGCCATTTGCGCAAAGCACAGGCCGGCGTTAGCGCCTTGTGCTCTGCGCCCGAGTCACTCCCAGCTTCGCTATAATGTTTGTTTGCTCATCCCACGCCATCTGCGCAGGGCTTCATGGAAAGGGAACTATGCCGACTGACGTAGTCATGCCCCAAATGGGCGAATCGATTTTCGAGGGAACCATCACCAAGTGGCTGAAAAAGCCCGGTGACAAGATCCAGCGCGATGAACCTCTGTTCGAGATTTCCACCGACAAGGTCGACGCGGAGATCCCAGCGCCCGCCAGCGGAATCCTTCAGGAAATCAAAGTTTCCGAAGGCAACACCGTTCAGGTCAACACGGTTGTCGGCGTGATCGGCGACGGCAGTGGCGCTTCCGCTTCTGCCCCCGCCAAACCCGCGGTTCCTGCTCCCGCTCCCGCCGCTCCGGCACCGGCACGTGTAAAGACGGAAGCTCCGGCTCCCCCAGCCGCACCCCCCGCCAGCGCTCCCCGCGGTGAACACGATGAAGAAGATTCCGACGTCCGCTCTTCCCCGCTCGTCCGCAAACTCGCTCGCGAGCACAATGTAGATCTCGCAAGAGTGAGCGGCACCGGCACCGGCGGCCGCGTCACCAAGCAGGACATCCTCGATTTCGTCGAGCACCGCCCGGCTGTAGAGACGCGGCTTGCCGCGTCTCCTGCCCCTGCGCCCCGTCAAGCCGCGGCCTCAGCGCCGGCTGTCATTCCGGGTGAGCTTGTACCTATGTCCCAAATGCGCAAGATCATCGCGCAGCGCATGATCGAATCGCGCCGCACCAGCGCTCACGTCCACTGCATGTTCGAAGTGGATATGACGCGCATCGTCAATTTGCGCAACAAGCTCAAGAACGGTTTCGAGCAACGCTACGGCGCGCGACTCACATTCATGCCGTTCTTTGTGCGCGCGGCGATCATCGCTCTGCAGCAATATCCGATCGTCAACAGTTCGCTTGAAGGCGACAGCCTCCGCTACCACAAGCACGTCAACGCCGGCATCGCCGTCGCGCTCGATTGGGGACTCATCGTCCCCGTTCTCAAAAACGCCGATGAACTCAATTTCCTAGGACTGCAACGCGGCATCACCGACCTCGGCGAGCGCGCCCGTACCAAGAAGCTCCTACCCGCCGACGTCGAAGGTTCGACCTTCACCATCACCAACCCCGGCCAATTCGGCGCCGTCTTCGGCTTGCCCATCATCAATCAGCCGAACGCAGCCATCATGGGTGTCGGCGGCATCACCAAGCAGCCCCTCGTGATCACCGACAAGGACGGCGCAGATTCCATCGCCATTCGTTCCGTCGTTCACCTCACTCTCGGTTACGACCATCGCATCATCGACGGCGCCATCGCCGACCAGTTCATGGCCGTCCTAAAGAAGATTCTCGAAAACTGGAGTGAGGAAGTCGGATAGAGTGGGGCATTGGGGACGGGTGCACTCACTCGTCCAGGCCGAACGCAGGTTGGCAGCTACCTCTGCTCACAGCAATCTGGATTCGCCATATAGTCCACGTCTCAGATAGTTAGCTATCTGTTTGTTCGTATAGCGTCAAACCAACGGCGTCCCCCCCCAGCAGCAACGGCCCGTCTTCCGAGCGTTCGATGAAATATCGGGCCACGTCATCGCGCAGGCCAGGCTTGTTTCCCGTCCAGCGCCACAACCCCTGATAGTCTCGCGCGATGTCGGTCGCGGGATTGAAGTCCCACTTTTGCAGCAGCGCCCACCGCTCGCCATATGCGCGCAGCGCTTTGCTGCCGTGAAAAGCGTGAGTGGCAAAGTTGTCGATACACCCCATCGGCGAGCGGCCTTCGACGCGGTTCAATTTCGCGGCGCGCGCCTGCCAGTTCAGCACCGATTCCACATAAGGCTGCGTGCACCGCTTCATTTCCGCGGCCACGTTGGTCGCTTGCACGAGCCCGAAGGCCATGTGCCAATCCGCACTGCCCAGGACGCAGGTGTCTAACATCCCACCCACGGTTTCGAAAGCGTCGCGTCGCCACGACCACGCGCCTCCGGTCGCTCCCGGCGCATAACCATAAGGAAAGACCTTGGACGGCGGAAGCTTCGCGTAATAAGTATCGCTTCCTGAGTATCCCGCGCGCCGGGAACGAGAACTAAGAAATTCATTCTGGTGCACATAGTTCCATGCAAAGCTGGCGCTCATCCGGTAAGGACGGTCACCGCTATCGCTAGTCGCGGTTTCCCCCGTGACGTCTGCCGGTAGCGTCAATGGACCGGTCATAGTGCCGCCCGCGATGGCGACGTACGCGCCCGAGCCTACGCTCGACACTGCCCCATCCACATAACCCTTGTTCGCAGCGTCATTGGCTCCCACCGGCGTCGGCAGCGACGGAGGCGCGCTAAACTGCTTCGTCCCGGTGATCGTCTCCGTTCCTGCCAGGTGCACAACCGTCGCGCCCAGACCAGCCACCGCCGCATTCACGTCAAGCTGTGTCACGCCGAAGTTCGCGAGCCCTGTACCCGGCGTCGTCAGCACGGCGCCAATCGTAGTCGGTGAGGTCGCAGGAACCGCCCAATATTCCGTCCGGACGGTTCCGTCATCCAGTTGGAAAACCACAACGTAGTAAGTTCCCGCCGGAGACGCGCCCACGTTCGGAACCAATTGCGCCGTAAACGCGCCCAGAGGTCCAATCGTCACACTAAGATTGCCCGCCGCCACCGCGTTTCCCCCTGCCGTCTGGAACGACGGCCAGGAAATCAGCACCGTACCCAACGCCGCGGACCCGTCCGCTCGATACACCGTGTCGCTGATCGTTGTAAGCGCCGGCCCTTGTGCCTGCACCGTGCCTGGCGACGCCAACGTCAACGCCGTAAGCAATGCCAGCACCAGGGAAATCACCGCCGGCCCTGCCATCGGAAAATGCTCGTTATTCACCGCGAACCATCTGCGCATCTTGTTTTCTCTCCTCGTAAGCGCACGCCACCCTAATTCGGGCCAATAAGAAAGCCGCTCGACCGAGCGGCGCCCCCTGAAAGGTTTCCCCTGTGCAGCTTTCCCCTGTGCAGGTTTCCCCTGTGCTCCTCTGTGTCCCCTGTGGTAAAGCTCTTGACGGTGTACCTACCCCGCTGAGGACGTAGAAAGGACACTAAGCATATCGAACCAGCTCGAGTCGTCAGCCTGATTTGCGAGGCGCGCTAGCGACGCGCGATTCCAGAAATCGCCGCACGCTCTCGACATAAACATCCGCGAAGTCGACCACGGGCCTGCGCGTCTCGATCCGCACCATGGCCGCTTCCATTTCCCATTCCATCGCACATAATACCGCCAGCGTCATCATCGGAGCCCGGTGCACTCCTGCTGCGCAATGAACGTAAAGCCGTGCCTCCGGATCGTCCAGTGCCTCCAGCGCAAAATCAACCCCGCGTTTCAGCAGTTCCGGCGGCTTCGGCAAAAAATCGTCGTCCGTCGGATTCCACAGCACCCGGATCCCATGCCGCTCCGCCAGCGGCCGGTCGTCGAACTCGACCTGCATGTTCAGCACGTGCGTAACACCAGCTTCCGCCAGCTCTTCCATGTTTCGCGCGTTCCAGATCCCACCGCCCAGCGCAACTCGTTCCGTGACCCAGCTCATGTCCATGCAACGTTCCGTCCGCCATCCCGGCGCAATCCTCTGCGTTTTACGATTATTCTGATTCTACGTCGGCCGCTCCAAATAGAAAAAGGGCGCGATTTGCGTCGCGCCCTTCAGAGTTTTCATTTTTTCTTGACTCTTAAGTCTAGGATATCAAATTGGAGGGGGGTGTACCGCCAACTTTTCGAAGTTTATTTTCGCTTTCGTTTGAACGACTTAAGTCGTATTTGTAATTTTTACCCTCTTGACAACTTTCCTCAAAATCCACCTTCTCCATTAAACCACCCGCGAGCAGGATCCGTGACAACTGGTCGAGTGCTTCCTGGAGGAACCGCTCGATCGTTCTCTGGGTACAGCCGAGCAGCCGCGCGACCTCAGGAATGGTGTATTCCTCCAGAATATTCATGGCCAGCAGCTTTTTTTCCATTGCGCTCAGCTTCTCGATCGCTTTCTCCATGTCGGTCACAAAGATCACGACGTCCTCAAAGTTCCTCATCGTGTACGATGTGACCCGCGTCCGGAAGAACTCCCGCCCCAGCAACGACGGCAGCCTTCCCACCTCGACCGAGGCCCGGGCATACCGCCGCAGCAGCGCCACCGTACGCCTGCGGTAGGGCCACAGGTCCATCTCCGTTTCGCCAAACACCACCGACGGCGCGGTTCCGCATGCCCCATGAGACTCCATGCTTGTGTGCTCGTCGTTCGTGTACTTGTCATGCCCATACCTCCATCGTGGCCACGCCCTGCAAATAACCAATCCGGGCCGAGCTCTGAATATCTTCTCTTTGCGCGTCTTTTTGAACGCTCGTTCCTTGTTCTTGCGCACGCGCTTTGCGGCGGCGCACGCGCCCTCTACGCCTCGGCGCCTCCCCGGGGTTTGGCATCGCCGCTAAAACCACACGGCAACCGGCGCAATACACTCCGTCTGCTCCCTGCGGACGCAACCACAATCCGCCGCACCGCTCGCAATACTTCAGTCCAACTCGGATTTCCTGGCCTTCCATCCTGCCTATGAAGTTCATGATTGCCTCTCCGTATGAAATGGAAAACACTCAAACCAATAAAGAAGCCCTGGTACCGATTTCTCGGCCCAGGGCTCGTTTCTCTTACGATGACCTGTTGTGCTATTTAGTTTGAAAAGAGGCGGTTACTGCAGCCTGGCGCTAACCCCCATCTCCGGTTGTCGGAAGTAGCCCTCCTCGTAGCCGGACTTGAGCACCTGCCCGTTCTGCACAATGACGCTCAAACGTCTGTTGAAGCGAATGGCCTGCAACAAACGCTGCATGGCTGCGGAGAGCACCTCCGCCCCTCGCACCTTCCGGCGTAACTCTCCGAAGCTTCTTTCTTCGTTCTCGTGGAATTCTACTTCTATCATGGCTGGATAACCTTTCTTGCAATATAAGTACATTATAATCATGTTATGCTATAGCTCAACCATGACTAAGTCAATACATTTATTCCACTATGAATGTAGGGTGTGATAAGCAAGGTGTAATAACTAGACGGGATACTAACGTGGGTATACTAAAGTAGAGTGCGCGTTGATTGGGAAGTCTGGGAGAGCACAACCGACGTGGGTTCTGGAAATGTCACGGCATTCTCTGGGTTGTGTTTATTTTGGAAACTCCCCTGCGGTATGCTGGAAAGGTTCAGTGGTTCTGCTCCGATAACGGAACAAAATATTCATTGAGGATGCGGGAATGAAGGCTACATCAAAGATCGCGGTGTTTGATACCACTCTAAGAGATGGCGAACAGGCAGCGGGAACCCGCCTGGGAAGTCGTGACAAGATAACGCTCGCGCGCCAGCTCGCCCGGTTGAAGGTGGATATTATCGAGGCCGGCTTCCCGGCGTCATCTCCGGAAGACTTTGATGCCGTCCGGAAGATCGCGCAGGAGATCGAGGGGCCTACCATCTGCGCGCTGTCCCGCGCGGTCGCCGCCGACATCGAGTCCTGCGGCAAGGCGCTCGCCAAGGCCGCGCGCCCCCGCATTCACACGGGCATCGGCGTTTCCGACATTCACATCATGGGCAAGTTCCGCGACGAGCGCTATGGCAAGACCCTCGAAGGCAAGAAGGCAAAGCTCATGGCCCTGGCCGTGGATGCCGTAAAGCGTGCGCGCAATTGTGTTGACGACGTTCAGTTCTACGCCGAAGATGCTGGCCGCGCCGCGCCGTTGTATCTCTACGAGATGTTGGAGGCCGTCATCGGTGCGGGCGCAACCGTCGTCAACATTCCCGACACCACGGGCTACACCGTTCCCGAGCAGTACGGTGAACTGATTCGTGGCATTCGCGACAACGTTCCGAACATTACACGCGTAACCATCAGCGTCCACTGCCACGACGACCTCGGTCTGGCGGTGGCCAACTCCCTGGCAGGCATTCGCAACGGTGCGCGCCAGGTGGAGGGGACGATCAACGGGATCGGCGAAAGAGCCGGCAACGCCGCGCTGGAAGAGATCGTCATGGGCATCCGCACCCGCGCCGACTACTACGGATTGACCACCGGAGTCGAGCCGCGCGAGTTCTTCCGCACCAGCCGCATGGTCGCCGACATGCTCGGAATGCCGGTCCCAGCCAATAAAGCCGTCGTCGGCTCCAATGCCTTTGCGCACAGTTCCGGCATCCACGTGGACGGATTCCTGAAAGATCGGCGGACCTACGAAATCATGCGTCCCGCAGACGTTGGATTTACCGGGAGCCGCGTCGTCCTGACGGCGCGCACGGGCCGCGCCGGGCTTCGCTCACGGCTGGAGAAACTCGGCTACGAACTCTCCAAGCAGGAGCTTGACACCATGTACCAACGCTTCCTTGCCGTGGCGGATAAGAAACAGGAAGTGCTCGACGAAGACCTGGCCGCCCTAGTCCACGACGAATTGCCTCCGGTCGAGCAGAACCTGAAGCTGGAGTACCTGCACAGTTATAGCGGCACGACGGCGATTCCAACCGCGACCGTCCGTCTGCTGATGAATGGGAAGACGAAGGAAGGAGCCTCGATTGGCGATGGTCCGGTCGATGCCGTGTACAAGGCGATTGCGAAACTAACCGCCACCCATGCGAAACTCTTGCGCTACGACATTCGCGCCGTAACCGAGGGCACCGAAGCCATGGGAGAGGTCACCGTGCACCTGGAGATCGGCAACCGTCGCGTCATGGGTCGCGGCGCATCCACCGACATCATCGAGGCCAGCGCCAAAGCCTACGTGGACGGTCTGAACCGTCTGGTCTGATTCGAGATATGATTCGGGACCGTTAATGCCAGAAGTGTTATCTGTCGCTGCCTGCCTTTGGTGCAAACTCGATCCGATCCACCGGAACGAAGGTACCCGGAGTCATACCGATTATCGTGCTACCCCCTGATAGGTCCCTGGTCTGATCTTTTTCCCGGAGCGTCTTAGGTTGACCGGACGCAACGTATTTCCAGACTTTTCCGGTCTGCGTGTCCAGCAAGAAAACTGTGTGCTGAACTGTTTCTCCGCTCAGCGAATCCACCTGAGCCGGAACCAACTGATAGCGCGATGATGCCGCTGGTTCAGGTTTTGGCGAAGACTTTTGTCCAACGGCAACCAGCATCAAGCAGAGCACGCACAGAGCCAACAACCAGAGTTTGATCTTCATTTACAGGATTCCTCCTCGAATCGAGGACAGCCTACCACTCTGCCCCACGACTTGCACCCGCTGCCGCTCAGGAAACAGAGTCGATCAATCACCATCCGAGGATCCAAGCTCAGAAAGCCATCGGGCATTAGACCTCGAGCGTTTCTCCTAGCCTTCGACATCTGCACGCGGGTGGCCCACGTCTCGTCGTTTCGAGACGTGGGATGCCGCCAAGCTTTCATCGCGAGTCAGCGACATTTCGGCAAGCTTGCAAAATTCGCGGCGGGGTGAGAGAACTCTGGCTATGAACTCCGATGTCTTGCGCTCTCCGGTGCAGTTTCTGCGGACGGTCGGAATCTCTGCCGATCAAGACTGGCTGCGAGAATATGAGGTCTGGTTCGAACGCGAAGGGCAGGGGATCTCAGACGCCGTGGACCGCACCGGCACGCCGTGGTTGCGCATGTTCGATCGCTTAGGTGTGCGGGTAGATGAAATCCTTTACCCACCCGAATACTGGCGCATGCTGAACCATGGATACCGGGCAGGCGTGCTCTGGCGTGTCTTTGAGCAGAATTCGCTGATGCCGGCTTACCTACTTCTCTACGCGACGGGTTTCTATGATCCGGGCCTGGCCTGTCCGTACACGGTCTCCCTCTCCACCGTTGCCCCGCTCTCAAAATATGGAGACGCAGAACTAAAGGCACGGTTCTTGCCCCGCATGTTGCAGCGCAATAACAATGACAATGCCAGTGTTTGGCAGGGAGCCACCTGGATGACGGAGATCAAGGGTGGGTCAGATTTAGGCGCGGCGGTGGAAACTGTAGCGCGACGGGATGGGAGTAAGTGGCGGCTGACCGGTGACAAATACTTCGCGAGTAATGCCGGGGCCGAGTTGGCGGTGGTCGCGGCTCGGCAGGAGGGCGCCCCGCAGAACGTGCGCGGGCTAAGTCTATACCTGGTACCGCGTCGCAGTGAAGACGGGCAGCTGAATTATCGGATACGCCGCCTCAAAGACAAGATCGCCACCCGCTCAGTACCAACCGGTGAGATCGAACTTTGTCAGAGCGAGGGTTGGCTGCTGGGGCTGGCGGAGCAGGGAATTTATTTGATTCTCGAAGTGCTGAACCTCTCGCGCGTGGCCAACAGCGTGGGCAGCGTCGCGCTCGCACAAAGGGCCATCGCCGATGCCTATTCTTTCGCTGAGCGCCGCACGGCCTTCGGTAAACCGATCATCGAACATCCGTTACTTCGGCGGCAGTTTGACGAGCGTCTGCGGGGGCTGCGCGCGGCTTCCAAGCTAGCTTGGGAAGCTGTGAGCCTGCTCGACCAGGTATGGCAGGAGAAGCCGCCCTACTCGGAGCGTTATCATCTCTTTCGGTTGGTAGCCCACCTGGCAAAGTACTGGACAGCAGAGTTCGCTCTGCAGACGGCCAAATGGACGATGGAAGTGCACGGCGGGGTGGGAACACTGCAGGAATATCGCGTGGAGCGCTGGCTCCGCGAAGCCATGATCCTTGCCATCTGGGAAGGGACGTCGCATCGTCAGATGCTGGATGGACTGGAGGTCATGCAGCGCAAAGGTGCGCACAGGTTGCTGTTCCAGCATCTTGCGGGAAAAGCACCGCAGGCGCAGCTGCGCGAGATGGAAACGCGAGTGGAACGACAACTTGGTTTGCCCGAGGTTGAAAGGGAAGGGACCTTGGAGAGACTTTTTAGCGATCTGGCTTCGTTCACCGCAGATGCCCTATCAAGGGAGCCAGGTCGATAAGGCAATGATTTCGGCTCACCCACACCCACCATCGCTCTTTTGCAGAGGCGAAGGTTGATGGCATGGTTGCTTTTCCAAAGGATTCCTGCCGACAAACGCCCCCGCAGCCTCAATCGGCAAATCCTCAACTCGCGCATGGTCAGCTACTCGGAATGTGCCTCAAGCATAAATAGCCGGAGGCGCCTTTTCTTTATGACTTCTTTACGAACTGCTTACCTCACTTTTATGATCCGGCGTCCACCCCGGAACAAGTTTCTCATTGTGTGCCATGGACGTGGACAGGTTTCCCCAACCACATGACTCCTCTAGCGCGGCGAATGAATCACTCGCAGTGCACCCGCGGCAACGGAAATCTCGGCGGGCGTCTCGCACACAAATTCTCCGTCGGCGTAGATGTCGAGCGGAGTTTCGGTCTGCACGTGGACTCGTTCCGCCCGCGAATACTCAACTTCCGGCAGAAGAACATGGCGCCCGAAGTACACCGTCGGAAACATGCAAAACAGCTTGAAGGGATTCAGCGTGTTGATGCGGCAGATGTCGAGCTTCCCATCGGCAAAATCCGCTTCCGGCGCGATGCGCATGCCGTCGCCATAGAACTGCGTGTTGGCGAATGCGGCGAGCAAGGTGAGCCCTTCGGCTTCGACGCCATCTTTGCCCCTGAGCTGCGTGCCGTTGCACTGCGTCAGCCGCATGGAAAAAGCCGGAAGTTTGAGCAGCATCGGCAATAGCGCCATGGCATAGCCGCCGTGTCCACGCAGCCAGCGCGGCATCTGATTGGCGCGTCGTGTGGCGGCAGAGTCCAGACCGCACCCGGCGACGCCGCAGAAATAGTGCGCATGCTCCGGCGAAGCGGACGGAACGATGACCCCGAGATCAATTGCCCGCGCCCGAATTTTTCCCGATTCGAAATCATGCCAGACGCGCAAGGAGTCTCGCACCGAGCGCAGGTTCAGCGCGCGGGCAAAATCATTTCCACTGCCTGCCGGCACGATCAGCACAGGAAGCTGAAGCCGCACCAGCGCTGGGAGATGACGGTGAATAGTGCCGTCCCCGCCAAAGATGAGGATAGCGTCGACGTCGCTGCCGCCGGAAGAGGCGGGCAGTCCCTGGAGCCACTCCGCTCGAGAGCCGGCTTGAAACGGCCTCAAGTCTGCCGGTGAAGTTCCCAACCCGAAGATGACGGCGGCGCGCATGGGCTAAACGTTCGACGTCCAGGATCAAACGTCAAGCATTAGAACACACGGGCCGACGCGAAACGATAGCCAACGCGAAAACCATCGTGTCTCCGGGACGAAAGAGTTGGCCCGCATTATAGCGTCTTCGCCGATCGCTCTTGGGAACACAAAAAAGCAAAGCAAGGCGAGGTAAGGAAAGACGAAGCGAAAAAAAAGCTCTGCATCGCTTCTCGTTTTCGGCCCTCTGGTTGGGGCCTGTCTCTTGCGTCCACCCACCCCGTCCCGCCGGAGGCAACTCCAGACGTGCTAGAATTTGTTGCGCTTGAAACGCTTCCACCGGCTCGGTGGCGCACTAAATCTCTCCACCTGGCAATGACGGACTGAAAACGTGGCCCAGAATCCAAACGCTCAAAGCAGCTCCATCACCTATGCTGATGCCGGTGTCAGCATTGATCGTGGCAACCGCACCAAGCAACGCATCAAGTATCTGGCCCACAAAACTTTTACCAAGGGAGTGCTGAGCGAGATTGGCGGATTCGGCGGGTTGTTCTCGGTCGATAAGAAGTATGTGGATCCGGTGCTGGTTTCGAGCGTGGATGGCGTGGGCACCAAATTGAAAGTGGCTTTCGAAATGAAAGTGCACCACACCATTGGGGCCGACCTGGTGAATCATTGCGTGAACGACGTCGCAGTGCAGGGTGCGGCGCCGTTGTTTTTTATGGACTACCTGGCCACGGGCAGACTGGACCCGGAGGTCGCGGAAAAAATTGTGGGCGGCCTCGCCGAAGCCTGCAAGCATAACGGCTGCGCCCTGATCGGCGGCGAGACCGCCGAAATGCCGGGGTTTTATCCCGAAGGCGAATACGATCTTGCCGGATTCATAGTCGGAGTGGTTGAACGCGACCGCATCATCAGCGGCAAAGACGTGCAGGTGGGGGATTGCGTCCTCGGCCTTCCCTCCAACGGCCTGCATACCAACGGATACTCCCTGGCACGCAAACTGCTCTTTGAAATCGCGGGCTATTCTCCCGAGACCTTTGTCAGCGAGATCAAGAACAAAGTCGGCAACGAACTCATGCGAACCCATCGCAGCTACTGGTCGATCATACGAAAGATGATCGCGGGCGAGTGCGTCGCGGCGCTGGCCCATATTACCGGCGGCGGCATCACGGAAAACCTGCCCCGAGTGCTCCCTAAAGGCACGTCGGCCGTGGTCGAACTCGGCACTTGGCCGGTTCTGCCCATCTTTGAACATCTGCAGAAACTCGGCAACGTCGCCGAGGAAGAAATGCTTCGCACGTTCAATATGGGCCTCGGTATGCTAATCGTGGTTCCCGCCAAGAAATTTAAGAAAGCGCAGACGCTGCTGGAGCGCGCCGGAGAAAAATTTTACAGCGTCGGCCGCATCGTCAAGGGCGACCGCAAGGTGATGTTCAGCTAGACGTTTCCCTGTAGAGACGCGGCTAGCCGCGTCTCCGTCGCCGCGTCCGGAGACCGGGTAAGTCGCGTCTCTACTCCAGGTTTTCGCGCTCTTCATTTTTCTCCGTGTCTCTGTGCCTCTGTGGTGAATAATGTTGTCCTAATGAAAAATCTCGGCATTCTCCTCTCCGGACGCGGCTCCAATTTTGTGGCCATCGCCGACAGCATCGCGGCTGGCAGGATTCCCGATGCCCGCATCTCGGTCGTGATCTCGAACCGTGCCGATGCTCCCGGTCTTGAAATCGCCCGCCAGCGAGCCCTCAACGCTCTTGTCATTTCATCGAAAGGCAAGCCGCGCGAGGAACACGACCGCGAAGTTGTAGCCGCGCTCCTGGACAACAAAATCGATCTCGTTTGCCTCGCCGGTTACATGCGCCTGCTCTCGCCTTGGTTCGTGCAGCAGTTCCCGTCAAGAATTCTCAACATCCACCCGTCCTTGCTACCTGCGTTTCCCGGCCTGGAAGCGCAGCAACAAGCCTTCGCCTATGGTGTGAGAGTGTCAGGCTGCACGGTGCACCTGGTGGATGAGGAACTCGATCACGGCGCCATCATCGTGCAGAAAACTGTACCCGTGCTCGACCCCGACGACGAGCACACGCTTGCGGCACGCATTCTCGAGCAGGAACACATCGCATATACCGAAGCCATCAAGATTATGCTGGAAGGGAAATTTGAGATCGTCGGCAGGCGGATGGTGAGAGGTCAGAGGTGAGAAGTCAGATTGCAGAGGTGAAAACCGGCCTATCGTGAGTATTGGATTCTTACTTCTTCAATCTGACTTCTGACTTCTTACTTCTCCTACATAATGAGTTCGTTGCTTTTCCTCACAATCGGGTGCTGCATCACCTCAAGCTCGTTCTTCACCAGATTCAGTCCGTAAACGCACTGCTCAAATCTTTGCGAGAGTTGCGCGAACAGCGGCGCCACCTTGGCGTATTCGAAGTGTTCGAACTTCGAGACGATGTAATAGCTTTCTTTCCCGGCTTTCACCCAATCCACGAAATTCTCGACCCGCTGCCGGCGCAGCCGATAATGGTTGATGCTCTCCGGAAACATGCCGGCATAGAACAACGTGTAGTCGCCAATGTGCTTGCGGACCTGGCGCTCGCGATCGAACGAGGGCGCCGGGCCGTAGATCGGGTCCGACTCGATCAGCATCTCGCCCACATCGTTCAACTGTTTCCCCGCCGCGTTGCGAATTTTCAACAACTGCTCGGCGTCGCAAAACTCCGACAACAGATGCGCGACATAACCCACGATTTGCGGATCGCGAATTCCGATCTCTTCGGCATAATGACGGCCGACCAGTTCAAGAAACAACTGCTGCAGCGGATGCGTCTCCGGAATCTCCATGATCTACTTCCTTCCTAACTGGCCCCTATTGGTTCTATCGGAACAGAACCTTGTGCGCATTAGATACCTTGAAACTCGATCTAACGCAAGTACCCATTCGAGCCACTGCTTTGGTAAGAAGCCCGTGTGGGGCGCGGGGTTTCAAGGTATTTGTTGGCAGCCAAAGGAGGCGACTGCTAATTCTGCATCGCGGATTGAAAAATTTGATCCAATCAATCTAATTACACGATTTACTCTACCTATCTACTTGGTTCACCGAATCTATCTACACGATGAGGCACAAAAACGGAGGCGAAGTGGAGCGAATCAACATTTCAAGCGGAACACCATGGGAGCCGGTTGTCGGTTACTCTCGTGCAGTTCGCGTAGGTGCGTACGTCCACGTTGCGGGTACAACCGCAACGGCCGCCGGCGGCAAAATCATTGGAGCCGGCGATGCCTACGCGCAGGCGGTTCAGACCCTCAAAAACATTGAACGCGCCCTAGAGCGCGCGGGAGCTTCACTGAAAGATGTAGTCCGCACCCGCGTGTTCCTTACCAACATTGCGGATTGGGAAAGAGTAGGAAAAGCGCACGGAGAGTTTTTCCGCGACATTCGTCCCGCGAGCAGCATGATGGCGATCACGGCTCTGGTTTCTCCAGAGATGTTGGTGGAGATCGAAGCGGAAGCGATCGTGCCCGACGGAAATTGAACGAAAAGCAAGTGGGATGGCGGAAGCCAATGCGAGAGTTGGGCTTCCGCCATCATTTACCGTGGACTGCTGCGGGAACCGCTAACGGCGGCCTTTCTTGCGGGCCACTTTTTTCTTTGCCGCTTTCTTTGCTGGCTTCTTCGCCGCTTTCTTCTTGGCCGGTTTCGCCTTTTTCCTGGGAGCCGGCCTTTTTGCCGCTTTCTTCGCCGGCTTTTTGGGGGCTTTCTTGGCGGCCTTTTTCTTAGCCGGCCCCTTCTTCTTCGCGGGTCTGCTCTCGCCGCCGCCTCCACCCGATGGAGTGATAGGCGCAGGTTCTCGCACAGGCGGCAACGTCTGGATCTCGTCGTCTTCCTCTACGAGAACGGGTTCTTCTTCCTCTTCTTCCTCTTCTTCCAGATCCTCTTCCAGCGATTCGCCGTAGGCGCCGCTGTCAGCGTACTCATCCGTCTCATCGTCCCGACCGTAGAGAGTCGGATCATCGAAGCGCATATCCCCTCCTGAATATTGAATTAGGACAACCTGCTGCGAAACTGCAGTGCTTTTCGGTAACGGCGCGTGATTATAGCACGGCTCAGTTTCACCGGCAGTATCGTGCATTCTTTAGCGATTTGCGAGGAAAATTATCAGGAAAATTGTGAGCAGGAAAAAATCACTAACGTCCGGCGAATCAAAAGCGAAACCGGAGGATAAACGTCCCTATTCGTACGCCAGCGCATCGATGGGATCCTTCTGCGCCGCTTTGAACGCCGGATACAGCGCTCCGGCGACCGCACTTGCAATAGCGATCAGGGCAGCCCGCGCAATCCATCCCCGGGACACAATCACTTGCAGCAGGGGCAGTTTCTGGGCGAGAACTGCACGTGCCGCCAGGCTGAAGGCGACACCTAACACGATGCCCCCCAAGGCAAGCAGCACCGTCTCCCGGAGCACCACATTCACGATGTATAGCTTCGACGCGCCCATCGACTTCAGAATGCCGATCTCCCGCGTGCGCTCCATCACCGCCGTATACATTGCCTGAAAAATCACGAGGACCCCAATAATCACGGAAATCCCGATCACCACCCGGAGAAACGTAGAGAGGTAGGGATAGTTCGTCGGCGACATCATGGAAAGGTAGGCGGCCATCGAACTCGCGGTGTAGCGTTCCATGCCCGGCACGTGCTTGATCTCGTCCACCACAACGTCAGCGTTGGCCGGATCGTCCAGCTTGAGATACATCACCGAGGCCTTATCCTTGGATCCGGTCAGATCCTGCATGGTGCTGAGGGGAAGAAACTTACGCCCTCCTTTGCCGTGTTCGACAATGCCGCAAATTCGAAAACTGTTATTGAGAATCTCAATCTTGTCCCCAATCTTAGCGTGTTTGGCTTGGGCGAAAAGATCATCGACAATCGCATCATCCGGCCCCTGAAAAGGACCGCCCTTCAGATAGCGGAAGCCACCCGACAAGCTCTCGTAACTCTGCAGATCGATTCCAGTGATGATCTCGAGTGTCCCCGCGGTTGAGACCTGGGTGATGACCGGCGCGACCTTCTCCACGTGCGGCAGTTTGGCCAGAATGCCGCCCACCTTGATCGGCATCGGGCTGCCGGTTAGCCCCGCAATAAAAGATGATCCCGGAGGCATCACGATTACATCTGCCCCGATGCCCGCGGCCCGCGTGCGCTGATCCTGCAGCATCCCCAGCGAGAGCCCTACGATCAGCAGAATCAGCGTGACTTCGAGCGCCACCGCCACAATGCTGATCAGCGAGCGCACCGGCCGATGCACCAAATTCCCGACGATCATGCGATTCATCATGTCTTTTGCAGAGGACTAACTTAAGAGCTACTTGCTTTGGCTATCCGCCGTTTTCGCCGGTGTGGAATTGAGCTGATCGAGGTGCATCACGTCCGCTCCAGACGGCTGCTCCAGCGCAAACTGGTCGTCGGTTAGCGTTTTATTGATTTCCAGCTTGACCATGTTTAGGGTGAACTCGTAACTCTCCCGCGGTCGTTCGATCTTAATCCTACTCGGGAAAGTTGTCCCCGCGTAGTCTTTGTATTCCTGGTACGTTGCGTCGGTCGCGACGTTTCCCTGTTGGTCATAGATCCTTTGCTCGTACGGCAGCAGGTCGGTTCGGCTGAACTCGATCTCGCGTGATAGATGCGCGCCCTGGGGCCCCTTTCGGATAATCAGCAGTTTGTAATTGGGCTGTTCGACGCGATGCTTTTTCGAATCCAGTACGATTTCATAGCCGGGTTCAACTACCGCAATTTCGTCCCGGCCGATTTCCGGCAGCAGCAGCGCGTCGTAAATGTACTGCGGCCGCATGTTCTCCAACCGCTTGTCGGGCTGGTAGTTGTCGGCATTGTTCGAGCCCAAGACGAACTTATTCCTCGGAGGGATCCATAGTTTGAATTCCTGCCCGTCGCTCACCATATCGAAGGCTGTGTTCCGCACTACGGGCATCAGGCCCTTCATGCGTAGCATGGCCGGTTTTCGCGCCAGCACGTAGCCGCGAATCTCCTTGTAATCGGTGATCCGGCCGTTTTTCGGGTCTCCGACCGAAGAGTCTATGTCCACAGTCGCCTGCATCGACTGAATCCTGGCGGCCTGCGTGTTGACGTAGTCGATCAACTCCTGCTGAGTCGCGGTCTTCAGCGGACGGTCGGAAAACTGACGGTCCAGAGTCCGTGTCCGGAACAGACATCCGCTCAGCGGAAAAGTGGCCGCCGACAGAAGAAGAAGCAAGAAAAGACGCACATGAGAACGATACATTCCTGTTTGGGTACCTGGGAAAACCTTTGCCACACGGGTATCACACTAGTATAAGGCAGCGCAGGATTCGGTGCTTAGCGGACGCCGCCCCGCAGGCCGATGGAGTGGCGATAGGCGGCCACGTTCCGATTGTGTTCTTCAAGGCTGCGAGCGAAGCGGTGGTGCCCGTTGCCATCGCTAACAAAATAAAGGAACTTTGAGTCGTCAGGATGCAGCGCCGCTTCCAGCGAGCTTCTTCCCGGATTGCCGATCGGCCCCGGTGGCAACCCGGGGAAACGATAAGTGTTATAGGGCGAGTTCACCGCCAGGTCGGCATGACGGAGGCTTCCCTGATACGTGCCGGTCAGCAACTCCGCGTAGATCACGCTTGGATCGGCATCGAGCGCCATGTTTTGCGCCAGCCGGTTGTAGTACACGCTGGCCACGAGCGGCCGTTCCTCCGGAGCCGCCGTTTCCTTTTCCACGATCGAAGCTATGGTCACGACTCTGGGTATGTCGGAATTCAGTCGGATCTCTTGCGCCACTGCCCGGAACTGATGCACCATCGCCGCTGCCATTTCCTCCAGGCTCTCGGTCCGCGTGAACTGGTAGGTATTGGGGAAGAGATAGCCTTCGAGCGACGTGGCCTCCGGCGCCAGATCCGAGATCAACTGGGTCTGGGTTTCGACAACCTGCAGAAAATCAGCCGCCGACCCGAGTCCCGCGTCTTCCATAGCCTTGGCGATGTCGAACATCGTATAGCCTTCGGGAATGGTGACCACGTGGAAGTAGATATCGCCGCGCGCGATCCGCTCATAAACCTGCGGAAGACTCGTCGCGCGCTCGAAACGATACTCGCCCGCCTTCAAGGACGGCTTGGGGTGCAACAAATGCCAGAGCCGGAAAGCAATCTCGCTTCGGATCACCCCAGCCTTTTTCAATTCCGCCGCAATGCGCCGCGTCGAATATCCGGAATGCAGCAGCAAAGAAGTATTGGCTGGGGGCGTAACTGGGGCAAGGACCAGCCAAGCCAGCCAGCCGCCAACGGCGAGGGTGACAACCAAAATCAGCGTGATTAGCGTGCGCAAGGTTCCAGTGTAGAGGCCTTTTCAGAATGCTACAAAGTGGCCAGAGTACAAGGCCGTTTGGAGCACAGCTACGCCCCGCTTGGACAGGACAGAGCACCGTCCCCACACGAGCAAGAATGGTGAAAGAGTTTTTCCCGGTGCGCTCTGCGTCTCGACGGTGAAGCGAGCTTCTACTCCCCCAGCCAATCCGCATACGGCTTCATCGACTCGACGTGATCAAACACAATCTTGATTGCCCCCGTGATCGGAATGGCGAGCACCAGTCCGATTGCGCCCCAGAGCGCTCCCCAGAACAAGAGCGCGATCGTGACTGCCAGCGGATTGATTCTCAGGCGGCGTCCCAGCAGCTTCGGATAGAGTACATTCAGCGCGAAAAGATGCAGGCCGACCACGCTAAACACCACCACCACTAGGTCTCCGGCCTCCAGCTGTCCCAGTCCGACTAGGATCGGCGGACCCATAGCCAGCACCACTCCCAGGTAGGGAACCAGGCTCAGAAAGCCGCTAAGAAATCCGACGAAGTAGAAGAACGGAACATGCAGCAACCCGAAAATTGCCACGCTTGCGCCCGAAATCAGTAGTCCGATCAGCAGGTTCCCCACAATGAAGCTCTGCAACATTTTCCCGATCAGCCCCAGCGTCACGAAGGCCGTGTGCCGGTGGTGCAAAGGAAACAGCATCACGGTGGCCGACCGCGCATGGCTCTGCCAGGTCAGCAGAAAGTAGGCCAGGAACGGGATGAACGACGCCGCCAGCACGATGTCGGTCACAGTACCGGCTCCGTGCGTGAGCACTTCAGTCCAGCTCTTTACCTGCCGCACCGGTACTACATTCGAAGGCTCGGGCTCGCCGACAGCCTCGCCCGTCTTCTCGAGCTTTTCCGCCTGCTGCTGGTAGGGCTGCAGGATGGAGCGAATCTTCTGCGAATACTTCGGAACGTTGTCCGCGAAAATGAGGGCTTGGTTGTACGACGCAGCGGTGATGCCGTAGAGCGCCGCCAGCAGCACGACCACACTGATCAACGCAGCCATGGCTCTCGGAACGTGCAAATACTCAAGCGCCTGCACCACCGGAGAAAGCATAAAGCTCAGCAGAATGGCAAAGAACAGCACCGCCAGCACCGATTCCCCGTAATACGCGAACATAATAACGAGGCCCATGCCCAGCAGCGTCAGCGACCAGTGATGCCCGCTTCGTGTTTCCGTGGTGTCCATACCGTGGTGTTGCTAACCTCCGCTTCGACTGGCCAACAATTCTGCCCTACCGCAGCCGGAATTGCATCACCGGAATTGTAGATGCAGAAGCTTTCTGCCTCTGCCATCTACAATTGAACAATGCAAGCACCTGGGACGCCCGGTCACCGTCGCATCCTCGCCCTCGATGTCGGCTCGAAAAGAATCGGAGTGGCTGTCTCGGACCCGCTGGGTATCACCGCGCAGGGATTGGATACGATCCAGCGTCAGAACAAACGCCGTGATCTGGAGGCCTTGGGACAAGTGCTGGCGAAATATGAAGTCCGGGAGATTGTGGTCGGCCTGCCCCTGCGCTTAAGCGGCGCGGAAGGAACGCAATCGGAAAAGATGCGCCGTTTCGCCGAGGATCTGCATGCTCATTTCGGCGTGACCGTCCATCTCTGGGACGAGCGCTGGACCTCAACCGAAGCCAACCGCCTGCTGCGCGAAACCGATCTTTCAATCAAGAAGCGCGGGCAAGCGGTCGACCGGATGGCAGCCATCTTGATACTTCAATCCTGGATGGAAGCCCACCCCCACTAACGGGCTTTCCCCTGCGCCCCCTCTGTGACCGCTGTGGTGAAGATTTTTTCCTACTACATGAGGACACATGGGTCCCCAGGGGAACTCTTGCTCAGGAGTGCAACGAGCGGGGTCAGGAGGCGAGCTCGGAAATCTCCGGGAAGCGCAGATTACACTTGGTCAGAGCCTTGGTGAGCGCCTGTTCAATCAGACTCTCCTCGCAGTTCCGCGAGATGGCGATCTCGCTGACCAGCAGATACCGGGCGCGCTCCAGCATCTTTTTTTCCCGGAAGGAAAGCGACTTCTCCTGAGCGAGGATCAGCAGGCTCTTCAGCACCGCGGCCACGTCCCAGAGCGACCCGGTGCGCATGCGATCGGAATTCTCCTTAAACCGGTCTTTCCAGTCGGCCGCATTAATGCATTCGCCCGAGGAAAGGTAGTCCACGATCTTCTGTACCTCGCCGTTGCGCACCACCGGACGCATCCCCACGCTGTCAACGTTGGCAAACGGCACCATCACCTTCAAACTGCTGGCTGGAATTTTCAGCAGGTAGAATTTTTCGACCGAGGTTCCCATCGTCCGGCTGCTGATTTGTTCGATAATTCCGACGCCATGGTTAGGATAAACAACCCTGTCGCCGATGTGGAAAACGCGGTCGCCGTTCATGGAGGGGCCCTCGCCCGAGGGTGCAGGGAACTACTTGTAGTCTAGCCGAGCGCCGCCCCTAAGGCAATCGAGAAGCGGTCCTTAGGGTGACCGGCACAATCCCTCCAGTTGACGCCCGATCTCTCCCGCGCATACCATATCTGTTTGACTTCATGAGCAATGGAGTTCTGTGAAGCGTGACTTCTGCTTCACGGCAGGCAGCAATCATGGATAAGAAGAAACTAGAGACCTTCAGGAAAAGGCTGGAAACCCGGCGCCAGGAACTGCGCCACATGGTTGTCCGCAATCAGCAGGACGGTCGCACCGTCGACGATGAGGCCACGCAGGACGTCGCCGACCGCGCCGCCAGTTCCTACAACAAGGAATTCCTCTTCAGCCAAAGCAACAACGACCGCCAGTTGCTCAACATGGTCGATGGCGCTCTCGCTCGCATTCGCGAAGGCAGCTTCGGAGAATGCGTCTCCTGCGGCAAAGAGATCAACGCCAAGCGCCTCGAAGCTGTGCCCTGGACCCGCCATTGCATCGAGTGTCAGGAAAAAGCCGAGAAGGGTTTGCTCGAAACCGCTCAATAGTCTTTCGCGTGGTGCAGACACTCCAGTCCGCAGCGGGCAGCTTTGACGCTCTCGAAATCCGGCTGTTAAACTGAAGTCACCCTACCGTTAAGCGAAGAAGGAAGCCCGTGCGCGCAGAAACCCGGCATCAACTGAAACAAGACCGCTTCAGCAAAGTCACGATCGAGGCAGCGGAGAACGCCGCCCACTGGACGGTGGAGCATCAGGCGAAACTCATTGCCGCTGTGATCGCGGTTGTCGTCATTGCGGCGATCGCGTTCGGCGGTTGGTACTACATCAACTCGCAGGACGAAAAGGCGAGCGCCGAGTTTTCGACGGCGGTCCGCACCTTTGAGACCCCCGTGCGTCCGGCAGGCGTGCCAGCGCAACCAGGGTACGATAGCTTCGCGTCGTCCGGCGAGCGTGCCACGGCGGCGCGCAAACAGTTCCAGGAGATCGTCGACAAGTACCCGCGCACCCACACTGCCGACATGGCGCGCTATTTTGTGGGACTGGCCTCGGAACAGCTTGGCGACAACGCGGCAGCCGAGCGCAGTCTGGAGGAGGCGGCCGGCTCTTCGAACGCCGACCTTGCAGCCCTGGGCAAGTTCGCGCTGGCTTCCGTTTATCGCGCCGAGAACAAGGGCACGCAGGCGGTCGATCTTTATAAGCAGTTGATCGATAAGCCTACCCTCGTCGTCAGCAAGGCGACGGCGCAACTCGAACTCGCAGGATTCTACCAGTCGCAGCAAAAGCCAGACGAGGCCAAGAAGATTTACGACGAGGTAGAGAAAGAAAATCCGGCCACCGAGGCGGCATCGCTGGCGCAGCGCCGGGCGGCGGCTCTCAAGCAGTAGTGCCGCGAAACGCTGATGGAGAGCCGGGCGCCCCCGCCCGGCCGCCAAACTGCTGGTTGGACGAGCCGTCGTTCCGTTGTCTGACTTGTCGAGTCATTAACTTCTCAAGCAGTACTTCTTGCGGCGATGCGACGCAGGCATGCGATGAGCCGCTCGCAATCTTCGACCGTGTTGTAGACATGCGGCGTCACTCGAATCGAACTTCCTCGGACGCTGACGAATACTTTCTCTCTCGCGAGCATCGCGGGAAGCTCCTTTGGAATCGCCTCTTTCCTCCGCAGGGCTAGGTAGTGAGGCGCGCGCCACGGTTCGGCGGGCGCGAAGAATCCCAAGTTCGCCGCCGCGTTCGCCAGTTGACGATTGAGAACGCCCGCCGTCTCCGAGATGTGCGCAACTCCCCACTCCAACAACTGCTTCATGGCGTGCACAGCGGCAGGTAACAGGGCGAAGTTAGAGCGCTCACCCATGTCAAATCGCCGTGCCCCGGCGTCGTAGTTTTCGGTGTAGAGGATCAGGCTCGCGAAATCGCGAGCGTTGGCGCGCTGAATCCAATTCTCTTCTAGCGGTATTCCGCCCTGCCATTTTGGAGCGACATAGAGAAGCCCGACCGAATAGGGCCCGAGCAGCCACTTGTAGCTGGCGGCGACGGCGAAATCCGGCTGCACGTCGCGCGCACTGAAAGGCAGCGCACCGAGTGACTGGGTAAGATCGAGAACCAGTGCGGCGCCGATCTTGCGGCAAACTTCGCCGATGCGGACAAGGTCGAGTCTTCCTCCGCTACTCCACTGCACGTGCGGCAGTGCGCCGATGGCCACATCGGGGGTCAGGGAATTCAGAACGCCGGTGGTCCAGTCATGGTCTTCATCCTTAGGCCAGGCGACCACTTTCAGCGCCGCCCCGGCTTCTTCCGCTAGCCGCTGCCAGGGATAGTAGTTGGAAGGGAACTGCTCGGCGAGCACGAGAATGCTCTGGCCTTTCTTGACCGGCAGATTGCGCGCGGCAGTGGCGACGCCGTAGCTGGCAGAGGGAACGATGGCGATGCAGTCGGCAGAGCAGTCGAGGAGCTGCGAGGCGGTCGCCCGAAATTCGTCTGAGCCTGTAAAAAAAACGTCGGGAGTGAGTTCCCACGGGTGCGCTTTGCGGGCAAGCCCGGCGGTTCCGGCCTCCAATGCCGGCTTCATCAGCGGTGACATGTAAGCGCAGTTGAGGTACGCGACGTCGTCGGGAATATCGAAGAGATGGCGCTGACAGGGGAGCATGGGCTAGTCTTTGGCGTTGGCCATCAGTGTACCAATGCGAAAGGGATTATCGGTGATGGTTCGACTGAAGATGGGTCGAGTGAGATTGCGGGTTGCATTCCTATTGTTGTCAGCTCTCGTGGCAGGTCGCGCGGCGGCGCAGACTGCTGGTGCTGCGCCCCCCCAACCGCCGCTGGCTTTCGCGCGGGCTGAAAAATTGCGACGAGGAATCAACGCCAGTGAATGGTTCGCGCAGGTGTATGACAAGCGCGGCTACACGCCGGAACATTTTCAGGCCTGGACGACCTCCGAAGATATCGCGCTCATCAAGTCGATGGGCTTCGATCACGTGCGCTTGAGCGTGAATCCGCAGCCGATGTTTACCGCGCGCGAGCCCAATAAGATTCCGGCGGAGTATCTGGGCTATCTGGATGCGGCGGTGAAGAAGATCCTTGATCACGGGCTGGCGGTTGTAATCGACCTCCATCCCGAGAGCGACTTCAAGGCGCGGCTCGCGAACGACGACGAGTTTGTCGAGCAGTTCGCCGATTTCTGGCGGGCGCTGGCCGAGCATTACTCGGCTTGGGATGCGGACCGCGTGTTTCTGGAAGTTCTGAATGAGCCGGAATTGACCGACCGCTATCGCTGGCTGGGTGTGCAAATGAAGCTGGCAGCGGCGATTCGACAGGGCGCCCCGGCGCACACAATCATAGCGGCGGGCGCGCGCTGGTCGAGTGACGATGAGCTGGTTTTTCAGGAGCCGCTGCACGATCCGAATATCATTTACAACTTTCATTTTTATGAGCCCCAAATCTTCACCCATCAGGGCGCGACCTGGGGCGCCTATTACTGGCACTGGCTGCGCGGTGTGAGATATCCGTCGATGGCGGAGTCGGCAGAGCGCGCGGCGGCGCTGGCGCCGAGTGAAGTCGACCGGCTGCAGGTCATCCGCTATGGGCGCGAGCGCTGGGATGCTGCCCGCATTGAATCCGAAATGAAGCAAGCAGCGGAGTGGGCGCGGCAGCGCGGCGTGCCGCTGGTGTGCAACGAGTTTGGCGTCTACCGGGAGTATTCCGATCCGCACGACCGCGCCGCTTGGTTGCACGATGTGCGAACGGCCCTCGAGCGCAACGGCATTGGCTGGGCGATGTGGGACTACTCGGGATCGTTTGGCGTGGTCACGAAGAAAGATGGGAAGGCGTTGGCGGATGAGGGAGTGCTGCGGGCGCTGGGGATGAAGTGAGTCTTAACCTGGCGAAGTCGAAACGGCCTATTCATCCCCGAGCGTCTTACTTCGTCGGGGTCTCTGAAGCCGTCCAGCGGCTTCGCTCTTCATTCCCTTGCGCCTAACTGAACCCAAACCAGCGCCGACGACCCTCCGGACTTTACCAACCTCCTAGTCACCTCCAAGCGTAACCATAGTAATTGAGGGGTGTTCCATCGTGCGCCGATGGAGCTAATGGATCGCAATGTGACTCTGTGATTGATGCATCTAGGGTCCGGCCCCCGTCTTTCTAGCAGGTTGCGGAAAAACTCGATTTGAAGCGGACGGAGTACCCCGAAACTCTCTTGTTTCCACAGCACAACCTGATAAGAAGAAAGCATGCGTGGAAAAGACGAGCAGCAGTTGGATGTGTTCAGCTACGTAAGCCCAGAGCAGCGAGTGCCCCAAGACCACCCCTTGCGTCCTCTTCGTGTCATGACCGATGAGGCATTAAGAGAACTGCAACCACGATTCCACAAGCTGTATGCGAAAACCGGG